>Ga0208491_10034_pt1 | contig 62490 bp, 57 predicted proteins | sample SubbioCSW11_NovA_FD_184819 | JGI IMG/M metagenome (GOLD analysis project Ga0208491, IMG submission 184819) | Serpentinite rock and fluid subsurface biosphere microbial communities from McLaughlin Reserve, California, USA - CR11_CSW11_NovA (SPAdes) | ecosystem: Environmental > Terrestrial > Deep...
CGGACAGCGAAGCGAGCCATGGAGGGCGAGCGGCGGCGAATGCGGAGCGGGACGCGGAGCCTGAGCCGTCGCGTCCGCAGGTCGCGCAAGGCAGGCGCGTCGGCAAGGGCGAGGGCAGGCGCGAGGGCGGGCGCTTCGGCAAGGGCGAGGGCAGGCCCCGCCGCGACAGACCGGAGGCCTGCCTTACGGGGTGCTGTCAATTTCACATCAACGGGGCCCCGGCACGCCCGCCAGCCAGTCGCGGCCGGTCGGGCTCAAAGCCCGCAGTCGCGCCCGGCGTCCTTCACCCTCGACCTGCAAGGCCACAGCAAGATCGGCCGGCGGCAACTGCCGGCCTCCCCGTTCCGGCCATTCCACCAGCCAGAGCGAGGCGCTGGCTTCCAGTTCGTCAAGGCCAAGGACATCCAGCTCGCCGGCATCGGCAAGCCGGTACAGGTCGAGGTGGGCGGCCTCGCCACCGTCCGCCAAGGGGTAGCGTTCGATCAGGCTGTAGGTCGGGCTGCGGATGCTGCCGCTCACACCGAGCGCACGCAACAGAGCCCGCGCCAGGGTGGATTTGCCGGCCCCCAGATCGCCCTCCAGGGCGAGGTGGGCCCGGACCGGCCGAGCCGCTGCCAGCGCACGGCCCAAGGCCTCGGTGGCCGCCGCGTCGGGCAGATCGATGATGCGGATCGACGCGCTCATGGCGGCAGCACGCCGCGCAGGGCGGCGATCACATCGCCGGCGAGCAGGCCGCGCTGGCCCTCGGTGGCGGCGGCATCGGCGGCCAGGGCATGGGCCAAGGCGGCAGCCCAGCCGGCGCGGAAGGCATCGAGACCCTGCGCCCGGAAGGCCGCCACCACGCCGGCCAGAGCATCGCCCATGCCGGCCGAGGCCATGCCGGGGTTACCGGCCCGCAGCACACGCGGCAACTCGCCCGGTGCGCCGATCAGGGTGCCCGCGCCTTTCAGCACCACCGTGGCCGCGAAGCGCTCGACCAAGGCATCCAACGCCGCCCAGCGATCGGCCTGGACGCTGGCGCTGTCGGTGCCGAGCAGGCGCGCGGCCTCGCCGGGGTGCGGCGTGAGCACCGCGCCGGGCAGGCGGCGGGGGGCCATGGCCAGGCGGTTCAAGGCATCGGCGTCGAGCACCAGCGGCCGGCCGCTCATCAGCACCGGCTCGAACCAGTCCGCGGCCAGTCCGGCCGCACCAAGTCCGGGGCCGCAGACGATGGCATCGGCGCGCTGCAGGGCCGCCATGCGGTCGGCCGCGGCGATCACCCCGCCCATCACCTCCGGGCGACGCAGGCGCAGGGTGGCGGCGGCCAGCGCCGTGCTGGCGACCTCCACCCAGCCGGCACCGGCGCGCGCCGCCGCCTCGGCGCAGAGCACGATCGCGCCCTCCATGCCGGAATCGCCACCGACGGCCAGCACCCGGCCGTTGTGGCCCTTGTGGCTGTCGCGGGGGCGGCGCGGCAGGGCCTCGAACAGGGCCGAAGGCTCCAACGCCAGCGCGTCGGCCGGGCGTCGGGCGCAGTACCCGGCCAGACCGAGTTCGGCGATCTGCACATCCCCCACCGCATCGAGCGCCGGCCCGGTGAACAGGCCCGGCTTGGCGGCGATGAAGGTGAGCGTGCGATCGGCCTGCACGGTCGGGCCCGGTGCGGCACCGCAATCGGCATCGAGCCCCGAGGGCAGGTCGAGCGCCAACACCGCCGCGCCAGCGGCGCGGGCACGGTTGAGGGCCAGGATGGCGGCGGCGGCCGGCCCTTCCGGCCGGCGTGCCAGACCGGTGCCGAACAGGCCATCGATCCAGACCTCAGCAGGTGGCAGGGCGTCCTCGAAAAGCGCCACCGTGCCGCCCGCCGCACACCAGGCGGCGTGGGCGGCCACCGCCTCGCTGCTGCGCGGCGGCGCGAGGGCGAACAGCTCGACCTCGAGCCCGGCCTCGCGCAGGCGAAGGGCGGCCACGTAGGCATCGCCACCGTTGTTGCCGCTGCCGCAGAACACGCCGATGCGCCGGGCCTGCGACCAGTGCCGGCGCAATTCCAGCGCCGCCGCCGCGCCGGCGCGCTGCATCAGCGACCCGGCGTCCAAGCCCTCGGCCGCCGCCGCGCGTTCGATCGCGCGCACCGATTCGGTGCGGTACAGCGGCAGGGCATCGGACATGGCGGGATTCTATACTCGCCGCCATGCACGACTGGGCCGCGCTCGCCGCCGACATCAAGCGCTGGGCCGGGGAACTCGGCTTCCAGCAGGCCGGCATCAGCGCCGGAACGCTGGCCCGGGACGAAGCGCACCTGCAGGACTGGCTGGACCGCGGTCACCACGCGACGATGGATTGGATGGCCCGCCACGGCCGCAAGCGCAGCCGCCCCGCCGAACTGGTGCCCGGCACCCTGCGCGTCATCAGCGTGCGCATGGACTACGGCGTCGACGACGATGCGGCGTGTTGGGCCACCCTCGCCGATGGCAGCCGCGCCTACATCGCCCGCTACGCGTTGGGTCGCGACTACCACAAGGTGCTGCGCACGCGGCTACAGAAACTGGCCGACCGCATCGGTGAGGTCGTGGGCTCGTTCGGCTACCGCGCCTTCGTCGATTCCGCCCCGGTGCTGGAACGGGCCCTGGCGCGCGACGCCGGCCTCGGCTGGATCGGCAAGAACACCTGCGTCATCAACACGCAGGCCGGCAGCTGGTTCTTCCTGGGCGAGCTCTACACCGACCTGCCGCTTCCCGTCGACGCGCCGGCCAGCGAGCATTGCGGCACCTGCACGCGCTGCATCGACATCTGCCCGACGCAGGCGATCGTGGCACCCCACCGGCTCGACGCCCGCCGCTGCATCAGCTACCTCACCATCGAGAACCCCGGCGCGATCCCGCTCGAATTCCGCAAACCGCTCGGCAACCGCATCTTCGGCTGCGACGACTGCCAGCTGGTCTGCCCCTGGAACAAGTTCGCGGTGCGCCATCATCTGCCCGATTTCGAGCCGCGCCACGGGCTGGACACCGCGACGCTGGTCGAGCTGTTCGCGTGGGAAGAGGACGAATTCCTGAAGCGCACCGAAGGCTCGGCGATCCGTCGCACCGGGCATGTGGGCTGGCTGCGCAACATCGCGGTGGCGCTGGGCAATGCACCGCATTCGCCGGAGGTCGTCGCTGCGTTGATGGCGCGCGCCGCCCATCCCTTGGCGCTGGTCCGCGAGCATGTGGCCTGGGCGCTGAAGGAGCAGGCGGGCAAGACCGCCGCGTGAACCCCGAGACGGGGCCGCTCAGCCGCGAGCCCGGATCTCGGCCGCCAGCGCGGCGCTGACCGGATCACTGGCCTGCACCCTGCCCTCGAGCACCGGCAGCAGGCCGGCGGCGAGGCGCTTGCCCAGTTCCACGCCAAACTGGTCGAAGGCATTGATGTCCCAGAGCACCGACTGCGCGTAGACGCTGTGCTCGTACAGGGCGAGCAGTGCGCCGAAGCTGCGCGGTGTGAGGCGATCGAGCAGGATCAGGCTGCTTGGCCGGTTGCCAGGCGAATGCTGCGCCGCTGTCGCGCCGGCATCGCCGTTCGCCAGGGCCTCGGACTGCGCCAGCAGGTGTGAAAGCAGCACGCGGTGCGATTCAGCGTGAGCATGATCAGGCCGGATAACGCCGATAAAATCGACCGGAACGACCTGGGTGCCCTGGTGCAAGGCCTGGAAGAAACTGTGTTGGCAATCGGTGCCGGCGCCGCCCCAGATCACCGGCACGGTGTGGTGCCCGATCGCCCTGCCCGCCTGATCGACGCGCTTGCCGAGCGATTCCATCACCAGCTGCTGCAGGTAGGCCGGCAGCAGGCGCAGGCGCTCATCGTAGGGCAGCACCGCCTGCGCGGCGTGGCCCTCGACGTTGCGGTTCCAGATCGCGAACAGCGCATGCATCAGCGGCAGGTTCGCTCCGGTCGGTGCTTCAAGGGCATGCCGATCGATCGCCTCGGCCCCGGCCAGCATCTGCGCGAACGCCTCCTCGCCGAGGGCCAGCAGCACCGAGAAGCCCACCGCCGACCACAGCGAGTAGCGCCCGCCCACCCAGTCCCACATGGGCAGCACGCGCGTGGAATCGATGCCGAAAGCTTCGGCTTTGGCCACGTTGGCGCTCACGGCATAAAGCCGCTCGCTGCCGCCCAGCCAGTCGCGGACCAAGGCGCCGTTGAGCAGGGTTTCCTGCGTGCCAAAACTCTTCGAGACGAGGATGGCGGCGGTCCGGGCCGGGTCGAGGCCGGTCAGCAGGCGCTTGGCGGCATGCGCATCGACATTGCTGAGGAAATGGACGGTGAAACGGCCGTCGCCGACCTCCTTCAGGGCATCGAGCGCCAGACGCGGGCCGAGATCAGAACCACCGATGCCGATGTGGATGAGCTCGGTGACCGGCCCGGCGCGCAGGGCGGCGGCCAAAGCGACCATGCGCTCACGGGCGGCGGCGGCTTCGGCGGCGGCGCGGGCGGCGACCGGCGCATCGAGGGCGGTGCGCAAGGCGCTGTGCAGGGCCGGACGGCCCTCCGAGCGGTTGACCGGCTCGCCCTCGAGCAGATCGCGGAAAGCTTGGGCCACGCCGCTCGCCTCCGCCATGCCCAGCAAGGCGGCCAAGGCCTCGTCGTCGACGTGCTGGCGGGCGAAGCTGGCGTAAAGGCCCTCGACCCGCAGGGCCATCCGCTGGCCACGGTCGGGTTCGCGGGCCTGCAAGTCGCTGAACGAAAGCGCCGCGAGGCGGGCGCCGTGGGTCTTGAGCTGGGCCAGGCGCGTCGCGGTCGAGTCCATTCGAAACCCAGGGTTCAAGCGGCCTGCGCCGGGATGCTGTGGTTGGTGTGGGTGAGCCGGTTCTGCCGGTCGACGTAGACCAGGGTCGGCTTGAATTTCGCCGCTTCCGCCTCGTCCAACTGACCGTAGGCGCAGATGATGACGAGATCGCCGGGACCGGCCAGGTGCGCGGCGGCGCCGTTCACCGAGATCACGCCGCTGCCCTCCTCGCCACGGATGGCGTAGGTGACGAAGCGGGCACCGTTGTTGATGTTGAAGATGTGCACCTGCTCGTACTCGCGGATGCCCGAGACATCGAGCAGGCGGCCGTCGATCGCGCAGGAACCTTCGTAGTGCAACTCGGCGTGGGTGACCGAGGCGCGGTGGATCTTGGCTTTGAGCAGGGTGAGCTGCATGGCGGGGTCCGGGAGCGATAGGCGGCGGAGTGTAGGCGGCGGGATGTGAGCCTGCAATCCAATCCCGTCACCACCCGAAGCTTGCTGGATGGCGTGTTCAGCAGGCGTCGAGGGGCGCGTCGAAGGCGAGGTTGTCGATCAACCGCGTTCGCCCCAGTCGGGCGGCGATCAGGCCGATCAGGCCGGCCTCGTTGCCGGCTTCCGGCCGGCCCAAGTCGGCACGCCGGATGACCGCGTAATCGACCGCGAAACCAGCGGCGGCGAGGCGTTCCAGCGCCTCCTGTTCGATGCCGGCGATCGGCAGCCCCAGCGCCGCCTGCTCGCGCATGGTGCGGAGGTTGCGGATGATCTCGACCGCGACGCGGCGCTCCTCGGCACCCAGATACTGGTTGCGCGAGCTCATGGCGAGGCCGTCGGGCTCGCGCACCGTCGGCCCCGGCACGATGTCGATGGCGAAGGCGAGGTCGCGGACCAGATGGCGGATCACTTGCAACTGCTGGTAATCCTTGCGACCGAACAGGGCGACGTCCGGCCGCACCAGATTGAACAGGCGCGCCACCACGCTGGCCACGCCATCAAAATGGCCGGGGCGCGCCGCGCCCTCCAGCACATCGGCGAGGCCGGGCACGCGGATGCGCACCGCCGCCTCGACCCCGAGCGGGTACATCGCCTCGACCCCGGGCAGGAACAACAGATCGCAACCGGCCCGGGCCAGGCCCTCGGCATCGGCCTCGGGGGTGCGCGGGTAGCGGGCAAAGTCCTCGTCCGGGCCGAACTGGGTCGGGTTGACGAACACACTGGCCACCACCCGGTCGGCGTTGCGGCGGGCCAGTTCGATGAGCGAATGGTGACCCGGGTGCAGGTTGCCCATGGTCGGCACCAGCGCGATGCGCTGGCCGCGCTCACGCCAGCCGGCGAGATGGGCGCGCAGTTCGGCCACCCCGGCGACGGTGCGGATCATGCGTAACCGTGCTCGGCGGCGGGGAAGGCGCGCGAGCGCACGGCCTCGGCGTAGGCGCGCACGGCACCGGCGATCGAGCCGCCGTCCTGGAGGAAATCCTTGACGAAGCGCGGCCGCCGCACGCCCAGGCCGAGCAGGTCGTGCAGCACGAGGACCTGGCCGTCGCAGTCGGCACCGGCACCGATGCCGATGGTCGGGATGCCGACCTCGCGGGTGATCGCGGCCGCCAGCGAGGACGGCACGCACTCCAGCACCAGCGCGCTGGCGCCGGCGGCTTCGACAGCCTGTGCCTCGGCCTTGAGCCGCTCGGCCGCCGCCAACTCGCGGCCTTGCACCTTGTAGCCGCCCAGCCGATGCACCGATTGTGGGGTGAGGCCGAGGTGGGCGCAGACCGGAATCTCGCGCTCGACGAGGAAGCGGATGGTTTCCAGCTTCACGCCAGCGCCTTCGATCTTGACCATCGCCGCGCGGCCTTCCTTGAGCAGGCGCAGGCCAGCATCGAGAGCACGCTCGGGGGTGGCGTCGGCACCGAAAGGCATGTCGGCCACCAGCAGGGCCGAACGCAGCCCGCGCGCGACCGCCGCGCTGTGGTAGACGATCTGGTCGACGGTGACCGGCAGCGTGCTTGCTTCGCCCTGCACCACCATGCCCAGCGAATCGCCGACCAGCACGAGATCGACGCCGGCCGCGTCGAGCACGGCGGCGAAGCCGGCATCGTAGGCGGTCAGCGCGACGATCGGCCGGCCGTCCTGTTTCATCCGGCGCAGTTCGGGCACGGTGAGGGCGGGTCGGGACGGCGGGGCTTCGGCGGCGTACATCGGCAAGGAGCGGGCAGGCGGTCGCCTAAGGTATCGCCTCGATACCCGAACGATCCAGCGCATCGCGCAGGTCGGCGATCCGGCCCAGGCCGGGCAGCACCAGATCAGGCGCGATTTCGGTCCAGGGCACCAGCACGAAGGCGCGCTCGGCAATGCGCGGGTGCGGCAGTTGCAGTCTGGGGCTGTCGAGCACCTCGCCCTCGACCGCCAGCAGGTCGAGATCGAGCGGACGCGGCCCCCAGCGCGATTCGCGGGCGCGGTCGCGGCCGTGGGCGCGCTCGATCGCGTGCAGGCGATCAAGCAGGGCCAGGGGCGACCATCGGGTGTCGAAGGCCGCCACCGCGTTGAAGAAATCCGGCTGCGCGAGCAGGCCCCAAGGTGGCGTCCGGTAAAGCCTAGAGACCTGCAGCAGGCGCAGCTCGGGGCCGGCTTCGAGTTCGCGCAGAGCCGCGGCGAAGGTGGCCGCGACATCGCCAAGATTGCCGCCGAGCCCGACCCAGGCACGGCGCGATGGCTGCCCATCGGCGGCCAGGCCGGGGCCTGGGCTCATGCCTCGGCGTCCACCGCGGCAAGTGCTCCGGCCTGAGCCTGGGCCTCGCGCCAGAACTGCAGGTCGGTGGCGAGTTCCGGTGCGACGCCGGCACGCAGTTCGAGAAAATCGTAAGCCGCCCGGAACCGCGGATGGGCGAGCAGCCGATGGACACGCTTTTTCTGGCGCAGCGCGAAACGCGGTTGCAGCATCCAGATCTCCTGCATCGGCAGCGAGAACCGCCGTGGCAAGGCGATGCGCTGGGTCTGGTGCAGGGTGACGCGGTCGGCGGCGCGCTGTTGAGCCACCGCCGGATCGACGCCCTGGGCCTGCAGGCGCGCCAGTTCGCGGCAGTAGGCCGGCCACAGCAGCACGGCGTAGAGGAAGGCCGGGGTCACCGGCTTGCCGGCGGCGATGCGGGCATCGGTGCTGCGCAGGCCCGCGAGCAGCATGGTCCGCAGGCTGCCGTTGCGATGGGCGCGCAAGGCCGCGGCAGCCTCCGGCAGCAGGGCCGGCAGCAGCTGGTGCTGCTCCAGCGCAAGGAAGCTCGGCTCGGCGTGGCCGGCGAGGAAGAGCTTGACCGACTCGTCGAACAGACGGGCCGGCGCCGACCCCGCCAGCAAGGGCGCCATCGCCGCCATCGGTGCGGCGGTCGCCGCATCGATGCTGAAACCCAGCTTGGCGGCGAGTCGGACCGCACGCAGCAGCCGCACGGGGTCTTCGCGGTAACGCTGCTCGGGCTCGCCGATCAGGCGCAACCGCCGCGCCATCACATCGGCGTAGCCGCCAACGTAGTCGCGCACCGTGAAATCGCCGATCGCGTAGTAGAGCGCGTTGACAGTGAAATCGCGACGCACCGCATCGTCCTCGATGCTGCCGTAGACGTTGTCGCGCAGCAGCCGGCCATCGTCCTCGGTTTCGCGGCCCTCGCCATCACCGGCATCATTGGCGCGGAAGGTGGCGACCTCGATGATCTCGCGGCCGAACACCACATGGGCGAGGCGGAAGCGCCGACCGATCAGCCGGCAGTTGCGGAACACGGCGCGCACCTGCTCCGGCGTGGCATCGGTGGCCACGTCGAAATCCTTGGGCTGGATCCCGGCGAGCAGGTCGCGCACCGCGCCGCCGACGAGGAAGCCCTGGTAACCGGCATCGCGCAGCCCGTAGAGGACCTTGAGGGCCGCCGGGCTGATGTTCCGCCGCGAAATCGGATGCGACTCGCGCGGAATCACCAGAGGCGGAGCGACGGCGGTATCGGGCATGGGCGTTGCGTGATCCTGATGCGGTGCCGGCGGTTCGATCGCTTGTGCCGGGGACTCGGAATCGGCTATCGTAACCAACTCGCAGGACGCGACCAACCCTTGCTCCCTTCGTCTAGAGGCCTAGGACGTGGCCCTCTCAAGGCTAAAACACGGGTTCGAATCCCGTAGGGAGCGCCAATTCCCGACCAAGCCCGGCACGCCGGGCTTTGTCTTTCAGGGGGTTCGCACGCCGCTCGGCGGCGCTACCCTAGACGCCCCAGACTGAGCGCCCGGCTCCCATGCCCTTCGTCGTCACCGAGAACTGCATCCGCTGCAAATACACCGACTGCGTCGAAGTCTGCCCGGTGGACTGCTTCCACGAGGGCCCGAACTTCCTCGTGATCGATCCCGACGAGTGCATCGACTGCACCTTGTGCGAACCGGAGTGCCCGGCCAAGGCGATCTACCCCGAGGACGATGTGCCGGCCGGGCAGGAAGACATGATCGCCCTCAACCGCGAACTGGCCGCGCAATGGCCGGTCATCACCACCCGCAAGGAGCCGCTGCCGGATGCCGCCGACTGGGACGGCAAGCCGGGCAAGCGCAAGGAACTGCTGCGCTGAGGCCTTACTGCAGGCGCTGGCGCAGGGTCTCGAGCAGGCCGCGCGCCGCCGCCGTGTCGAGCACCCGGCCATCGCCGCCGATCGCATCGATCCGTACCTGGCCGTCCTCGGGGCGCAGCCGCACGAGCAGGGTTTCAGCGCCGTAGCGCACTTCGTAGGCGTTGAGCGCTGGCACCGGCGTGTGGCTGTCCACGCCGTCGATGCGTCCGAGGGCCAGACCGACGCGACGGAAAGCCCCTTCGGCGCTGTCGGCCAGCACGAAGGCCCCGCCCGCCGACCCCACCACCGCCGGCGGCGCATCGCCCGGCATCGCCGCGCCAGCAGCCGGCAGCGGCGGCACCTGCAGGGCGCTCACCGAGGACGGCAGGACCAGATCGGGCGGCACTTCCAGCGGTCGGCTTTCGGTCGCGGTCAGGTGCGGCGGTTCAGCGCGGAACCAGGCGCAGCCGCCGAGGGTGCTGGCGGCGAGCGCCAGCGCGAGGCCGGCGAGGACAGGACGCGGCGGAAGGATCGAAGGCATGGGTTACTCCAGGGAAATCAGGCGGCGCGGATCGCCGGGGCTTCGGCCTCGGCACGGGCGATCAGCGCCAGCAGCGCCGGCAGCCCGGCGGAAAGGGTCGGCTCCAGCGGCAGCAGCGGCAGGCGCAGGCCATCGCCGAAGCCCAGGGCGGTGAGCGCGGCCTTGAGCGGGATCGGGTTGGGTGCCGAGCCGAGGAAGGCGTAGAGCGGGGCCAGCAGCGCGTCGCGGGCGGCAACCGCCTCCCAGCGGCCGGCGGCGGCATCGGCGCAGAGCGCGGCGAAAGCCCGAGGCACGAGGTTGGAAGCCACCGACACCACCCCCACCGCCCCTTGCCGGAAGGCAGCGGTGCAGGTCGGGTCATCGCCCGAAAGCAGGGCGAAACCGGGGGCGGCCAGCGGGGCCAGGGCCTGCCAGCGGGCCGGGTCGGCCACCGCCTCCTTGAGGCCGATGATGCCGGGCTGGCCAGCCAGCCGCGCCACCGTCTCCGGTAGCAGGTCGACGCCGGTGCGGGTCGGCACGTTGTAGAGGATCACCGGCAGCCCGCCCTCGGCGGCCACGGCCTGGTAATGGGCGACGAGGCCGGCCTGGGTCGGCCGCACATAGGGCGGCGTCACCACCAGCGCGGCCTGTGCGCCCAGCGCGGCGGCACGGCGGGTCTGGGCGATGGTGCGGGTGGTGTTGGACAGGCCGGTGCCGGCGATCACGCCGATCCGACCGGCGCTGGCGCGCACCGCCTCGCGCAGCAGGGCCTCGTATTCGCTGTCCTCGAGGGCAGCAGCCTCGCCGGTCGAACCGGCCACCACCACCGCCCGGCTGCCGGCTTCGACTTGTCGGGCGAGCAGTCGCACCCAAGCCTCGAGATCAAGACCGCCGCCGGCGGAGAACGGGGTCGCAAGCGCGGTGATGCTGCCGGAGAGGTGCAAGGCGAAGGACTCGTGGTGGGGCCTCGCGATGTTACTTGCCGCGCCAAGAAGCCGGCAAGTATGCTTGCCCGTTCATTCACGGCGCGCCGCGCCGACCCGGACCCGCTGCTTTGACCGACACCACGCCTCCCCGCCCGACGCCGGCCGAGAACCACCTGCTGATCAGCGCCTACACCACGCATCCAGACTCGCCCCTGCTCGCGGTATCGCGGCGCATCGCCGATTCCGGCTGCAACCTCGCCGATGCCCGGCTGGCCACGGTGGGCCGCGATGTCTCGGTGATCGCTCTGGCGGTCGGCTCCTGGGACGCGGTGGCCAAGCTGGAGGCCATGCTGGCGCGGATGGAGCGCGATGAGGGCCTGCGTCTGCACTGGCACCGCACCGGCACCAAGACCCCGCAGTCCAACCTGCTGCCCTACATCGTCGAAGTGGTCGCCTCCGACCGCCCTGGCATCCTCTACCAGCTCGCCGATTTCTTCGACCGCCAGGGCATCACCGTCGAGAACCTGCAATGTTCGCGCTACCGCGCCATGCAGACCGGCGCCGACATGTTCTCGGCGCACGTGACCATCGGCGTGCCGGCCAGCATGCACATCGCCGCGCTGCGCGACGACTTCCTCGCCTTCTGCGACGACCTCAACCTCGACGCCATCATGGACCCGATGAAGTTCTGAAGCCTCTGAAGCCGGTGCCGGCAGTGGCGGAGAGAGTGGGATTCGAACCCACGGTGGTGTCGCCACCACGGCGGTTTTCAAGTTTCCCGCACCCGGACTCTGCGCAACTGTGCGCCTCTTTAGTAAGCCATACGCACCTTTACAGGTCAATGAGTTGCGTTCGCTTTTTGTTTTGTGGAACTTGTCGTAACTTTATACGGAGCGCTTACGAACTGCTTATGAGCGCCTGAAAAGATGCGGCCGGCGACTGCGCCAACAGTCCCGACCGCGTGGTCAACTCCCTTAAGTACGAAGGAAGCCAACGTGACGATAGTAACCACAACACCGCCAGTCAGCGAGGTGCGCCGTGCCTAAGCTGACGAAGAACTACATCGACAAGATCACCGCGCCCGCTGACAAAGAGGCGTTTCACTGGGATGACTCGCTCAAAGGGTTCGGCCTCCGGGTCACCCCTACCGGCAAGATCACCTACATCGTGCAGGGGCGCGTCAATGGCAGTTCGCCCCGCATCAGCATCGGCCCGCATGGAGTCTTCACCGTCGATCAAGCCCGTGATGTTGCCCGCGAACATCTGCGCAGCATGCGCATGGGCATCGACCCGCGCGCCGTCGCCAAGAAGGAAGCCGCCCAGCGTGTCACCCTCCGCGACGTGGCCGACGGGTACAAGCGCGACCGCCCGCTGAAGGACAGCAGCAAGGCCGAGATTGAACGCCATGTGACCACAACCTTTGAGGCATGGCTCAAGAAGCCGCTCAAGGACATCAACCGCGAGGCGGTCACGAAGCGCTTCAACGAGATCAAGACCAAGGGCACGACGGGCAACGGCCCCGCACCTGCGCAAGCGAATCAGGCCTTCGCTGTGCTTCGTGCCTTGTTCAATTACGCCATCCGCGAATACCGCGAGCCGGACGGGTCGCCCGTGCTGACGGACAACCCCGTTGATGTGCTCTACAAGAAGTGGGCACCGCTCAAGCCTCGCACTAGCCGCGTGCCGGATAGCAAGGTCGGCGCGGTGTGGTCATTCCTCACCAAAGCCCGTGAGCAGGCATACAACCGTGACACGCTGGCAAGCATTGACCTTGTGATGCTGCTCATGCTGACCGGCCTTCGGATCGGGGAATGCAGCGAACTGACATGGGATCGGGTCAATCTTGAGGAAGGCTGGATTCACATCCCCGATCCGAAGAACAGCAACCCCGTATGGCTGCCGCTATCCACGCAGGCGGCGCAGTTGCTGACCACGCGCCAGCGCGTCAAGGGTAGCCCGTTCGTGTTCTCGTCCTGGGGCAAGGCTGGGCACATCAAAGACCCGCGCGACACGATGAAGAAAGTCAGCGAGGTAGCGGGCACGAAGATCACGCCGCACGACCTGCGCCGCACCTTCACGACCATCGGCGTGGCATCGGTGGGCATCGACTTGCACAAGGTCGAATTGCTGACGAACCACGTTCCCAAGGGCGTGACAGCGCGCCACTACCTTGAGACTTCGCACCTGCAATATCTCAAGCCTGAAACGCAGCGCATATCTGACTGGATCGAACAGCAGGCAGCAGCCTTAAACGACCGCTCAGAAAGCTAAACATCCTTTTGTATCAATAACTTACGCTTGCTTGCCGCGTAAAGTTGCCCTATAGTTGCTTCAACTAACTCGCTCTCCAGTTCGAGCGTGATGCGAACCCCGCAAGGGGTCGGACTGGAGAAGACGCGCTGCATGGGCAGGAGCGGGTATCCGTCATCTGGAAACAGGTGGCAGATTCCACCGCGCCTGCCCTTTTTGTTTGCGGGCCGTGGATTGTCTGAGGACACCACCCATGACCACGCTTTCCGCACTCAGCGACGATCTGCTGACGAACGAAGAAGCTGCCGCACTGCTCGGCATCAAGCCCAACACCCTCGAAATCTGGCGGGGTAAGGGCAAAGGCCCCAACTTCATCAAGATGGGGCCAGCCAAACAAGACCCGATTCGGTATCACATCGACGAGATCAAGGCTTGGTTGGCTTCACGCACCTTCACCAGTACCAGCGCCTACGCGCCGAACGCCAAACAAGCTGTTTGACGGTCATGGCGACGAAAACCCAATGCAGCCGCGCAACTTGCCGCCCCCGCACACCCGCTGATAAGCGCTGCGTAAGTCCATCAAGAAAAAAGCCGTCGGGTCAGGACGGCTTTGAGAAGGAATCAACATGCACAGCACGCATAGCGTAGGACATGCCGCTTCTGGCGGCTCGGAGAATTTGCAGGCGGCACCGCCGCCGCTACAGCACGGCCAGCACGCAGGCCAAGGGGGTAGCACTGGCGCGGTGCCGATCGCGGCCCCAGCCGCCCCGAAGCCCGATTGGTTCGACCGCGTTCTGCAGCAGGCAGCGCAACCCCACAGCGACAAAAGCGCGCTCGTGACGATCACGCAATCGTTCATCAACGCAATCGAGCAACAAGCGCAGCAGGTGCAGGCCGAAGCGTTCAAGCTCAGTGGGCCAATCTCGCAGCACGAATGGGATCACGCGCGCTCAACGCAGCCAGCAGTGATCGACAAATGGTTCTATGAGGATGTGGGCGTCTTCGTTGCTCCGGGCGGCACTGGCAAGACGACGCTCCTGCTGTTCCAAGTGATTCACCTTGTGCTGGGTCTTGAGCTATTCGGCTACGAGGTAATCAACCCCGGCACGGTCATCATATTGACCGCCGAGGACAGCCGCGAAACGCTGGTCGCGCGCCTCCGCTACATGTGCGCCCAGCTTCAGCTATCCCCTGCTGACGTGCGCAAAGTGCAGGAAGGCGTCATCATCACCGACGTATCGGGCAAGGGTATCAAGCTCGCCGCCATCGAAAGTGATGTAGTCGTGCCGAGCAAGTTCCTTGACCGCTTCATCGTCGATGCGTCAGAGGTTCATCCGTCGCTAATCATCATTGACCCGATGGTGTCGTTTGGCGTTGGCGAGAGCCGAATCAACGATTCCGAGCAAGCAATGATTGACGCGGCACGACGCATTCGGAACATGCTGCGTTGCGCGGTGCTCTATGTTCACCACACCGGCAAGGCCAACGCCCGCGACAAGACGCTAGACCAGTACAGCGGGCGCGGCGGTAGCGCACTGGCGGACGGTGCGCGCATGGTGCATGTGCTCCAGCGGCTCGACCCCGAGGCATGGACGGAGCAGACCGGCGACACGCTTGAAGGTGAAGAATCCGGGTTCGTACTGGCACGCCCGAAAATGACATGGTGCCCGCCTCAGCCGAATATCTACCTGAAACGGCAGCACTACCTTTTCGAGCGGTTCTACCCTGTTGAATCGACGGAAGGCGCTGGGCTGGTAATCGACAGGGACGCCGACAAGGTATTCCAGTTCGTGAAGGACGAATATCTGAAAGGCAAGAAGCACAGCCAGAACACGTTGATTCAGTCGAAGCTGCTTTCGCAGGCGCGTGTCCGTGCGGCAGTGGAGCGGCTGAAGGCTGACAACCGGCTAATCGACGAGAGGATAACCACAGGTGGGCAGGGAGGCGCTCGGTCGTTTTTGCGCCCGATGGAACTCCCGCAATAGGTCGGAACTGGTTTTGGTGTGTTGCTGTGTTTTTGGTGTGTTATTGCTGTGCTAACACGGCAAGGGGAAGGGACACATGCAACCGGCCTTTTTGCCGTGTTGCTGTGTTACCCCTTAGGGCAAACACACCAAACCAAAGGACGGTCGGGTCAGCACAGCAAGGCCGGTATTCGGCCCGCTGCGCCGCTTTGGTGTGTTAGCGCGCGTCACTGCCGGTCTGCCTGCTGATCCCGTTGAACTTGCGCCAAGCGTAGAACTCGCAGGCCACGTTGTTCTCGTTCCAGCCGTTCCCCGGTGCCGCCGCCTTCGCGTCCTTGATCGTTGCGCCCGGGTTCGCGTCCAGCCATGCCCAGACGGCAGCGCACAGCCCGCCATCCTTTGGACGCTTCACGCCGTTCTGCTCGACACGCTCCGCCTTCGGGGCGGCGGCCTTCTTCGCCTTGCTTGTGGTCACCCCCTGCACGGCGACAGCGGGCGCTACAGGCTCGCTTTCGGTAGCTGTCGCCGCTGGGGTATTGGCCGCAACCTGCGCAGCGTTTGCGGGCGGCTGCTTCGCCTTCCAGCCGAAGCGTACTTCGTCACCGTTCTTATGCACGGTGATTTCCACCAGTTCAGCGGGCACCCCTGCGGCAACACCAGCGCGGCGGGCGTTGTTCCGGTTCGTGTAGGTCTTGGCTTCCATCGTCGTTGCTCCTGTGCGGGTTGTAGATGGGGCAACGCTAAGACGCATCTCCGAGACTCGGCAACGACTTTTTGGATGCACCCGACAGCGCCTTTGATGCCGAACGAATAACGCCCAATTACTTGTTCCCAGTTTGTTCTTGAACTGTAGAGCGTTGTTTTAAATAAATATTCCTTGCGGACCTTCGCTGATATTTCCCAGCATGTAAGCAATGCGTACCAGTTACGCGCCTTTTATCAAGGAGTTTGCACATGCCTACCGAAATTGATGCCCGTATCACGCCCACGTTGCACCCCGACAATGTCGCAAGCATTGACGGCTTTGACGAGCAGACCGCGCCGTATCTCGCGCCCACCATGACCGCGTTCAGCACCGCCTATGAAGGCATTCGTGCTGTCCATGAGGCGCGGGAGAAAGCCAAAACCAATCCGACTTGGAATGAGGCGCATCAGATCATTCACACGGACGACTTCGCGCAAAAGCACCTCGCTCGTATCACCAAAAGTTTCGACGTAACCCGCTCCAACCTGGAGAAGGGTATTGCGATGCTGGAGCAGCAGCTTGCAACGCCGCTTGAATCCAAGGCAGCGCAGAGCGTCAGCGCTGAGATTCGCGCCTACGCCAAGAACCTGCCCAGCGAGAAGCGGCACGCCTTTATCCAGCAAGCCATTGACGAGGGTGACCACACTACCGTCAGCGCGCTGCTGGGTGCGCCTGCATACCTGTCCGGCCTCGATGCGAACTTCCAGCAGACCTATGTTCGCTTCTGGAACGAGCGCAGCGCGCCCGAGGTTGCCCAGCGCCTCAAGGCGATGAAGGGTGCCAAGCAGATGATCGAAGAGCGAGCGGGGCTGGTATTCAAAGAGCTTGAAAAGGCTGTTGGCGCGCCCCCGCACAAGGCGCAAGCGCTTCGCAAGGCCAAGACGGAAGCGGAGCAAGCCTTCGTCCTCAAGGACATTGGCCAGTGACCTTGTTGGCCCCTGCAATCAACAACATCAAGCGGAGGTAATCAAGTGTCCGAATCCCAAACGCCTGAATGGCTCAAGACGTGGCAGGACTCCCCTGCTGCGCAGGAGCCGCCGCACCGTGGCGGGTTCTTGCCCGGAGTGAGCGGAAATCCTCGGGGCAGGCCGGTCGGGTCGCGGAACAAGAAGAACGTCATCGCTGACGAGCTTGCCAAGGAAGGTAGCGCGGTGGCCCGTGTGGTCATGGACGCTGCGCTTGCCGGTGATATGCAGGCCGCCAACATGGTGCTGCAACGTCTGTCGCCTCCGCTCCGTGCCCGCGCTGAAAAGGTGACGTTTGAACTGACCCCGGATGCGCCGCTGCACCAGCAGGCAAACCAAGTGCTCGCGTCGGTAGCGGAAGGCGCGATTGACCCGGAGACCGGAAAGCTGCTGATCGACTGCATCCAGTCGGTTGCGGGCATCCGCGCCGTTGATGAACTGGAAGCGCGCCTTATCGCGCTGGAGGAAAAGAGCCAATGAGCATCTACGACACCGACAGCATTCCGCAACACGGCTGGGCGCGGCCAAAGATCGAGCGCCCGATAGACACGCCGCAGGGGCAAGCCGATCTCAAGCTGATCGTCGAGACCTGCTACGCCGCCATTCTGAATTGCGACGACCCTGCCGTGCGCTGGGAAGCCGCGCGCCTGTTGCAAGCAATTGGCCCACTGAAAGGAACCCTGCAATGAAGAACCTGCACACCGACCCGCGCGAGAACGCGCCCGTCAAGCACACGGTAACGCCCGACGACCTGCAACAGATTCAGCAGCGCCGCATCGAGGCGCATGCAGCCCGCGAGACTAGCGACGCGCTGAACCTGCTCCGCGCTTTCAAGCTGGGCGAGGCGCTGCGCGAGGCACGGGAGTAACCACATGAGCATCAGCAGCGCCAAGGGCATGCTCGCCCGCCTCAAACACTTGGAGCGCTCGCAAGGTGCGACCGACGAGATGCGAGGCTGGGTCAGTGACATGCTCGGAGCTGCCATTGCTGACGGTCGCATGTGCCCGGTCGATGGCCCTGTGGTGCGGCATTGCGTGTTGAACTGGATCGACGACGGCACCGCACGCGCCGGGACTGCTGGCTGGGGGTTGCTGCGATGAAGCCGAATTTCCAAGGCTTCGTAGAGCCGCGCATGTGGCCGCAGGACGGCGGGGAGCGACGTGAGCCTGTGATGGACATGGACGCCAAGCCACCCCGCGCCGTTCGCTATGTCGGCTGGCGGAAGTGCATGCGGTGTGGTCAGCTCTTTTGGTCGGAGGACGTGTTGCGCTTGCGTCTCTGCACGCCTCAACCGAACCGGCAAGGATGCAGGAGCAGGCAAGACGACGACGGCATCTGAAAAACCCTGCACCGCCCTTTTCGTCGTCAGCGGTGCAGTGGCGCGCAGTCCCGGAGAAGCTGCGCCGTCCCATCGGGAACCGTTGGACGTTAATCAAACGGACTCAGTCAGGAACGGGAGCGCTCCTACCCGTGCGACCTGGCCTTCGACGGGTGCCGCTGGCACCCGTTGTCGTTTGAGCGGCTGCGCGAGCGTAGCGGGCGGCTGGGGCGACGATCACCACACTGCCGCCGCTAGGGTACTGGCGGCACCGCTGCGCGGCCTGTAGCGGCGCGCATGCCTGCGGGCAAGGAACAACAAACACGGAGTTATTCGGGCTTGCCCGCTAACCGATTGCTGCCCTTGTGGTTAGGTCGGCAACACCCGCAGGGCATAAGCACAGCGTAATAGGCTCGTGGCGTCTATCGCTGCACATCGTTGTTTGAGACAATTCGATGTCATCAAATAACGAGAAAGCGGCGAATGGCATCCCCTTACCTTGGAGCCCCTGTAGATCAGTGGGCTCAGATCACGCGCAACATCGTCGGACAGCATCCGCTCACGCCTGACTTGATTCTCGACGCAGCGTTGCTGTCATGGTCACGCCTTTGGAGCACTTGGGTTGGAGACGCCAATATCGGTTTCCCGCTCGCCGATATTGATCCACCAGCGACAGTTATCGGCTACATGTTTGAAAAGCTATTTGCCAAAGAACTGGCTGTGCGGCTACCCGGCGCTTGGCGCGGTGGTGTCGGCTCAGAAAAAGACCTGCACTGCTTAACCAACGAAATGATGTCGGTAGAGATGAAGGCATCGGGACAGTTGGGCTACAAAATCTATGGGAATCGAAGCTACGGACAGGTTCTAGAAAACACTGACGCGGCGAAGAAAGATAAGTCGGGGTATTACATCACGGTCAATTTCTACGGGCAGACCTTGACGCTGCTTCGCTTCGGTTGGATCGACTCGTTTGATTGGCGTGCGCAGAATTCACCAACCGGTCAAATGGCCGGTCTGCCTGCAGAGGTCTATGCAAACAAACTCATTCCAATCGTCGGCCCCTACATGCTCAATGGCCCTGTACAACTTCTCGATGGTGTAGGCGCCAAAGCCGCGGAAGAACTGTACGCTGGTGGAGTTAGTACCATCGGCGATCTGATCCATGCAGGGAACCTACCACTGAAATTCCAGAGGTTGCAGGCGGCTGCCCGCCAGCAGTATCAAGGCCTGTATTAGAACAGTGACGCGGATTGTCGAAGGGAATCTTCAATCCGCTCTGCTGCTATGGCGCAGTAGTCGTCCCGAACTTCAAAGCCTATCGAGTAGCGCCCCCAGCGCAGACAGGCATCAATTGTGGAACCCGATCCGAGGAAGGGGTCAAGCACAATACCGTCCGTGGGCGAAAAACCTTTGATGGCACGTTCGCAGAGATCAAGCGGAAACTGCGCCGGATGTGGGGTGCGCTCTTTCGATGCACGCCCCTCGCCAGAGGTCACCTTGGCAATTTGCCACACGTCCGAAGGATTTTTTCCAATCGTATTGCAGCGCAGCTTGCCCTTCTTCTTTTGGTTCGGGTACGCCACGTCTGGATCGCGGATATCGTCGAGATTGAAGCAATAGCTTTCGGCGTCCTTGACGTACCAAAGCAGCTTCTCGTTCCGAGGCGAAAGAAACTTCTTCGCTGCAACACCAGCGCCGTAGTTCCAGACGATTTCTTGCTGCAGGAAGAAGGGCACACGGTTCCACAACAGGTACGGAATCGGAATGGACTTGGCACGCTCAGCCAACGCCACGTATCCCACGTTGAGAAGCAGCGCACCGTTAGCCGCCGTGGCGCGATGAATCTTCTCAATCCAGTCAGCGCACCAATCGATGAATTCCTCCATCGGACGTACCTTTTCGTACTCCTTTCCGATGTTGTACGGCGGTGACGTAAAAGTCAGGTCGATTGATCCGTGCGGAAGCTGGGTCAGCAGGTCGCGGCAGTCCCCCTTATAGATCGCATAGCGGTCGCCTCGATACTGAGGCTCGCCAAGAGCTGCCAGCAGCCTCTCGAACCTCGCTTGCGTCAGCGTGGTTACAGAGTCGTGCTCCTGCTCGACCAGTGACTGAGTGACCACAGCTTGATTCATCAAATCGTTGTCCATTGTTAGCATCTAAATCGTATTCGCGGACTAGCCGCAATGGAAAGCAACAGCATAGGACGCAAGCTGGCGACCTGTACACGACCACCACCGCACGCTTATGGTGTGCTTACGGGGTACAAATTCGCCACCAAGAAGAAAGCCCCGACTAGCGGGGCTTTTCATCACTTTTCACAAGCTCTTTGCGTGCCCACTGAACTACGCTAAGCGATTGTTTTTATTGGCGGAAGCTCAGGGATTCGAACCCTGGATACCTTGCGGTATGCCGGTTTTCAAGACCGGTGCAATCGACCACTCTGCCAAGCTTCCTACAACTGTTTTCAAGACCGCTGCCTTAAACCCCTCGGCCATCCCTCCGGTGCAGGGTATTCTACAGGCGCGACTCGCCCATGAGGCGCGGGAACTCCAGGGCCAGATGGTCGATGAAGGCGCGCACCGAGGGCAACTGGCCGCGGCGCGAGGGAAACACCGCGTGGAAGATGCCCTGCTGCAGGCTCCAGGCCGGCATCACCACCTCCAGCCGGCCGGCCCGCACCGCCTCGGCGCAGACCGCCTCGGGCACCAGAGCGATGCCGATGCCGGCCATCGCCGATTCCAGCAGCAAAGGGAAATCGAGCGCCATCAGCCGTGGCTTGATCTCGACCCGGCGCGCCTCGCCACCGGGGCCGTGCAGGGTCCAGAGTTGGCGCGCCTCGTCCTCGCTCATGCTCAAGGTGACGTGATCGGCCAGCGCGGCGGGGTCGATAGGCCGGCCATGGCGGGCAAGGTAGATCGGGCTGGCCACCAGCAACTCGCGGAATTCGCCGAAACGGCGCATGGCGAGTTCGCCGTCGGTGTCGAGCGTGCTGCGCACGCGCAGGGCGACGTCGAAACCTTCCTCGATGACATCGACGCGGCGGTTGGCCACGTGGATCTGCAGACGCACCTTAGGGTTGGCGATCAGGAAACCCGGCACCACACGGGAGAGCAGCCGCTGCGAGAGCGAGACCGGGCAGCTCACGCGCACGACGCCACGCGGCTCCGCACTGAGCACCTGCACGGCCTCCTGCGCAGCCTGGGCCTGCGCCAGCATGGCCTGGGCATGGCGGAACACGTTCTGCCCCACCTCGGTGACCGCGAACTTGCGGGTGGATCGCTGGATCAGCCGCACGCCGAAGTCGATCTCAAGCTGGGCGATGCGCCGCGAGAGCCGCGACTTGGGCACGCCGGAAGCCCGTTCGGCTGCCGCGTAGCCGCCGTGTTCGACGACCAGCGCAAACAACTTGAGGTCATTGAGGTCGAGCTCGTCGCCGTTCATCCAGGCAGCCTCAGATGCGCTCGGCGCCGCCGAGGTAGGGCCGCAGCACCGCGGGCACGGTGATGCTGCCGTCGGCGTTCTGGTGGTTCTCCATCACCGCGATCAGGGCGCGACCCACGGCCACGCCGGAACCGTTGAGCGTGTGCAGCAGCTCGGGCTTGCCGGTGGCCGGGTTGCGGAAGCGCGCCTGCATGCGACGGGCCTGGAAATCGCCGCAGTTCGAGCAGGAGCTGATCTCGCGGTAGGTGCCTTGCGACGGCAGCCAGACTTCGAGATCAAAGGTCTTCGTGGCCGAGAAGCCCATGTCGCCGGTGCACAGCAGCACGCGGCGGTAGGGCAGTTCGAGTTTTTCGAGCACCACCTCAGCGGCGCGGGTCATGCGCTCGTGCTCGGCCGCACTCTGCTCGGGCGTGGCGATGGTGACCAGCTCGACTTTCTCGAACTGGTGCTGGCGGATCATGCCGCGCACATCGCGACCACCGCTGCCGGCCTCGGCGCGGAAGCACAGCGAATGCGCGGTCATCCGCAGCGGCAGGGTATCGGCATCGACGATCCCGTCGCGGACGAGGTTGGTCAGTGGCACTTCCGAGGTCGGGATCAGGTAACGCCTGCCATCGCCCACCGTCGTGGCGAACAGATCGTCCTCGAACTTCGGCAACTGGCCGGTGCCGCGCAGGCTCTCGGCGTTGACGATGAGCGGCACGTTGACTTCGAGGCAGCCGTGCTCACGCGTGTGCAGATCGAGCATGAACTGCGCCAGCGCACGATGCAGGGCCGCGATACCGCCACGCAGCACGGTGAAGCGCGAGCCGCTGAGCTTGGCCCCGGCATCGCCGTCGAGCCTGCCCGCGCGGGCACCGAGTTCGACGTGGTCCTTGATTTCGAAATCGAAGGCCCGCGGCGTGCCCCAGCGGTGCTGTTCGACGTTGCCGGACTCGTCCGCGCCCAGCGGCACCGAGGCGTCCGGCAGGTTGGGAATACCCGCGGCGATCGCGTCGATCCCGGCCTTGATGGCATCGAGCCGCGCTTCCGAGGCCTTCAGCTCGTCGCCGATGGCCGCGACTTCGGCCATCGGCAGCGCAACATCTTCGCCCTTGGCCTTGGCCATGCCGATGGCCTTGCTGCGGGTGTTGCGCAGGTTCTGCAGTTCCTGCGTGCGCACCTGAATCTGCTTGCGCTCGGCCTCGATGGCCTGCAGGGCCGCCACGTCGATGGCGAAGCCGCGGGTGCGCATCAGGCGTTCGGCCGTCGCGGCCAGCTCGCCGCGCAGCAGGTTCGGGTCCAGCATCGACATCTCCGGGGCGGGGCCCCTGAAAGGAATCAGGCCACGATTATCGGCGCGGCAGCGGCCCAGCGGCAAACCGTCCGTTCCGCGTTCGGCCAAGACCCCGACCGGCACACTCAGCCGGCCTCGCCTCGGGCCTTGGCGCGGGCCGCGCGCAGGGCATCGAGCTTCTCCTTGAGCTTGATTTCCAGCCCGCGTTCCACCGGCCGGTAGTAGACGCGACCGGTCAACGCCTCGGGCAGGCAGACCTGATCCAAGGCCACGCCGCCGACCACGTCGGGGTCGTACTGGTAGCCTTGGCCGTAGCCCAAGCCCTTCATCAGCCGGGTGGGCGCATTGCGCAGGTGCATCGGCACCTCGAGCGTGCCGTGTGCCTCGACGTCGGCACGCGCCGCTTTCCAAGCAACGTAGCCGGCATGGCTCTTGGCGCAGCTGGCGAGGTAGAGGGTGAGTTGGGCGAGCGCCAGTTCGCCTTCAGGCGCGCCAAGGCGGTCGAAGGCCTCCCAGGCGCTGATCGCCATGTCGAGCGCGCGCGGATCGGCAAGGCCGATATCCTCGACCGCCATCCGGGTGAGCCGGCGCGCCAGGTAGGCCGGGTCGCAGCCGCCGTCGAGCATCCGTGCCAGCCAGTAGATCGCGGCGTCGGGGTCGGAGCTGCGCACCGATTTGTGCAGGGCCGAGATCTGGTCGTAGAACTGTTCGCCCTGCTTGTCGAAGCGGCGCGCGCGGTCGGCCAGCACTTGCGAGAGCGTCGTGGCATCGATACGGCTTTCTGTCGCGATCTCCGCGGCGATCTCGAGCAGGGTGAGGCCCCGCCGGACATCGCCATCGGCGGCCTGGGCGATGCTGGCTAGGGCCTCGTCCTCGATGGCGAGGCCGAGCGCGCCCAGGCCGCGTTCCATGTCATGCAGGGCGCGACGCAGGGCATCGACGATGTCCTCGGCCGACACCGGCTCCAGCACATGCACGCGACAGCGCGAGAGCAAGGCGGAGTTCAACTCGAAGCTCGGGTTCTCGGTGGTGGCACCGACGAAGACGATGTGGCCGGCTTCAATGTGCGGCAGGAAGGCATCCTGCTGGGTCGTGTTGAAGCGGTGCACTTCGTCGACGAACAACACGGTGCGCTCGCCACGGGCGAAGGCTGCGCTCGCTTCGCCGAGCACCCTGCGCACTTCCGGCAGACCGCTCATCACCGCCGAAAGGGCGAAGAAGCGGGCATCGGCGCGTGCCGCCACCAGCCGGGCCAGGGTGGTCTTGCCGCAGCCCGGCGGCCCCCAGAGGATCATCGAATGCACGCGACCGGCTTCGAGCGCACGGCGCAGCGCGGCGTTCGGTGCCAGCAGCCGGCGTTGGCCGACGACCTCGTCGAGGTCGCGTGGCCGCATGCGCTCGGCGAGCGGCGCACTCATTCCACGAGCGGACGCACTTCGGCGCTGTCGCGGACCTCACCGACCACATCAACGCCTTCCGGCGGCGTGAAGCGGAACAGCGTGGCCGGCAAGGCGGCATTGCGCGCCCACCGCTCGAAGCGGACTTCGGTGCGCTGGCCGAGTTGGTCTTCGAACACCATCTTCGCCAGGCCATCGGCCTTGAAGGCCAGCCGTGCCGAGGACACCGCGGCGTCTTCGGGCTTGCGGGATGCCAGATCGATCCAGGTCAGGCCGTCCTGCTGGCCGCCTTCGCTGACGATGAACTGGCGGTCGAGTTCGCCCGGATCGATCAGGGCGGCCAGCGGGCTGCCCTGTTCCTCGTGGCTTTGCACGCGCACCGTGACCTGCTCGAGGTCGGGGTCGTAGAGCCAGACGTGATCGCCGTCGGCGATGATCAGCTGCTGGTAGGGCTGCTGGTATTCCCAGCGGAACTGGCGTGGGGTCTTGAGGGCGATCCGGCCCTCGCTGCGTTCACCGGGCCGGCCCTGCGGGTCGAAGACCTGCTGGACGAAACGGCCATCGAGGCTGCGCAGGCCTTCGGAGAAACGCTCGATCGCCTCGCGCCCGGCCGCGGCGGAGGCCGGTGCCGACACGGCGTAGAGCACCAGAGCGAGGGTCGAAACGTAACCGGAACGAAGGGTCATCGAGGGCATGAGGTGGGGCACCGGCAGCAGGGTCGTGAAGGAGCGAACAGCACGCAGTCTCCGGTCCGGTGGCTGAACGGACGATGGCGAGCAAGGCCGTCAGGCTGCGGGATGCAGCCCGGTTTCAGCGTGGCGGTGGTGGAGCGATCACCATGCGGTCGCCGTTGTGCTCGGCCGGCGAGACGATGCCGGCCTGCTCCATGGCCTCGACGAGGCGGGCCGCGCGGTTGTAGCCGATCTTCAGCCGGCGTTGCACCGAGGAGATCGAGGCCTTGCGGCTCTCGGTGACGAAGGCCACGGCCTGGTCGTAGAGCGGATCGTTCTCGCTGTCCTCGGGGCTGGCCGCTTCCGGAAGACCGCTGGCGCCGACCACGACGCCATCGCCCAGCACCTGCACCTCGGCCAACACGCCTTCGATGTAGTCGGCACCCCCGCCGTGCGCTTTGAGGAACTCGACCACGCGGTGCACTTCCTCATCCGAGACGAAGGCACCGTGCACGCGCTCGGGCAGTGCGGTACCGGGTGGCAGGTAGAGCATGTCGCCGTGACCGAGCAGCGTCTCGGCACCGGATTGATCGAGGATCGTGCGGCTGTCGATCTTGCTCGACACCTGGAACGCAATGCGGGTCGGGATGTTGGCCTTGATCAGACCGGTGATGACATCGACCGAGGGCCGCTGGGTGGCGAGGATGAGATGGATGCCGGCGGCGCGGGCCTTCTGTGCGAGGCGGGCGATGAGTTCTTCGACCTTCTTGCCGACGATCATCATCATGTCGGCGAATTCGTCGATGAAGACGACGATGAAGGGCAGCTCCTCCAGCGGCCGCGGCTGCTCACCGAGCTCCGGGTTGGGCTTGAACAGCGGGTCCATCAGCGGCTGGCCGGCGTCGCGGGCGTCCTTGACCTTGCGGTTGAAGCCGGCCAGGTTGCGCACGCCCACCGCACTCATCAGCTTGTAACGACGCTCCATCTCGGCCACGCACCAGCGCAGGCCGTTGGCCGCTTCCTTCATGTCGGTGACGACCGGTGCCAGCAGGTGCGGGATGCCTTGGTAGACCGAGAGCTCCAGCATCTTCGGGTCGATCATCAGCATCCGCACGTCCTTGGCGGAGGCCTTGTAGAGCAGCGAGAGCACCATCGCATTGACCGCCACCGACTTGCCCGAGCCGGTCGTGCCGGCCACCAGCAGGTGCGGCATGCGGGCGAGATCGGCCACCGTGGGCCGCCCGGCGATGTCCTTGCCGAGGGCCAGCGTGAGCGGGCTTGCCGCCTTGTCGTATTCCTTGGAGCGCAGCAGCTCGGAGAGAAAGATCATCTCGCGCTTGCTGTTCGGGATCTCGAGCCCGACCACCGACTTGCCGGGAATGACATCGACCACGCGCACCGACTTCACCGACAGGCCGCGGGCGATGTCCTTGTCGAGCGAGCTGATCTGGCTGCCCTTGATGCCGGGGGCCGGTTCCATCTCGAAACGGGTGATGACCGGCCCCGGGTAGGCACCAACCACCTGCACATCGATGCGGAAGTCCTTGAGCTTGAACTCGATCTGCCGCGAGAGGGTTTCGAGGGTTTCCTCGCTGTAGCCCTTCTCCTGCACTTTCGGCTCGTCGAGGATCGACAGCGGGGGCAGGCCGCCCTCGGGCACGGCGTTGAACAGCGGGATCTGCTGCTCGCGTTTGGCGCGTTCGCTTTTTTCGACCACGGCCGGAGCCGGGGCTTCGATGTGCACTGGCTCGCGCTTGGCGCGTTTTTGCGTCTCGACCTTGCGGACCTCCTCGCGCTCCTCGCGCAGCACACGGGTGCGCTGCCATTCGGAGGCTTGGGCACGACCGGCGCGGGCGCGCTCGAACAGGGCCAGCACGCGAGCACCGATCCACTCCATGCAGGCGAACCAGGACAGCCCGGTGGCCAGCGTGATCGAAGTGATGGCCAGAGCCAGAAGCAGCAGCAAGGCCCCGGTCAGGCCGAACAGGGCGCGGCTGCTGTGGCCCACCAAACCGCCGAGCATGCCGCCGGCTCCGGCCGGCAGCTCGCTGCCCTGGCCGAACCACAGGGTCAACAGGCCGCTGCCCGCCACCAGCACGCCGACGATGCCGACCAGTCGCAGGGCGGGGCCGAGGTCGAGCGCCCCGGCCTCGCCATCGCCCGTGCCGAACAGCGCAACCCAGGCCACGCCGCCCAGCATCAGGGGCAGCAGGTAGGCCATCTGGCCGAACAGCAGGAACATCACGTCGGCGATGTGGGCACCGACCGGACCGCCGATGTTCTGGATCTCGCCGGTGACGCTGCCGTTGCGCGACCAGCCCGGGTCGGCCACCGAGTAGCTGAGCAGGCTGGCCAGAAGGTAAAGCAGGAGCGGCGCGGCCACGACCAGCGCCACCTCGCGCCACAGTTTCTGTCGACGGTCCAGTGCCCTGCCCTCCCAGCCCTGCATCAGCACGCTGCCACCCCAGGCGGTGTTCGTCCGGGAGTGTAGCGCGGCCCGGCGGTCAGACGACCATGTCCTTCAGGGCCGGGTGGACGATCCGCCCGCCCTCCACATTGATGCCCCGGACCAGGGCGGCGGAATCGTGCCACGAACCCGAGGCCAGCTTCTGCACCCAGGGCAGGATGGCCGCGCAGATCGCCTGCGAGGAGGTCTGCGGCACCGCGCCCGGCATGTTGGTCACCGCGAAATGGGTGATGCCTTCCTCGACGTAGGTCGGCGCCTTCCAGGTGGTGGCGCGGGTGGTCTCGAAGCAGCCACCCTGGTCGACCGAGATGTCGACCAGCACGCTGCCCGGCTCCATCGCCTTGATCATCGACCGGCTGACTACGTTCGGGGCCTTGGCGCCGGTGACCAGCACCGCGCCGACCACGATGTCGGCGGATTGCAGTTCGCGGGCCACCACGTCCTCGTAAGGGTAGAGCGCGGTGACGTTGGCGCCCAGCGCCATCATCTGCGCCATGCGGTCCTGGCGCTTCTCGAAGACCACCACGTTGGCACCGCCCGAGGCCGCCAGCGCCGCCGAATTGCCGCCGGCCATGCCCGCGCCGAACACCACCACTTTGCCGCGCTCGGTCGAGGGCAGGCCGCCGAGCAGCTTGCCCTTGCCGCCCATCGGCTGGTGCAGCAGGTGGGTGCCGACCTGAATGCCGATACGGCCGGCGATCACCGACATCGGCGCCAGGAGCGGCAGATCGCCGTTCTCGAGCTCGACGGTTTCAAAGGCGATGCCGGTCAGACCGATGTCGAGCAGCTTGCGGGTGAGTACCGGCTCGGCCGCCAGGTGCAGGTAGCAGAACAGCAGATGATCGCGGCGCAGGTGCTTGAGGTCGCCCTCGATCGGCTCCTTGACCTTGACCACCAGCTCGGCCTTCTCGTAGAGCGCGGCGGCATCGGGTGCGATGCGCACGCCGAGCGCGCTGTAGGCCTCGTCGCCGAAACCGCTCTTGATGCCGGCATCCTTCTCGATCCATACCTCGTGGCCACGTCGCACGAGGTCGGCGCAGGCGGCGGGCACGAGGGCGACGCGGCCTTCGAGGGTCTTGGTCTCACGGGGAATACCGATACGCATGATGCTGGGCTCCAGGAGCGGCGCGGTGCGCGCGCGTTGAACGAATGAAGCCGCCGTGAGGCGGCTCGGAAACACGATCGATGCAACCTTGATTTGAAGGGCCTCGGCCCCCAAGCTTTGCAGTCTGTCGCAGCGCCTTGCTTGCGCCGCACACCGCCACGAAGCCGAGAAAGTATAACGACATGACCGCCCCCAAGCATGCCCGCCTGCTCATCCTCGGCTCCGGCCCCGCCGGCTACACGGCTGCCGTGTACGCCGCCCGCGCCAACCTGAAGCCGGTGCTGGTGACCGGCCTGCAGCAGGGCGGTCAACTGATGACGACAACGGAAGTCGACAACTGGCCGGGCGATGCGCACGGCCTGCTGGGCCCGGACCTGATGGCGCGCATGCAGGCGCATGCCGAACGCTTCGAGACCGAGATCCTCTTCGATCACATCCACACGGCCGAACTCGGGCAGCGGCCGTTCCGGCTCAAAGGCGACAGTGGCGAGTACAGCTGCGACGCGCTGATCATCGCCACCGGTGCCAGCGCCAAATACCTCGGCATCCCGTCCGAAGAAGCGTTCAAGGGTCGCGGCGTCTCGGCCTGCGCCACCTGCGACGGCTTCTTCTTCCGCGGCCAGGACGTGGCCGTGATCGGCGGCGGCAACACCGCGGTCGAAGAGGCCCTGTACCTCGCCAACATCGCCAACAAGGTCTACCTCGTGCATCGTCGCGACACCCTGCGCGCCGAGAAGATCCTGCAGGACAAGCTGTTCGCCAAGGCCGCCGCCGGCAAGATCGAACTGGTCTGGAACCACGCCGTCGATGAGGTGCTGGGTGATGATGCCGGCGTGACCGGCGTGCGCCTGCGCTCGCTCAAGGATGAGGCCACGCGCGAGATCGCCGTCACCGGCTTCTTCGTCGCCATCGGCCACAGCCCGAACACCCAGCTCTTCGAGGGCCAGCTCGCCATGCGCGAGGGCTACATCCAAGTGAAATCCGGCCTCGATGGCGGTGCCACCAGCACCAGCATTCCCGGCGTGTTCGCCGCCGGCGACGTGGCCGATCATGTGTACCGACAAGCCATCACCTCGGCCGGCTCGGGTTGCATGGCGGCGTTGGACGCCGACAAGTTCCTCGACCAGCACGGGTAAGCACGGAACGGTCGGCGATGCCCGAGCTCCGCCTGCATCGCCGGCTCGAGGAGCTTCCGGCCGCCGCGTGGGATGCGCTGAACCGCGACGGCCATCCCTTCACCGCACACGCGTTTCTTTCCGGACTCGAAACGCACGGCTGCCTCGACCCGGAGTACGGCTGGACGCCGCTGCATGCTGCGCTCTGGGAGGGCGATACGCTGCTGGCCGCTGCACCGGCTTATGCGAAAGGCAATTCGCACGGCGAGTTCGTGTTCGATCAGGCCTGGGCGAACGCCTACGCGCAGTACGGTCTCGACTACTACCCGAAGTGGCTGATCGGCGTGCCCTACACGCCGGTCACCGGCCCGCGCCTGCTGGCGCGCGAGCCCGCGCACAAGCGCCTGCTGCTCGATGCCATGCGCGAGGCCGCGCCACGCCTCGGCCTGCAGTCCTTGCACGCGAACTTTCTCGACGAAGAGGATCTCGCCGCCTTCGATGGGTCCTGGCTGGCACGCGAGGATCTGCAGTTCCATTGGCGCCGCGATCCGGCGTGGCAGGGTTTCGATGATTTCCTCGGCGCGCTCGACCACAAGCGCCGCAAGAACCTGAAAGCCGATCGGCGCAAAGTGGTCGAGGCTGGTGTCACCTTGCGCATCGTCGAGGGCGAGCAGGCCTGCGGCGCGCCGCTCGCGGCGATGCACCGCTTCTACCGGCAGACCTTCGCCGAGAAATGGAACCACGCGGCGATGACCGAAGCCTTCTTCCAGCATCTGGGTCGGGCGATGCCGGACGCCGTGGTGCTGGTACTGGCCGAACACGCCGCGAGCGCGCGCGGCGAGCCGCCGGCGCCGATCGCCGGCGCGCTCTGCCTGCGTTCCGGCAAAGCGCTCTATGGCCGTTATTGGGGGGGCAGTGAGGAAGTGCCCGGCCTGCATTTCGAGGCCTGCTACCACCAGGGCATCGCCCACTGCATCGAGCGCGGTATCGATCGCTTCGAGCCGGGCGCGCAGGGCGTGCACAAGCTTGCCCGCGGATTCCTGCCGGCCATCACGCACAGCCGGCACTGGCTGGTCGAGCCGCGCTTCCATGCCGTCCTTGAGCGCTGGTGCATGGCCGAACGCGAGGCGGTGCAACGCCAACGTGCGGCCTTCGCTGCGCACAGCCCCTTCCGCGCCGGCGGCTCGCCATGAGCCGGCCCCTGCTGCTCGGCCCCGAGCCAAACTCGCCCTTTCCGCCGGTCGAATGGGCACTCGAGGAGCCGGATGGCCTGCTCTGCCTGGGGGGCGACCTCAGCCTGCCCCGGCTGCTCAACGCTTATGCCGAGGGCATCTTCCCGTGGTTCAGCGAAGGCCAGCCTATCCTCTGGTGGTCGCCCGCGCAGCGCATGGTGTTCCGCAGCGAGGGTGTGCGGCTGTCGCGGCGGTTCCGCCGCGAGCTGCGCCGGCTCGATTGGCAGGTCCGTTTCGACGACGACTTCGCCGCGGTGCTTGCCGCCTGCGCCTCGGCGCCGCGCATCGGTCAGAACGGCACCTGGATCGGCCCGGCCATGCAGCGGGCCTACCACCGCCTGCATGCGGCCGGCCACGCCCAAGCCATCGCCGTTCGTGACAGTGGCGGCCGACTGGTCGGCGGCCTGTACGGGGTGGTGTTGGGCCGGGCTTTCTTCGCCGAGAGCATGGTGAGCCTGGCCAGCGGCGGCTCGAAAGTGGCCCTGGCCGCCCTCGGCTGGCGGCTCGCCCAAGCCGGCATGCCCTGCTTCGATGCGCAGATCGAGCACCCGCACCTGCGTTTCATGGGCGGCGAGCTCTGGTCGCGCGAACGTTTCATGGCCTGTTTCCGGCCACTCAGCCGCAGTCGCAGCCCCTGCCTGGACTGGGCGCTGGCGCCGCTGCCGGCCTGCCGGCTGCTCGCCGAGCCCGGCACCGAGGTCACGCCGGATGCCGCCCCCGCGGCGGACGATTAACCGGATTTTTGCAAGCCCTGCCGGCGCGTGGCACACTCCGCGCCTTCCGATCGCCCGCCCCTCCCCACCGACCGAACAAGGCCAGAAGCCCGCTGCATGTCCAAAGACGATTCCATCGAGTTCGAAGGCACCGTGACTGAAACCCTGCCGAACACCATGTTCCGCGTGAAGCTAGAGAACGGCCATGTCATCACGGCGCACATCTCGGGGCGCATGCGCAAGAATTACATCCGCATCCTGACCGGCGACAAGGTGAAGGTCGAAATGACGCCCTACGACCTCACCAAGGGCCGCATCACCTACCGCATGAAGTAAGCCCGACCAGGGCGGTGGTTCAGACCACCGCCGCTGGCTCCGGCTTGGCTTCCGGGGCGAAGGCTTCGACGGCGAGCGCGCCGTCGACCACAGCCACCGTCACCCGGCCACCGCCCACCAGCTTGCCGAACAGCAGCTCGTCGGCCAGCGGCCGCTTGATCTTGTCCTGCAGCAAGCGCGCCATCGGGCGCGCACCCATCTGCGGGTCGAAACCGTGCTCGGCCAGCCACTGCCGCGCCTCCGGCGTGGCGCTCAGCGCCACGTTCTTCTCCTGCAGCTGCGACTCCAGCTCGATCAGGAACTTGTCGACCACACGCAGAATGTGGTCGAAGCCCAGCGCGCTGAACTGCACGATGGCGTCGAGGCGGTTGCGGAACTCCGGGGTGAAGGCCTTGCGGATCGCCTCCAGCGCGTCCGAACTGTGGTTCTGCTCGACGAAACCGATGGTGCGACGGGCCGCCTGGGCGGCGCCGGCGTTGGTGGTCATCACCACGATCACGTTGCGGAAATTGGCTTCACGGCCGTTGGTGTCGGTCAGCACGCCGCGGTCCATCACCTGCAGCAGGATGTTGAACACGTCCGGGTGGGCTTTTTCGATCTCATCAAGCAGCAGCACGCAGTGCGGCGTCTTGACGATCTTCTCGGTGAGCAGGCCACCCTGATCGAAACCGACATAGCCCGGGGGTGCGCCGATCAGGCGCGACACCGAATGCGGCTCCATGTACTCCGACATGTCGAAGCGCACGAGCTCGATGCCGAGCTGCAGGGCGAGCTGCTTGGTGACTTCGGTTTTGCCCACACCGGTGGGGCCGGCGAACAGGAAATTGCCGATCGGCTTGTCGGGGTTACCGAGGCCCGAGCGCGCCAGCTTGATCGAGGCCACCAGCGATTCGATCGCCGGGTCCTGGCCGAAGATCACCATCTTCAGGTTGCGCTCGAGGTTCTTCAGCACGTCCTTGTCGGAGGCGCTGACCTGCTTGGGCGGGATGCGCGCCATTTTGGCGACGATCAGCTCGACCTCCTCGACATCGATCAGGTTCTTGCGCTTGTCCTCGGTCATCAGACGCTGGCGGGCGCCGGCCTCGTCGATCACATCGATGGCCTTGTCGGGCAGCAGGCGGTCACCGATGTGCTTGACCGAGAGATCGACGGCGGCCTGCAGCGCATCGGCGCTGTAGCTCACCTCGTGGTGGGCCTCGAACTTGGCCTTCAGGCCGTTGAGGATGGCGACCGCCTCGGCAACGGTCGGCTCGACCACGTCGATCTTCTGGAAACGCCTTGCCAGGGCGCGGTCTTTCTCGAACACGCCGCGGTATTCCTGGAAGGTGGTCGAGCCGATGCAGCGCAGTTCGCCGGTCTGCAGGGCCGGCTTGATGAGATTCGAGGCGTCCATGGTGCCGCCCGAGGCCGAGCCGGCGCCGATGATGGTGTGGATCTCATCGATGAACAGGATGGCGTTCTGTTCTTTCTTGACCTGGTTGACGACCGCCTTCAGGCGCTTCTCGAAATCGCCGCGGTACTTGGTGCCAGCCACCAGCGCGCCGAGGTCGAGCGAATACACCGTGGCGTCCTTCAGCACCTCGGGCACATCGCCCTCGACGATGCGCCAGGCGAGCCCTTCAGCCAGCGCGGTCTTGCCCACACCCGCTTCGCCGACATAGAGCGGGTTGTTCTTGCGGCGCCGGCACAGCACTTGCAGGGTACGCTCGATCTCGGCCTCGCGGCCGATCAGCGGGTCGATCCTGCCCTCGCGTGCCAGCTGGTTGAGGTTGGCGGCGAACTCCTCGAGCGGGGTCTGCCGGGGCTGGCCGTCCTCGCCCGATTCGTTCTCGGCCTTCGGCGCGTCAGCCGGCTTCGGCTCGGGCACCTCACCGCCGGATTTGCCGACGCCGTGCGAGATGTAGTTGACGACATCGAGCCGGGTGACGTCCTGCTGCTGCAGGTGGTAGACGGCGTGGCTGTCCTTCTCACCGAAGATGGCGACCAGCACGTTGGCGCCGGTCACTTCCTTCCGGCCGCTGCTTTGGACATGGTAGACGGCGCGTTGCAGCACACGCTGGAAGCCCAGCGTCGGCTGCGTGTCGCGGGTGTCGTCCTCGGGCAGGATCGGCACCGTCTCGGCGATGACGCGGCGCAGTTCGGCGGCCAGCTTCTGGGCGTCGGCACCGCAGGCCTTGAGCACCTGGAGGGCGGCATGGTTGTCGGCCAGCGCCAGCAGGAGGTGCTCGACCGTCATGAACTCATGGCGGGCTTCGCGGGCCTGCTTGTAGCACTGGCCGATGGTGAACTCGAGATCTTTGCTGAACATGAGGGCCTCCAGGGCAATGGCCCGGATGTGGGGGCGGGTCAGGCTTTTTCCATGGTGCACATGAGCGGGTGCTGGTGGGTGCGGGAGAAATCGTTCACCTGCGACACCTTGGTTTCTGCCACTTCCCGTGTGTAGACGCCGCAGACGCCGCGACCGCGGGTGTGGACGTGCAGCATCACCTGGGTGGCTTTCTCGCGGTTCATGCCGAAGAACACCTGCAGGACCTCCACCACGAAGTCCATCGGCGTGTAGTCGTCGTTCAGGAGCAGCACCCGGTACAGCGGTGGTTGCTCCAACTCGGGCCGGGCGGTATCGACCGCCAGGCCGCGGTCGTGTTCGTGATCGGGGCGCGCTTGCTGGCTCATGCTGTCAGTATAGGACGCGGCAGGAAAGCCACTGCAAGCGCGGCGTGGACGAACGATCGTCACGGCGCGCACACTGTTCGCCCCTGCCCACGCACCGGACCCACCGGAGAGCCGCTTGACCTACCGCCAAGGCCGTTTCTGGCAACCGGACGTGACCGTCGCCACCCTCGTGCCCCGCGACGGCCGCCTGCTCATGGTCGAGGAAGAGGTGCAGGGCCGACGAGTGCTCAACCAGCCGGCCGGCCACCTCGAGCCCGACGAGAGCATCGTCGCCGCGGCACTGCGCGAAACGCTCGAGGAAAGCGGCTGGGAAGTGCGCCTGACCGGCTTCATCGGCGCCTACCAGTGGCGTGCCCCGGAGACCGGACGCAGCTACCTGCGGCTGGCCTTCTGCGCCGAACCGCTGCGCCACCACCCGGAACGGCCGCTCGACACCGGCATCGTCCGCGCGCTCTGGCTCAGTCCCAGCGAACTGGCGGCCTGCCGGGCCATGCACCGCAGTCCGCTGGTCGGCCGGGTGGTCGAGGACTACCTCGCCGGCCGGCGCCTGCCGCTGGAGGCCGTGAACGCCCTATGAGCGAGAGCCCGGACGTCATGGTCGGCGTCTCCGGTGGCGTCGATTCCTCCGTCGCCGCCTGGTGCCTGCGCGAGTCCGGCAGCCGCGTGTCCGGGTTGTTCATGCAGAACTGGACGGACGAGGGCTCGGGCGAATGCCGGGCCGAGGCCGATCGCCGCGACGCGCTGAAGGTCTGCGCGCAACTCGGCCTGCCCTTCATCGCCCGGGATTTCTCGGCCGATTACCGCTCGGCGGTGTTCGCGGCCTTCCTCGCCGAGTACCGCGCCGGCCGCACGCCCAACCCGGACGTGCTCTGCAACCGCGAGATCAAGTTCAAATGCTTTCTCGACGAGGCGAGGGCGCTGGGAGCCCGCCGGATCGCGACCGGCCACTACGCTCGCATCGATCAGGGCGAAGAAGGCTGGCGCCTGCTGCGTGGCGTCGATGCCGGCAAGGACCAGAGCTATTTCCTGCACCAACTGGGTCAAGAGCAACTCGCCGCCACCCTGTTTCCGATCGGCGGCTTGCCCAAGACCGAAGTCCGGGCGATCGCCGCCCGGCTGGGGCTCGCCACCGCGAAGAAGAAGGACTCGACCGGCATCTGCTTCATCGGCGAGCGCGATTTCCGGGCCTTTCTGGCGCGTTACGTCGCCATCAGCCCGGGCGAGATCGTCGATCCCGAAGGCCGGGTGATCGGCCAGCACGCCGGCATCGCCTTCCACACTCTTGGTCAACGCGAGGGTCTGGGCATCGGCGGCGTGCGCGGCCGGCCGGAGGCGCCGTGGTTTGTGGTCGGCAAGGATATCGCCCACAACCGGCTGATCGTCGACCAGGGCGACAGCCCGCTGCTGCATTCCACCCGGCTGCGCAGCGAGGCCATGCACTGGATCGCCGGCCACGCACCGGCCTTCCCGCTGCGCTGCGAGGCGCAGGTCCGCCACCGGCAGGCCCCGCAGGCCTGCACGGTGCAGCCGGCGGCCGATGGCAGCATCGAACTGCGCTTCGATCAGGCACAACGCGCCGTCACGCCCGGGCAGTCGGTGGTGCTTTATCGTGGTGAACTTTGTCTGGGTGGCGCGCTGATCGCCGCCACCGATGCCCCCCTCGACCCTAACCGCCTCCCCGCCGCATGAACGATCGCGTCATCGCCCTCGCCGCCCTCGCCCAAGCACTTCGCCTGGTCCAGCAACTCGCCTCGATCGGCCAGACCGAACAGCGCCCGGCTGCCGTGCTCTACGACAGCCTGTTCCGCTTCGACGCCGAGGACGCCGAAACCATCTACGACGGGGTCGGTGGCCTCGACCAGGGCCTGCGCGAACTGCTGGGCCTCTTGGGGCAGGGCCCGCGCGACAACGGGGTCGCCCGGATGGCCGTGAGCGTGCTGAGCCTGGAGCGCGCCTTCATGCGCCATCCTACGGCGGGTGAGCGTGTGCAATCGGTGTTGCGCGATATCGACAGGCAGCGCCAGCACCTTGGCGCCCAGCACCCCACGGTGATGCTGCGGCTGGGCGAGCTCTACGTCGAGCAGATCAGCCCGCTTGGCAACCGTGTGCTGGTGCAGGGCAATCCGGTCTACCTGGGCCAGCCGCAGGTGGTGGCCGAAGTGCGCGCCCTGTTGCTCTGCGCCCTGCGGGCCGCCGTGCTGTGGCGGCAGTCGGGCGGCAGCCGGCTCGATTTCCTGCTGCAACGCGGCCGGATGGCCGAAACCGCCCGGGAACTGCTCGCTCCGCTCGACTAGAAGCGCCCGGCTCGCCCCGCTTGCGGCATAATGGCGAGTTGACACGGCCCGGTCGCCCCGCGGCAGGCCGGCCGCCGCCCACCCAGCCTGGAGCCCTCCATGTCCGACTCCTTCGCCACCCGCGACACGCTTGCCGTCAACGGCAAGTCCTACGCCTTCTACAGCCTGCCCAAGCTGGGCCAGCGCTTCGACATCCGGCGCCTGCCCTACTCGTTGAAGATCCTCCTCGAGAATCTGCTGCGCTGCGAGGACGGCGTCACCGTCAACGCGGGCCACATCGAAGCCGTGGCAACGTGGGAGCCGAAGAAGGAGCCGGACACCGAGATCGCTTTCATGCCGGCGCGTGTGGTGCTGCAGGACTTCACCGGCGTGCCCTGCGTGGTCGACCTCGCCGCCATGCGCGACGCGGTCAAGAAGCTGGGCGGTGACCCGAAGCGCATCAACCCGCTGATCCCCTCCGAGCTCGTGATCGACCACTCGGTGCAGGTCGATGTGTTCGGCAAGCCCTCGGCCGCCGACGAGAACGGCGTGTTCGAGTTCAGCCGCAACAAGGAGCGCTACAGCTTCCTGCGCTGGGGCCAGAAGGCCTTCGACAACTTCAAGGTGGTGCCGCCGAACACCGGCATCGTCCATCAGGTCAACCTCGAGCACCTGGCGCGCGTGGTCATGACCCGCGTGATCGACGGTGTCGAGCACGCCTTCCCGGATACGGTCTACGGCACCGACTCGCACACCACCATGATCAACGGCATCGGCGTGCTGGGCTGGGGTGTGGGCGGTATCGAGGCTGAAGCCGCGATGCTGGGCCAGCCCAGCTCGATGCTGATCCCGCAGGTCGTGGGCTTCAAACTCACCGGCAAGCTGCCGGAAGGCGCGACCGCCACCGACCTCGTGCTCACCGTCACCCAGATGCTGCGCAAGCACGGCGTGGTCGGCAAGTTCGTCGAGTTCTTCGGCGAGGGCCTCGACCAGCTGCCGCTGGCCGACCGCGCCACGATTGCCAACATGGCCCCGGAGTACGGCGCCACCTGCGGCATCTTCCCGATCGACGGCGAAGCGCTGAACTACCTGCGCCTTTCGGGCCGTTCGGCCGAGCAGATCGCCCTGGTCGAGGCCTATGCGAAGGCTCAAGGGCTGTGGCGCGACCCCTCGGTGGAAGCCGAGTACAGCTCGACGCTCGGCCTCGACATGGGCACGGTGCTGCCCTCGCTGGCCGGCCCGAAGCGCCCGCAGGACCGCGTGCTGCTCTCCGACATGCAGAAGGTGTACCGCGAGGCGGTCAAGCCGATGGCCGATGCGCGTGCCGTCCGGCATGCCGGCAAGGCGACCGGCGAGGCCCACTTCCAGGGCGGTACGCTGAAGGACGGCGCGGTGGTCATCGCCGCGATCACCTCCTGCACCAACACCTCCAACCCGGCGGTGATGCTGGGTGCCGGCCTGCTGGCGCGCAACGCCGTGGCCAAGGGCCTGAAGGTGGCGCCCTGGGTCAAGACCTCGCTCGGCCCGGGCTCGCTCGTCGTCACCGACTACCTGAAGAAGGCCGGCGTGATGGACGACCTGGAAGCGCTCGGCTTCCACGTCGTCGGCTACGGCTGCACCACTTGTATTGGCAACTCCGGCCCGCTGCCGGAGGCGGTCTCGAAAGCCATCGCCGAGGGTGACCTCGTGGTGACTTCGGTGCTCTCGGGCAACCGCAACTTCGAGGGCCGCGTGCACGCCGAGGTCAAAATGAACTACCTCGCCTCGCCGCCGTTGGTCGTTGCGTATGCCATTGCTGGCACCACCGACATCGACCTCAGCACGCAGCCGCTGGGCAGGGGCTTGGATGGCCAGCCGGTGTTCCTCAAGGACATCTGGCCCTCGAACAAGGAGATCGGCGACACCATCGCCGCCACCCTCGGCCCGGAGATGTTCGCCAAGAACTACGCCGACGTGTTCCGCGGCGACAGCCGCTGGAACGCGGTGGAGTCGCCGGACGGCGACGCCTACCAGTGGGACGACTCGACCTACATCAAGAACCCGCCGTACTTTGACGGCATGACCATGCAGGTCGGCTCGATCGACGACATCCACGGTGCGCGCGTGATGGGCATCTTCGGTGACTCGATCACCACCGACCACATCTCGCCGGCCGGCAACATCAAGGCCAGCTCACCCGCCGGCAAGTTCCTGCAGGCGCGTGGCGTCGCCCCGGTCGACTTCAACAGCTACGGCTCGCGCCGCGGCAACGATGACGTGATGGTGCGCGGTACCTTCGCCAACATCCGCATCAAGAACCTGATGCTGGGCGGCGAAGAAGGCGGCAACACCATCCACTACCCCTCCGGCGAGAAGCTGGCCATCTATGACGCGGCCATGAAGTACAAGGCCGAGGGTGTGGGCACGGTGGTGTTCGCCGGCAAGGAGTACGGCACCGGCTCCTCGCGCGACTGGGCGGCCAAGGGCACCAAGCTGCTCGGCATCCGGGCGGTCATCGCCGAGAGTTTCGAGCGCATCCACCGCTCCAACCTGGTCGGCATGGGCGTGCTGCCCCTGCAATTCATCGAGGGCCAGAACGCCCAGACCCTGGGCCTGAAGGGCGACGAGGTGGTCTCGATCACCGGCTTGAAGGATGGCGCGGGCAAAGTGGCCGACATCGCCGCCATCCGCCCGGACGGCACCGTCTTCAATTTCAAAACCCAGGTGCTGCTGCTGACGCCCAAGGAAGTCGAGTACTTCCGCCACGGCGGGCTGCTGCACTACGTGCTGCGCCAGCTGGCGGCGGGCGTGAAGGCAGCCTGAGACCAGGCCTGCCGCGACCCGTTCCCCGCGCCCAGCGCGGGGAACGGAACCCCGCGATCACGGTGCGTGGCGGGGGTGATGAAGATCATGCGAAAACGCCCCTCCGTCCGCTTGCCGGGCCGCGTTCCGCTGTGTTGGAATCGAGTGAATACTCCAATCCGCTGGCGCTTCGGCGCACGCGGTCCCCTGTGCGCTGAATCCGAGGTGGAAACGATGAGCATCGAACGTCCCTGGTTGTCGAGTTACCCGCAGGGCGTGCCCGCGGAAATCGACGTGACCGAATTCCAGTCCATCGTCTCCGTGCTTGACAGCGCGATCGAGCGTTACCGCGATCGGCCTGCCTTCTCGCACATGGGCAAGATGCTGAGCTACGGCGACATCGACCACCTGAGCCGGCAGTTCGCGAGTTACCTGCTGCACGACCGCAAACTGAAGAAGGGCGACCGCGTCGCCCTGATGATGCCCAACGTGCTGCAGTACCCGATCGCCATCTTCGGCGCCTTGCGTGCCGGCCTGACCGTGGTCAACACCAACCCGCTCTACACCCCGCGCGAATTGAAGCACCAGCTGGTCGATTCCGGCGCCAAGGTGCTGGTGGTACTGGAGAACGTCGCCCACACGGCGGCGGCGGTGGTGGCCGAAACCCAGATCGAGCAGGTCATCGTCACCTCGATCGGCGAGCTGCTGGGCTTCCCCAAGGGCACGATCGTCGACTTCGTGGTCAAGTACGTGAAGAAGATGGTGCCCGACTATGCCCTGCCCGGCGCCATCAACTTCCGCAAGGCCCTGGCCCTGGGTGCCGCGCACACCCTGCCGCCGGTCAATGTGGCGAGCGACGACATCGCCTTCCTGCAGTACACCGGCGGCACCACCGGCGTTGCCAAAGGCGCCATGCTGACCCACCGCAACCTGGTGGCCAACATGCAGCAGGCTTCGGCCTGGATTGGCGGCAATGCCAAGCCCGGCCAAGAGATCATCATCACCGCGCTGCCGCTTTATCACATCTTCGCGTTGACGGCGAACTGCCTTGTCTTCATGAAGTTCGGCGGCATGAACCACCTCATCACCAACCCGCGTGACCTGCCCGGCTTCGTCAAGGAGCTGAAATCGGTGCGCTTCACCGCCATCACCGGCGTCAACACCCTGTTCAACGGCCTGCTCAACACGCCGGGCTTCGACACCATCGATTTTTCCTCGTTGCACCTGACCCTGGGCGGCGGCATGGCCGTGCAGCGCGCGGTGGCCGATCGCTGGAAGAAGGCCACCGGCTGCACCCTCATCGAGGCTTACGGACTCACCGAGACCTCGCCGGCGGCCTGCATGAACCCGCTCGACTTGAAGGCATTCAACGGCGCCATCGGCCTGCCAATCTCCTCCACCCTCGCCTGCATCAAGGACGACGAGGGCCGAACGCTGCCGGTCGGCGAGATCGGCGAGCTGTGCATCAAGGGACCGCAGGTGATGCCGGGCTACTGGCAGCGCCCCGAGGAAACCGCCAAGGTGTTCGACGCCGAGGGCTGGCTGCACACCGGCGACATGGCCAAGATGGACGCCGCCGGCTACTTCTACATCGTCGATCGCAAGAAGGACATGATCCTGGTGTCCGGCTTCAACGTCTATCCGAACGAGATCGAGGACGTGCTGGCCACCATGCCGGGCATCCTGGAAGTCGCGGCGGTGGGCGTGCCCGACGAGAAGTCCGGCGAAGCGGTCAAGGTGGTGGTGGTGCGCAAGGACCCGGCGATCACCGCCGAGCAGGTCAAGGCCTTCTGCAAGGACAAACTGACCGGCTACAAGCACCCGAAGGTGGTCGAGTTCCGCACCGAACTGCCCAAGACCAACGTCGGCAAGATCCTGCGCCGCGAGTTGCGTGATTCCGGCGGCAAGCCGGCCTGAAGCCTGCGCTTCCCCTCAGGCCTCCGGGCGCAGGTAGGGGAAGAACAGCACATCGCGGATCGAGGCCCGGTTGGTGAACAGCATCACCAACCGGTCGATGCCGATGCCCAGGCCCCCGGTCGGCGGCAGGCCCACTTCGAGGGCGCGGATGTAGTCGGCGTCGAAGTGCATGGCCTCGTCGTCGCCGGCGTCCTTGGCCTCGGCCTGCGCCATGAAGCGGGCGGCCTGGTCCTCGGGGTCGTTGAGCTCCGAGAAGCCGTTGGCGATCTCCTTGCCGCCAACGAACAGCTCGAAGCGGTCGGTGATGCCGGGCTCGGTGTCGCTCTCACGGGCCAGCGGGCTGACCTCCACCGGGTAGTGGGTGATGAAGGTCGGCTGCACGAGTTCGCTTTCGACCAGCTTCTCGAACAGCTCGAGCAGCAGCTTGCCCCAACCGTAGGACGGCTTCACGTGCACGCCGTGGCGGGCGCAGTGCCGGGCCAACGCCTCGCGGTCGCGGCAGTCGGCGGCGGTGATCGACGGGTCGGCCTCGCGCACCGCATCGTCCATGCGCCAACGGCGGAAGGCCGGCGTCAGGTCGATGTCGCGACCTTCCCAGCTCAGCACGGTGCGGCCCAGCACCTCCTGCGCGGTGTCGCGGATCAGCGCTTCGGTCAGGTTCATGATGCCGGTGTACGTGGCGTAGGCCTCGTAGAGCTCGAGCATCGTGAACTCGGGGTTGTGCCGGGTGGACACGCCCTCGTTGCGGAAGTTGCGGTTGATCTCGTAGACGCGCTCGAAGCCGCCAACGACCAGACGCTTCAGGTAGAGCTCGGGAGCCACGCGCAAATACAGATCGAGATCGAGCGCGTTGTGGTGCGTCATGAACGGCTTGGCCGCGGCCCCGCCGGGGATGTACTGCATCATCGGTGTCTCGACCTCGAGGAAGCGCCGGGCGTCCAGCCAGTGCCGGATCGCGCGGACGATCCGCGAGCGCAGCACGAAGACCTCGCGGGATTCGTCGTTGACGATGGTGTCGACGTAGCGCATGCGGTAGCGCTGCTCGACATCGCTCAAGCCGTGGAACTTGTCCGGCAGCGGGCGCAGCGCCTTGGTGAGCAAGCGGATCGCGGTGACCTTGACCGACAGCTCGCCGGTCCGGGTGCGGGTGAGCGTGCCTTCGGCGGCGAGGATGTCGCCGATGTCCCAGCCCTTGAAAGCCTCGTAGCTCTCGCTCAGATCAGCGCCGACGAGGTAGAGCTGGACGCGCCCCGACATGTCCTGCAACTGCGCGAAGGCCGCCTTGCCCATCACCCGCTTGGCCATCATCCGGCCGGCGATGCACACCCTGCGGCCGCTGGCTTCGAGGGCTTCGGCGGTCCAGTGCTCCTTGTCGGCAAACTCGGCCTGCAGATCACCCGCGTAGTGCTCGCGCCGGGCATCGTTCGGAAAGGCGACGCCCTGCCCGCGCAGCGCCGTCAGTTTGGCGCGCCGCTCGGCGATGAGCTTGTTCTCATCCGGTGCAGGAGCGTCAGCGTTCGGAGCGGCGTTGGGCTGGTCGGACATGAGGGCTTCGAAGGAAAGAGTGGTGAAGCGAGGAGGGAGCAACGAGTGGGCGCTACGCCGCGTCGGTGCGTTTCGCGCCGACCTCGAGGCCGGCCTTGAGGCTGGCTTCGATGAACCCGTCGAGGTCGCCATCCAGCACCTTCTGCGTGTCCGATCGCTCGATGCCGGTGCGCAGGTCCTTGATGCGGCTCTGGTCGAGCACGTAGTTGCGGATCTGGCTGCCCCAGCCGATGTCGGACTTGGTGGCCTCCACCGCGTCCTTCTCGGCATTGCGCTTCTGCATCTCCAGCTCGTAGAGCTTGGCGGCAAGCATCTTCATCGCGGTGTCGCGGTTCTGGTGCTGGCTGCGGCCGTTCTGGCAAGCCACCACGATGCCGGTCGGCACATGGGTGATGCGCACCGCCGATTCGGTCTTGTTGACGTGCTGGCCGCCGGCGCCGGAGGAGCGGTAGACATCGGTCTTGAGATCGGCGGGGTTGATCGTGATGTCGATGTTGTCATCGACTTCCGGCGAGACGAAGACGCTGGTGAAACTGGTGTGCCGGCGGTTGTCGGAGTCGAACGGCGACTTGCGCACCAGCCGGTGCACGCCGGTCTCGGTCTTCAGCCAGCCGTAGGCGTAGTCGCCCTCGATGCGCACGGTGGCCGATTTGATGCCGGCCACGTCGCCACCGCTGACTTCCATCAGCTCGGTCTTCCAGCCACGCGACTCGCACCAGCGCAGGTACATGCGCAGCAGGATCTCGGCCCAGTCCTGGGCCTCGGTGCCGCCGGCGCCGGCCTGGATGTCGACGAAGGCATTGGCCGCGTCCATCCTGCCGCTGAACATGCGGTTGAATTCGAGCTTCTCGAGGTGCGCCTGCCCGGCATCGACGTCGGCGATCACCGCGTGGAAAGTGTCCTCGTCGCTTTCCATCTCGGCGAGTTCGAGCAGCTCGAGCGCGCCGGTGAAGCCCTCATCGAGCGCCTTCAGGCCGTGGACGACCTTCTCGAGGGCGGCGCGCTCGCGACCCAGGCCCTGCGCCTTCTCGGGCTCGTTCCAGATGGTCGGGCTTTCCAGCTCGCGGCTGACTTCTTCGAGACGTTCGACCTTCTGGTCGTAGTCAAAGGTACCCCCTCAGCGCATCCAGCCGGCCCTTGAGCTCGGCGATGCGCTGGCGCACGGGATTGGTCTCCATGGCGCGTTCCGGTGTTGATAAAGACCGCGCAGTCTATCAGGCCGCCCAGCGATGGCGCACCAGCAGCTGCACGTCGCGACGGCCGCCGAAATCATCGAGCTCGAGCTGGTAAGCCAATCGCAGCCGGGAGGGTGGCGGACCGAGTGCCGCGGCACCAAAATGGATGGCCGGGATCGGCGTGGCGCGACCCGGCACGAGGAGCTGGTATTTCACGTGGCGGTTGGCGATCAGGCGCCAGGCCTGCAGTTCGAATTCACCGTCGAACAGCGGCTCGGGAAAGCCCTGCCCCCATGGCCCGGCCAGGCGCAGGGCCTCGGCATGCACGCGGCTCAGTTCTTCCGTGGCGAGTTCGCCGTCGCTCCACAACTCGGCGGCGCGCAACTCGTCGGTGAGGCGCTGCGCGATCGCCGCTTCAAAAGCACGGCGGAAGTGATCGAGATGCGCCGCGTCGAGGCTCAAACCCGCCGCCATCGCGTGCCCACCGAAGCGTTGGATCAGACCCGGGTTCCGGGCATCGACATCCGCCAGGGCGTCGCGCACGTGCACGCCGGGAATGGAACGCGCCGAACCGCGCAGGATCGTCGAATCCGCATCGGCGGGTGCGAAAGCGATTACCGGGCGGTGCAGCATCTCCTTGAGTCTGGAGGCGACGAGGCCGATCACGCCGGGATGCCAGTCGGCGTCGAACAGGCAATAGGCATCGTGGCCACCTTCCGGCAAGGGCAGTGCCAGCGTGGCGGCCTCGGCACTATCGAGCATCTGTTGCTGCAGTTCGCGGCGCTCGCTGTTGAGGCTGTCGAGTTGTCTGGCGATCTGCATGGCGCGACTGGTGTCGTCGGTGAGCAGGCCTTCGATACCGAGCCTCATGTCCTCCAGCCGTCCGGCGGCATTGATGCGCGGGCCGATGGCAAAACCGATGTCGCTGGCAGTGAGCAGCGGCAGGCGGCGCTGCGCCAGCTCGGCGAGCGCCAGCACGCCCGGCTGTCCCTGGCCCGCACGCAGGCGCTTGAGGCCGGCGGCCACCAGCAGGCGGTTGTTGTCGTCGAGCGGCACCAGGTCGGCCACGGTGCCGATGGCGACGAGATCGAGCAGGCTCGAGAGATCGGCCTCCGCGCCCGGCTCTCCGTGTTCGCGCAAGCGTGCCCGCAGGGCCAGCAGCAGGTAGAACACCACGCCGACACCGGCCAGCGCCTTGCTCGGGAAGCCGTCGCCCGGCAGGTTGGGATTGACGATGGCATCGGCGGCGGGCAGCGCATCGCCGGGCAGGTGGTGGTCGGTGATGAGCACCTGCCAGCCGCGTGCCTTGGCCGCCGCCACGCCGGGCAGGCAGGCGATGCCGGAATCGACGGTGATGACGAGATCCGGCGCGATCGGTGCCAGCTCGTCCTCGACGAAGGCCGGCGAAAGCCCGTAGCCGTGCGCGATGCGGTGCGGCACGCGGTAGCTGACGCGCCGCGCCCCCAGCAACCGCAGGCCACGCACCGCGACGGCGGTTCCGGTTGCGCCATCGCAATCGAAATCACCGACCACGACGATGTGGGCATCGCGGTGCAACGCGGCGTGCAGCAGACCGACGGCCTGGGCGATGCCGCCCAGTTGCTGCGGGGCCAGCATCCGCGCCAGTTTCAGCTCGGCCGCATCAGCCGAGGTCAGGCCGCGGGCGGCGTAGAGCCGCCTGAGCAGGGGCAGGGTCTCGGCCGGCCAGGGCCCGATCGCCGGCACCGGCCGACGGCGCAGCACCGGGGCTGCGATCATGCCGAAAGATCCGGCTTGGCGCGGCACCAGAACCGCCAGCGCTGGCCGGGGGTGAAACGGACCCGGTGGCCGTCGGCGAAATCGATGAGGAGCAGGTCGAGGGCCGCGGTGCCGAAGGCGGCGCGGGCGACCCCGCAGACGTCCTCGATGGTGCGCCACTGGCGTTGCGAGCGCAGGTCGATCAGGCCCGGCCGCGTCGCGTCGACGGCATCGGTGGTCGGGCAACCGGCAGCGTGGGCGAAGCCCAACAATTCAGGATCGACCGTCACCACCGTGCCGACCGGCCCTTCGACCTGATCGGGCCAGAGCCCACCGCCCCAGAACCACAGGCTGTTGGCCGGTGGTCGGCCGGCGCGCCGGCGCGCCTCGTTGACCGGATGCTCGTGCAGCAGCACCTGGGCCTCGGCCAACAGTGCGCGCCAGCGACGTGTTTCGCTGCCGCTGCCGAGCTGGGCGAAGGCATCGCCGCCCAGAGCATCGAGCGGGTGCGGGAAGCTGGGCGGCCGCGACTCGCGCGGGATGCGCAAGCACCAGGCTTCCGGTTCGCGCTGCTCGATCGGAAATCCGGCGTCACCGAACAACGGCTTGAGCGGGCGCACCAGGGCTTCGGCCTCCTCGGCACTGAGGCCGAGGTTGCCCCAGGCCATCAGCCGCGCCGTACTGAGATCGGCCTGCAACCACACCGGGTCGGCCCGCAGCCATTGATCGCGCTGCCGTTCGTCCGGCCGGAGTTGCAGGCCTTCGATGAGGGCGGCACTCGGCCATGCGCCGGCCGGGCGGACCCGGAACTGTCGCTGCAACTGGGCCAGCTCGCCTTCGGCCAGATCCTCGCGCTCGGCCCGCGCCAGGGCCCGCGAAAAGCCCGGCGAAAGCACTTGACCGGCGAAATGCCGGCGGGCACCGAGCAGCAGGGTGAGCGCGCGGCCGGCCATGCTCAGGCGAGGTAACGGACGCCGGTGATCTCGAACTCGCGCTGGCCGCCGGGGGCTTCGATGGTGACGGTGTCGCCGTCGTGCTTGCCGATCAGCGCACGCGCCACCGGCGAGGAGATCGAGATCAGCCGCTGCTTGATGTCGCTCTCGAGGTCGCCAACGATGGTGTAGGTGACTTTTTCCTCGGTGTTGAGGTCGGTCAGCTCGACAGTGGCGCCAAAGACGATGCGCGAGCCGGCGTTGAGCGAGGCGATGTCGATCACCTGCGCGTGCGAGAGCGTGTATTCCAGCTCTTTGATGCGGCCTTCGATGAAGCCCTGCATCTCGCGAGCGGCGTGGTACTCGGCGTTCTCCTTGAGATCGCCATGGGCGCGGGCCTCGGCGATCGCCTCGATCACCTTGGGCCGCTCGACCGTCTTCAGGCGCTCCAGCTCCTCGCGCAGACGGACGGCGCCTTTGCTGGTCAAGGGCGCCCTCACGCGGGGATCTCCTTGTGCAACTCCTGCAGGGAACTGACCCGCGGGTTGTTGCGCGCATCGATGGCCGCAACCAGAGCCCGCGCACCGGCCAGCGTGGTCGAGTAGGTGACGCGGTGCTGCAAGGCCTCGCGGCGGATCGAGAACGAATCGGCGATGGCCATTTTGCCTTCGGTGGTGTTGATGACGTAGCTGATCTCGCCGTTCTTGATGAGATCGACGATGTGCGGGCGGCCCTCGGCGACCTTGTTGATGCGCTCGACCTCAAGCCCCTCGCCAGCGAGAAAGGTCGCGGTGCCCTCGGTCGCGACGAGCTTGTGACCGCGGGCCAGCAGGTCGCGGGCGATCGGCAGCAGGCGCGGCTTGTCGGTGTCGCGCACCGAGCAGAACACCTTTTTGCCGGGCGGTGGTGCCTTGATGTTGGCAGCCTCCTCGGCGCGGGCGAAGGCCTCCTCGAAGGTCGGCCCGACCCCCATGATCTCGCCGGTGGAGCGCATCTCGGGCCCGAGGATGGGATCGACGCCCTGGAACTTGGCGAAGGGGAAAATCGCCTCCTTCACCGAGAAATACGGCGGGATGATCTCCCTGGTCGCGCCCTGCTCGGCCAGCGTCTTGCCGGCCATGCAGCGCGCCGCGATCTTGGCGAGTGGTCGACCGATGGCCTTCGAGACGAAAGGCACGGTGCGCGAGGCGCGCGGGTTCACCTCGAGCAGGTAGATGGTTTCGCCCTGGATGGCGAACTGCGTGTTCATCAATCCAACGACCTTCAGCGCGCGGGCCAGCTGGCTCACCTGCACGCGCAGGCGGTCCTGGATCTCCGGCGAGAGCGAGAACGGCGGCAATGAGCAGGAGCTGTCGCCCGAATGCACGCCGGCCTCCTCGATGTGCTCCATGATGCCGCCGATCAGCACGTTGCCGTCCTTGTCGGCGATGACGTCGACATCGACCTCGACGGCGTTGTCGAGGAAGCGGTCGAGCAGCACCGGCGAGTCGTTCGAGACCTGCACGGCCTCGCGGATGTAGCGCGAAAGATCCTCGTCCGAATAGACGACTTCCATGGCGCGGCCGCCCAGCACGTAGCTCGGGCGAACGACCAGCGGGTAGCCGATCTCCTTCGCGTGGGCCAGCGCCTGCTCGGCGTTACGGGCGGTGCGGTTGGGCGGTTGCAGCAGGCTTAAGGACTCGACCAGTTTCTGGAAGCGCTCGCGGTCCTCGGCGAGATCGATGCTGTCGGGCGAGGTGCCGATGATCGGCACGCCGTTGGCCTCGAGCGCGCGCGCCAACTTGAGCGGCGTCTGACCGCCGTATTGCACGATCACACCTTTGGGCTTTTCGAGATCGACGATCTCCAGCACGTCCTCCAGCGTCAGCGACTCGAAGTAGAGGCGGTCGGAGGTGTCGTAGTCGGTCGAGACGGTTTCCGGGTTGCAGTTGACCATGATGGTCTCGAAGCCGTCCTCGCGCAGGGCGAGAGCCGCATGCACACAACAGTAGTCGAACTCGATACCCTGACCGATGCGATTGGGACCACCGCCCAACACCATGATCTTGTCGCGGCTGGTCGGGTTGGCCTCGCACTCGTCCTCGTAGGTCGAGTAGAGGTAGGCGGTGGAGGTGGCGAACTCGGCTGCGCAGCTGTCGACGCGCTTGTAGACCGGGCGCACACCGAAGGCGCGACGCAGGGCGCGCACCGCCGACTCGTCGCTGCCGACCAGCTGGGCGAGGCGCGCATCGGCGAAACCGGCGCGCTTCAGGCTGCGCAGGCTGGCCTTGTCGAGGCCGGCAATGCCAGCCGCGGCGACCTCGCGTTCCATCGCAATCAGCGCTTCGATCTGGTCGAGGAACCACGGGTCGATGTAGGAGAGCCGGTACACCTCATCCACCGAAAGCCCGGCGCGGAAGGCCTCGCCGACATGGAACAGGCGCTCGGGCCGCGCATCCTTCAGCTCGCGCTTGATCCGCACCCGCCCTTCCTCGCCGCGCTCGGCATCGCCGGTCGGATCGAAGCCGACCTTGCCGATCTCGAGGCCACGCAGGGCCTTCTGCAGCGACTCCTGGAAGGTCCGGCCGATCGCCATCACCTCGCCCACCGACTTCATCTGCGTGGTCAGGCGGGCGTCGGCGGCGGCGAACTTCTCGAAGGCGAAGCGCGGAATCTTGGTAACGACGTAGTCGATCGAAGGCTCGAACGAGGCCGGCGTCAGACCGCCGGTGATGTCGTTCTTCAGTTCATCCAGGGTGTAGCCGACCGCCAGCTTGGCGGCGATCTTGGCGATCGGGAAGCCGGTCGCCTTCGAGGCCAACGCCGAGGAGCGCGAGACGCGCGGGTTCATCTCGATGACCACCACCCGGCCGGTCTCGGCATTGATGCCGAACTGCACGTTGGAGCCGCCGGTATCGACGCCGATCTTGCGCAACACCGCGATGCTGGCGTCGCGCAGGCGCTGGTATTCCTTGTCGGTGAGCGTTTGCGCGGGCGCCACGGTGATCGAGTCGCCGGTGTGCACACCCATCGGATCGAGGTTCTCGATCGAGCAGACGATGATGCAGTTGTCGGCGCGGTCGCGGACCACTTCCATCTCGAACTCTTTCCAGCCCAGCACCGATTCCTCGACCAGCACCTCACCCACCGGCGAGAGGTCGAGGCCGCGCTTGACGATCTCCTCGAACTCCTCGCGGTTGTAGGCGATACCGCCGCCCGAGCCGCCCAGCGTGAAACTCGGGCGGATGATGGTCGGGTAGCCGACGGTCGCCTGGATCTCGATGGCCTGCTCGAAGGTACGCGCCACCGCGGCCTTCGGGCATTCGAGGCCGATCTCGCCCATCGCCACCCGGAACAGCTCGCGATCCTCGGCCATCCGGATGGCCTCGCGCGAGGCGCCGATCAGCTCGACGCCGTACTTCTCGAGCGTGCCGGCATCGGCCAGATCCAGGGCGCAATTCAGCGCGGTCTGCCCGCCCATGGTCGGCAACAGTGCATCGGGCTTTTCCTTGGCGATGATGCGTTCGACCGTGGCCGGATTGATCGGCTCGATGTAGACCGCATCGGCGCTCGAAGGGTCGGTCATGATCGTCGCCGGGTTGCTGTTCACCAGCACGACGCGATAGCCCTCCTCCTTCAGCGCCTTGCAGGCCTGCGCGCCCGAGTAATCGAACTCGCAGGCCTGGCCGATGACGATCGGGCCGGCACCGATGATCAGGATGGTCTGGATGTCGCTGCGCTTGGGCATCAGGGGTTTCCGATGTGGCGATCAAGGAAGGCCTCGATCCGGGTGTAGAGGTCGACCTGGTTCTGGAAATCGAAGAAGCCGTGGCCCTCACGCGCCTCCAGGACGGTCTCCTCGACCGGACGACCGGCTTCCGCAAGCCGCCGTTCGAGGATGCGGAACTGCGACATCGGCACCCGCAGGTCGCGCTCACCGTGCACCAGCATGACCGGAACGCGGATGCGGTCGATGTTGTAGGCCGGCGACTGGGCGCGCTGTTCTTCGAGGGCCTCGGGCAGCACCCGCCGCAGGTAGGCCCGGCCGCTTTCACTCTCCGGGATATCGCCATCGCTGAACATCAGCGGCAGCGAGTGCACGCCCACGTAACTGATGGCGCAGCGGTAGCGCTCCGGCTCGCGGACCACGCTCTGCATGGCGGCGAATCCGCCGTAGGAGGCTCCGTAAGTGCAGATCCGCTCCGGATCGGCGATGCCTTGGTCGATCGTCCACTGGACCGCATCGCTCATGTCGTCGATCATGGTCGTGCCCCAGCGGCGGAAGCCCTTGGCCTCGAAGGCATCGCCATAGCCCCCCGAACCGCGGAAATTGATCTGCAGCACGGCATAACCGCGGTTGGCGAGGAACTGCACCTCGGGGTTGAAGCGCCATTCATCGCGGGGGCCATGCGGTCCACCGTGCGGGTGCAGGATCAGCGGCAGGTCGCGGGCTTCGACGCCGCGCGGCACGGTCAGGTAGCCGTGCAGCTTCACGCCGTCGCGGGCGGTGACCGTGATCGGTCGCATCTCCGCCATCTGGGCGGGCTGGATCCAGTCCATCCGGGCCAACAGGAAGCGGGCCTGGTTGTTCTCACGGTCGAACAGGAAGTACGAGCCGGGATCGGTGTCGCTGTAGACGCGGAACAACAGGAAGCGGCCGTCCTCGCTGAACGAAGAGAAATCGACCACCCGATCGGGGAAGGCGTTGACGAGTCCGGCCAGCAGCCGGGTCTCGGGATGCTGCGGGTCCACCCACTGGTAGCCCGGGATCCCGTCCATGAAGCGCGTGGCAAGCAGGGTCTTGTCGTCGCTCGAGAAAAAGCCGTCGATCGGATCGACGTTCGGATTGCGCGCCAGCACCTGCCGCTCCTGGCCCTGCGCATCGAACAGGGAGATACGTTCCGGCTCACCGGCATCGCTCAGCATCATCAGGACCTGTTCGTCGTCGCTGTGCATCCGCAACGGCATCCGGCTGCCGCCCTCGCCCATCCGGCGCGAGTGGACCCGCTGCCATCCCTCGCCCACCCGGCGGTAGGTGGACTGCGAGAGATCGTCATCCTGACCGAAGGCGTAACGCGGCCGGCCCTGCGAATCGACCACGAAGCCACCGAAGTCCAGTGGCGCAGTGGCCACGGTCGAAATGTCGCCGGTGTGGGTATCGAGACGGTAGAGGAAGGCACCGTCGATCGATCGCGAGACCAGCACATAGCGGTCATCGCCACGCAGGGTATCGATCAAGGTATAGGTGTTGCCGCGGGGCACGTCGATCCGCCTCGTGCCATCGACGTTGGCGATGTACATGTCGCCACTGCCGATACGGAAATCGAAGCGGCCGATCTTGCGGGTGACGAACATGATGAACCGGCGATCACTGACCCATTCGATGCGTTCGATATGGCGGTTCTCGCCGTAGTCGAAGCGGCCGATCAGGGAAAGATCGGCCGTCCTCAGGATGGCCAGCTCGGTGCGATCCCCGCGCGGCACGCTGACCGCGAGGTGGGTGCCCTGCGGGGACATCGAAACGCTGGTGAACTCGGGATCGCGGAAGAAATCGCCGACCGGCAACTCCGGTGGCGGAGCCGCGATGGCCGGAGGGGCGATCAAGGCCAAGAGCAGGCAGGCGGCAAACAGGCGAGGCGTACGGCGATGCATGGTGGCTCCTGAACGTGTTGGAGTGGATGGGATCAGCGTGACATCAATGCGATGAAACGATCGAACAAACCGGCCGCGTCGTGCGGACCGGGGCTGGCCTCGGGATGACCCTGGAAACTGAAGGCCGGAACATCGGTGCGCTCGATGCCCTGGTTGCTGCCGTCGAACAGCGAGCGGTGGGTGACCCGCAGCGTGGCCGGCAGCATGGTTTCATCGACAGCGAAGCCGTGGTTCTGGCTGGTGATCATCACACGCCTGCTGTCGAGGTCCTGCACCGGGTGGTTGGCACCGTGGTGGCCGAACTTCATCTTCAAGGTTCGCGCACCGCTGGCGAGGGCCAGAAGCTGATGACCGAGGCAGATGCCGAAGGTCGGCACGCGGGCCGCCAGCAGCTCGCGGATCGCGGCGATGGCGTAATCGCAGGGCGCCGGGTCGCCGGGACCGTTCGAGAGGAACACGCCGTTGGGCTTCATCGCCAGCACCTCGGTGGCCGGGGTCTTGGCCGGCACCACGGTGAGGCGGCAGCCGCGGTCGGCGAGCAGGCGCAAGATGTTGGTCTTGACGCCGAAATCGTAGGCGACCACGTGGAAACGGCCCGTGCTTTGGGCGAAGACGCCGCGGTCGAGGTCGAGCGAGCCTTCCGTCCACTCATGGATGCGGTCGGTGCTGACGACCTGGGCCAAGTCGAGCCCGTTCAGGCCCGGGAACTTGCGGGCCGCTTCGATCGCTTTCTCGACGTCGATGTCGCCGGCCATCAATGCGCCGTTCTGGGCGCCGCGCTCGCGCAGCAAGCGCGTCAGTCTCCGGGTGTCGATGCCGGCAATCGCCACCACGCCGCGTTTGGCCAGCCATTCCGGCAGGGCCTCGCGCGAACGCCAGTTGCTCGGCCGGCGCGGCACATCGCGAACGATCAGACCGGCGCACCAGACTTTGGCGGCCTCGTCGTCGTCGGGCGTGCAGCCGGTGTTGCCGATGTGCGGGTAGGTCAGGGTGACCATCTGCCGCGCGTAGGAGGGGTCGGTCAGGATTTCCTGGTAGCCGGTGAGCGCGGTGTTGAACACCACCTCACCGACCGAAAGTCCGGCTGCACCGACGGAAACACCCTCGAACACGGTGCCGTCTTCGAGGCTCAGGATGGCGGGTTGGGTCACAGGGGTCGCCTTGGTCGGTGGGATGACTCGCACGCGGCGTGCGCCGCCCGCACCGGTTTCGAGTCGGCGCAAGAAAAGGGAGTCAGGCGATCCAGGATTCTAGCCGCGAAGCCCGCGTGACGCCACCCAATCGCGCATGGCGTAAGGACCGGCGGGCTGTGCGACCAGCCATTCGCCCACCGCCAGCGCGCCGCGGGCAAAAATATCGCGCGAGCTGGCGCGGTGCGCGAGTTCCAGACGCTCGCCGGTCGTTGCGAACTGCAGCCAATGCTCGCCGACGATGTCGCCGGCGCGAAGGCTGGCGTAGCGCGGCTCGGCCCCACCGGCCTCGGCCGCCGCACCGAGCGCCAGCGCCGTGCCGGAGGGCGCATCGCGCTTGTGCGCGTGGTGACTTTCGACGATGTCGAGGTCCCAGCCCGGCAAAGCCATGGCCGCACGCTCGACCAGGCTGGCCAGCACCGCCACGCCGAGGCTGAAGTTGGCACTCCAGACCACCGGGATCCGTCGCGCCGCGGTGTCGAGGGCCGCAAGCTGCATCGGTGACAAGCCGGTGGTGCCGCTGACGAAAGCGGCCCGACGCTCGACAGCCAGCGCCAGCGCCGCATCGAAGGCGTCCGGCAGGCTGAAATCGATCATCAGGGCAAAGGCCGGCGCTTCGCCGAGCCGCACCGCGGGAAGCGCCAGGCCCGGCGCGAGGCCGGGCAGTTCGGGGCGACGGGCCACTGCGGCCACGAGGCGCAGGGCCGGGAATTCGGGCGCGAGGGCGAGTAGGCGCTGGCCCATCCGGCCGGAGGCGCCGTGGACCAGCAGGTCGATGGCAGTGCTCATGGGGCAAGGCTACGCGGGCCGGCAGGCCGGCCGCAACGCAACCCGCTGGAGCTCAGCCGGTCAGGCGGTCGAAAAACGAACGGACGCCATCGAAGAAACTGCTCGATTTCGGCGAATGCCGGGCCGCGTCCTCACCCTCGAAGGTCTGCTCGAATTCCTCCAGCAGCGCGCGCTGGCGGGCCGTCAGCTTGACCGGGGTCTCGACGACGACGCGGGCATGCAGGTCACCGGGCTGGCGCGAGCGCACCGAGCGCACGCCCTTGCCGCGCAGGCGGAACAGCTTGCCGGTCTGGGTCTCGGCCGGGATCTTGATCTCGATCTCGCCCTCGAGCGTGGGCACCGCGATGCTGGCACCGAGTGCCGCCTGCGAGAAGCGGATCGGGATCTCGCAATACAGGTCATCGCCCTCGCGCTCGAACACCGCGTGCGGCCGCACCTGCACATCAACATAGAGATCGCCGCTCGGCGCGCCGGGCTGGCCGACTTCGCCCTCGCCCTGCAGGCGGACGCGGTCGCCGGTGTCGACGCCGGCCGGAATTTTCACCGACAGCGTCTTTTCCTGGCGCACCCGACCGGTGCCGTGGCAGGCCCGGCAGGGCTTGGGGATGATCTTGCCGCTGCCGCCGCAGCTCGGGCAGGGCTGCTGCATCTGGAAGATGCCGCGCTGCATGCGCACCTGGCCCATGCCGCGGCAGGTGCCGCAGGTTTCGGTCTTCTTGTCCTCGGCGCCGGTGCCCTCGCAGCTGCCGCAGTTGGCCATCGTCGGCACCTCGATGCGCTTCTCGACCCCGGCCACGGCCTCCTCGAGGTCGAGCTCCATCACGTAGCGCAGGTCGGAGCCGCGGCGTGGCCCGCTGCGCTGGCGGCCACCGCCGAAGATGTCGCCGAAAATATCGCCGAAAATGTCGCCCATATCGGCGTAGCCCGCCCCCGGGCCGGGCCCACGACCGCCCATGCCCTGCTCGAAGGCGGCATGGCCGTGCTGGTCGTAGATGCGGCGCTTGTTGGCGTCGGAGAGCACGTCATAGGCCTGTTTGGCTTCCTTGAACGCCTCCTCCGCCGCCTTGTCGCCCGGGTTGCGGTCGGGATGGTGCTTCATCGCCAGCCGGCGATAGGCCTTCTTGAGCTCGTCTTCCGACGCGCCCTTGGCGACTCCCAGCACCTCATAGTAGTCCCGCTTGCTCATCGATCCTTCTTGACTTCGGTGAACTCGGCGTCGACCACGTCATCGGCCTTGCCCGTTGCCGGCTGCGCGTCGGCGGTGGCGTCCGCCGGGCCGGCCGAGGCCGCCGCGAAGAGCGCTTGGGCGGCCTGCGCCAGCGCCATCGTCTTGCCCTCGATCTGCGCCTTGTCGTCGCCCTTCATCGCGGTGTCGAGCTCGGCGATGGCCGATTCGACGGCGGCCAACTGTTCGCCCGGCACCTTGCTGCCGTGCTCCTTGATCGCGGCGCGGGTCTGGTGCAGCAGGGCATCGGCCTGATTGCGGGCGCCCACCAATTCCTGGAACTTGCGGTCCTCCTCGCGATTGGCCTCGGCATCCTCGACCATCCGCCGGATCTCGTCCTCGGAGAGGCCCGAACCGGCCTTGATCTCGATCTTCTGCTCCTTGCCGGTCTTCTTGTCCTTGGCCGAGACGTGCAGGATGCCGTTGGCGTCGATGTCGAAGGTGACTTCCACCTGCGGCATGCCGCGCGGGGCCGGCTCGATGCCGGCGAGATCGAAGCGGGCCAGCGACTTGTTGAAGCGGGCCTGCTCGCGCTCGCCCTGCAACACGTGCACGGTGACCGCGCTCTGGTTGTCCTCGGCGGTGGAAAACACCTGCGAGGCGCGGGTCGGGATGGTGGTGTTCTTCTCGATGATCTTGGTCATCACGCCACCCAGGGTCTCGATGCCCAGCGACAGCGGGGTGACGTCGAGCAGCAGCACGTCCTTCACCGAACCGCCCAGCACGCCGCCCTGGATGGCCGCACCGACGGCAACCGCCTCATCGGGATTGACGTCCTTGCGCGGCTCGCGGCCGAAGAACTCGGCCACCGCCTGCTGCACCTTGGGCATGCGGGTCATGCCGCCGACGAGGATCACGTCGGTGATCTCGCTGGCGCGCAGGCCGGCGTCGTTCAGCGCGATGCGGCAGGGCTCGATGGTGCGCTTGACCAGGTCATCGACCAGGGCTTCGAGCTTGGCGCGGGTCAGCTTGATGGCGAGATGCTTCGGGCCCGAGGCGTCGGCGGTGACGTAGGGCAGGTTCACTTCGGTCTGCTGCGAGCTGGAAAGCTCGATCTTGGCGCGCTCGGCGGCATCCTTCAGGCGCTGCAGGGCCATCGGGTCGCGGCGCAGGTCGATGCCCTGTTCTTTCTGGAACTCCTCGACCAGGTAATCGATGACGCGCTTGTCGAAATCCTCGCCACCGAGGAAGGTGTCGCCGTTGGTGGCCAGCACCTCGAACTGCTTCTCGCCGTCGATGTTGGCGATCTCGATGATCGACACGTCGAAGGTGCCGCCGCCGAGGTCGTAAACGGCGATTTTGCGATCTTTGCTGTCGCCCTTGTCGAGGCCGTAGGCCAGCGCGGCGGCAGTCGGCTCGTTGATGATGCGCTTGACGTCGAGGCCGGCGATGCGGCCGGCGTCCTTGGTGGCCTGACGCTGGCTGTCGTTGAAGTAGGCCGGCACGGTGATGACCGCCTCGGTGACCGCCTCGCCCAGGTAAGCCTCGGCGGTCTTCTTCATCTTGCCCAGCACCTCGGCCGAGATCTGCTGCGGCGCCATCCGGCGGCCGTCGGCGGTGGCCACCCAGGCATCGCCGTTGTCGTGCTGGACGATGCCGTAGGGCACCAGCTCGATGTCCTTCTGCACCTCGGCATCACCGAAACGGCGGCCGATCAGGCGCTTCACGGCGTGGAAGGTGTTCTTCGGGTTGGTGACCGCCTGGCGCTTGGCCGAAGCGCCCACGATGGTCTCGCCGTCCTTGGTGAAGGCGACGATGGACGGGGTGGTGCGGTCGCCTTCGGCGTTCTCGATCACCTTGACGTTACCGCCTTCCATCACGGCCACGCAGCTGTTGGTGGTACCAAGGTCGATGCCAATGATCTTGCCCATGGGGGTGTCCTCGCGGTGTTCGGATGCTTCGGATTCGGGATCGGCGCGGTGCGCCGGCGTCTGGATCAGCATTTGGGTCGTGAACGGCGCGATTTCAAGACCGCTTCACGCGGTCTGCGGGCCGGTCACACCGGGGTTCAGGCGTCCGTGGCGACGACAACCAGAGCCGGGCGCAGCAGGCGCTCGTTGAGCAGATAGCCCCTCTGGAAGACCTCGAGCACGGTGCCCGGCGCGGCTTCGGCACTGGGCGACTGGGTGACGGCCTGATGCCGCTCGGGATTGAAAGCCTCGCCCTTCGGGTCGATCTCGACAAGACCGTTGTCGGCGGCAGTTTTCAGCAGTTGCCGCAGGGTCAGCTCCAGACCCTCTTTGAGCGGGTGCGGCTCCGGGCCGGCTGCCTTCAGACCGGCATGCAGACTGTCGAACACCGGCAGCAGTTCGCCCAGCAGGCGCTCGTTGGCGAAGCGGCGGGCGTTCTCAAGCTCGCGGGCCATGCGGCGACGCTGGTTCTCCAGTTCGGCGCGCTCGCGTAGGGCGTCCTCGCGGAGTTGAGCCAGGGCGATTTTCAGATCGGCGTTCTCGGCGGCGAGATCGAGACCGTCGGTCGGCGCGTCGCCCGGCGTATCCGTGGCCGGCGCGGCCGGGTCGTGTTCGTGGTTCATCCGGGATTCCCCGCCGCGGATCGCGGCTGTTCGATGCAGGCGAGCCGGGGTTATGGGGCCGGGGTGGCGTCTTTCAAGGCCAGGCCGACCAGTTCGGCGGTGGCCTGCACCATCGGAATCACCTGCTCGTAGGCCATCCGCGTCGGGCCGATCACCCCCAGCACACCCAGCACCCGGCCGTTGACCGCGTACGGGGCCGTGACCACGGCGCAGTCACCAAGCGGCGCCAACCCGCTTTCTTCGCCAATGAACACGCGCAGGCCCTGGGCACGGGCGCAGCGCTCGAGCAGGCCGAGCAGTTCGCGCTTGGCGGCAAAAGCATCGAACAGGCCACGCAGACGCTCGAGGTCGGCCAGGTCGGGGTTACCCATCAGCCGCGTCTGGCCCGCCACCAGCATGTCCTCGCCGGCTTCGGGCATGGCCTGCTCGGAGAGCTCGATCGCGGCCGAGAGCGTGCGCTCCAGTTCGCTGCGGGTGGCCTTGAGCTCGGCCAGCAGCGCGGCACGGATCTCCGGCCAGGTCCGGCCGGCGTAATGCCGGTTGAGGTAGTTCGCCGTCTGCTCCAGCTCGTCGGGGCTGTAGGGCCGCCGGGTCTGGATGATGCGGTTCTGCACCTCGTGGTCCATGAAGACGAGCACCACCAGCACGCGCTGGCCATCGATCGGCACGAACTCGATGTGGCGGAAGGCGAAAGCGGCACGCTGCGGCACGGTAATGACACCCACCGACTGGCTCATCGAGGAGAGCAGTTCGGTGACCCCGGCCAGCAGGCCCTGGGTGCCCTGCCCCTGCGGCAACTGCCCGGCCAGCTGCCGCAGCAGGCCGGGATCGGGGGCCGGCAGCTCGATCAGACTGTCGATGAACACGCGGTAGCCGTGGGAGGTCGGGATGCGCCCGGCGCTGGTGTGCGGTGCCGCCACCAGGCCCAGTTCCTCCAGGTCGGCCATGATGTTGCGGATGGTCGCCGCACTCACGTCCAAGCCCGATTGCCGCGCCAGGGTGCGCGAGCCGACCGGCTCGCCGTGGGCGATGTAATGGTGCACCAGCGAGCGCAGCAGCTGGCGGGCACGCGCGTCGAGGCGGTGGGACACGGGGGGCATGGCGGGGCGGGTGTCCAGGCGACGGCCGGGGGTTATCGCATAGATAGGTCCGACCTTGGCCGATGGCAAGCGTTGGCGCGGCCAAGGCCCGATGCTAGCGTTCGCCGCTCCACCTCCCCCTCGGACCCTTCGCCCGCCCATGCTGACGACGCTCGCCCTCCGCGATTTCGCCGTGGTCCGCCTTGCCGAGCTGCGGCTCGGGCCGGGCATGACCGTCATTTCCGGCGAAACCGGGGCCGGCAAGTCGCTGCTGGTCGATGCCTTGCTCTGGATCGTCGGCAGCCGCGCCGACAGCGGTCTGGTGCGGGCCGGCGCAGCACGCGCCGAGGTGCTGGCCGAGTTCGATCTGGCCGATGCCCCGGCCGCCGCCGCCTGGCTTGCCGAACAGGATCTGGACGACAATGGCGCCTGCCAGCTGCGCCGGGTGGTCAAGGCCGATGGCGGTTCACGCGCCTGGATCAACGGCCGACCGGCCACCCTCGGTCAACTCGCCGCCCTTGGTGGCCTGCTGGTCGAAGTGCACGGCCAGCACGAGCACCAGGCCCTCCTGCTGCGCGAACGCCAGCTCGCCCTGCTCGACGGCTTTGGCCGCCGCAGCGCGCTGCTTGCCCCGGTCCGCGATCTGGCGCGGCGCTGGCAAAAGGTCGAACACGACATCGTCGAATTGCAAGCCCGCGGCGATGTCCACGACCGCGTCGATTTCCTCCGCCATCAGTGGACCGAACTCGCCGCCGAGGCGCTGGACACGGCCAGCCTCGCGCAATTGCAGGCCAGCCACCGCCGGGCCAGCCAGGCCGAGGCCCTGCTGCAGGCCAGCACTCGCGCTGCCGCCCTGCTCGGCGACGAGGACGGTGCGCTCACGCCGATCCGCCAGGCGCTCGCCGCCCTGGCGAAATGGACGGCGGACGAACCCCGGCTCGCCGAGGCCGCGCAACTGGCCGAATCGGCACGTCTGCAACTGGCCGAAGCGGCGGCACTCATCGACCAGGCCCGGGACGATTTCGAGCTCGATCCCGATGCCGCCGCCGAAACCGAGCAGCGGCTTTCCCGCCTGCACGAACTGGCCCGCAAGCACCGCGTGCCGCTGGCCGAACTGGAAGCCCGCCAGCAGGCACTGGCCGAGGAACTGGCCGGGCTGGAAGGCGCTGGCGAACGCCTGGCCGCACTGGTGGCCGAGCGGGCAGCGCTGGAGCGCGATTGGCAAGAGGCCGCCGCCGCACTCTCGGCGGCCCGCCACGAGGACGCCATCGCCTTGGCCGCCGCCATCGACCGGCTGCTGCCGATGCTGGGCATGGCCGGTGGCGTGTTCGAGGTGCAGCTGGAGGCCGTCGAGGCGCTGCGGCCCCATCCGGCCGGCCGCGAGCGGGCCGAGTTCCTGGTCAGCACCAACCCCGGCCAACCGCCGCGACCCTTGCGCAAGGTCGCCTCCGGTGGCGAGCTGGCGCGCATCGCGCTGGCCATCGAGGTGGTCACGCTGGGCATCGACGAGACCCCGACCATGGTCTTCGACGAGGTCGACACCGGCATCGGCGGCGCGGTGGCCGAGGCAGTCGGCCAGACCCTGCGCCGGCTGGGTGTGGGTCGCCAGGTGCTCTGCGTCACCCATCTGCCGCAGGTGGCGGCACAGGGTCATGCCCATTGGCGGGTGAGCAAGGCCAGCGACGGTCGCGACACCTGGTCGGAGCCCAGCCCGCTCGATGAGGCAGGCCGCGTCGAGGAAATCGCCCGCATGCTGGGTGGCGCCGAACTGACTGCCGCCGTGCGCACCAGCGCCCGGCAGATGCTCGAAAAAGCCCGGAAGGCCTGAGCCGCGGGCGCGGTCTACTTGCGCTTCTTGCGGACGTAGAGCACCAGCGAGTGCTCTTCGATCTCGTAGCCGTGCTGGGCGGCGACGGCCTTTTGCAGGCGCTCGATCTCGGGGCTCTCGAACTCGATGACCTTGCCCGTGTCGAGATCGACCATGTGGTCGTGGTGGCCGCCCTGATCGAGTTCGAACACCGCCTGACCGCCCTCGAAGTGGTGCTTGAGCACGAGCCCGGCGGCCTCGAACTGGGTGAGCACGCGGTAGACCGTGGCCAGTCCGATGTCGTCGCCGTTTTCGAGCAGGACGCGGTAGATGTCCTCGGCGCTCATGTGCTTGCCGTGGGATTGGCGCTCGAGGATGTCGAGGATCCGCATCCGCGGCACCGTGACCTTGAGACCGACCTTGCGCAGGTCGCGGGATTCGATGGGCATCGGTTCGGGACTCCGTCCAGGGCCGGCACCACTCATGGTGCGGCAAGGTTTGGAGTGTATCATCGTGGCGTTACCCGTCCCGCCGAGAAGCCATGCGCCGTTTCCTGCCCGTCCTTGTTCTTGTCGCGCCCCTGACACTCGGCGGTTGCCTCTACAGGCAGCCGATCTTTCAGGGCAACCTGCTGGAACAGCGTTCGGTGGCGCAGCTCGAAGTCGGCATGAACCGGCGTCAGGTGCTCGCCCTGCTCGGCTCGCCTTCGGTCGTCGATCCGTTCCGGCGCGACCGCTGGGACTACGTGGCCAGCGAACGGCGTGGTCATGACGAGGCCGAGGTCAAGGTCTTCACCGTGTTCTTCGAGGACGATGTGGTCAGCCGCTGGGAAGGCGAGTTCTTCCCCGAGGCCGACAGCGCGATCGCCCGCGAGCAGGTGCAGCGTTTCGGCCCCAACCTCGCCCGCGAGGACGAGGATCGCCCGCGCCGCGGCGAATAAACCTCCGGCTTTTGACATGAAAGACGCGGAACAACCGCGTGAAGCGCTTTCACGATCAGACGTCGGCTCCGAACTGCCCGCTTGAAACACCCAGCCGCTAGCCCCCCGGCCTGTCGCGGCGGGAATGCAGTTCTGATTGCGTCTTGGTCTGCTGAAGCACGGTAGTTAGGCCATGCTCTCGCGCCTGCCTTGCGCGACCTGCGGACGCGACGGCTCAGGCTCCGCGTCCCGCTCCGCATTCGCTGCCGCTCGCCCTCCTTGGCTCGCTTCGCTGTCCGTCAGGCCGCGCTGGCGCGGCGCTCGTTGACGGTATCGGCCGAAAGATGCGATCCGCCCAAAGATACGAAGCGAAGCTGGGCTTCGGAAGACGAACTTCGTGCCGCTCACGCCATCACCGCCGCAGCCGCGAAGTACCCCGCAAGGCAGGCTGGGAGCTTGCGGCGGAATTCGAGGGCCAGCCCGGTGATCAGACGGCAGGCCCGCAGGGTGCGCCCCGGACGGGCGCACCGAC
>Ga0208491_10036_pt1 | contig 61027 bp, 60 predicted proteins | sample SubbioCSW11_NovA_FD_184819 | JGI IMG/M metagenome (GOLD analysis project Ga0208491, IMG submission 184819) | Serpentinite rock and fluid subsurface biosphere microbial communities from McLaughlin Reserve, California, USA - CR11_CSW11_NovA (SPAdes) | ecosystem: Environmental > Terrestrial > Deep...
CCAGGCCCGCAGGGTGCGCCCCGGACGGGCGCACCGACCGCGGGCGCAGGGAGGCGCCCTGCGGTCGGCCCGTCGGCTTGCTTGCCGCACAGCAGCCGGCCCGAGTCCGCCGCCGGCCCCCAGCCTGCTGCGGCGGGGGCTGTTCCGAGCGTGTCCCGGCCTGTCGCGGCGGGGGTGCTGATCCGGATGCGTCCCAGCCTAGCGTGGCGCCATACAGTAGCCGCGACGGCCGGTGTTCAGGCCGGCGGGCAGATGAGCGGCGGCACCGGCGTGGCGGCGGCAACCCGCCGCGTCTCACGGTCGATCATCACGAAAAACAGACCGGGACGCGCCCAAGGACCGCTGTCCTGTTCGCCACTGGCGCTGTTGTGGCGCGCCCAGAGCTGGCCGTCGCTGCGCTCCAAGTGGAAATCGAAACGCGGGTCCGGCCAGTCCTTCGCCTCCCAGCGCACCCGCACCACGTAAGGCTCGGCTGGATCGCAGACCGGCGACTGCGGCCGGGCTTCGAGCGTGAGGCGCACGCCCTCCATGGCCATCGGCGCGGTCGGCACCACCGGCTCGGGCGCGCAGGCGGCGAGCAGCAGGGCAAGGGCAGGCAGGGCAAAGGTGCGTGGCGACATGCGGGGCTCGTTCCGGGGCAAATAGGACACCAGCCTGCCGACCGACCCGTGCCTTCGCAAGCGCGGCTGGGCGGCCGTGGCCGCAGGGGCCATAATGCGCGCGCCTTGATGCCGGGACCCGCCAGTGACCGACGCCGCCCGCCACGAACGCACCGCCCACCAACTGCGCATGTTGTCGGAGTCGCTCGACAGCGGACGTCTGGGCCCGGTGCGCCGGCTGGTCAACACGCTGTCGGCGGCCGAGATCGGCAACCTACTGGAATCACTGCCGCCGGCCAAGCGCGAGGTGGTCTGGGGCCTGGTCGATCCCGAGGACGACGGCGAGGTGCTGCTGCACGTCGACGACGAAGTACGCGAGGGCCTGATCGCGGCGATGGACCCCGATGAACTGGTCGCCGCGGTCGAGGACCTCGACATCGACGACCTCGCCGAGCTGATGGAGGATCTGCCCGACACGGTCATCGACGAAGTGCTGAAGTCGATGGACCGCGAAAATCGCGAGCGGCTCGAGCAGGTGCTGTCCTACCCCGAGGACAGCGCCGGCCGCCTGATGAACCCCGATGTGGTGACGGTGCGCGCCGATGTCAGCGTCGATGTGGTGCTGCGCTTCCTGCGGCTGCGCGGCGAGCTGCCCGACAACACCGATCATCTCTACGTCGTCAGCCGCCGCCACCAGTACCTCGGCCGGATCGCGCTGGCGCAGCTGCTCACCCACGATCCCGGCACGGCGGTGAACCGCCTGATGGACGGCGAGCAACCGGCCATCCCGGTCGATACCCTGGCCGGCGAAGTGGCGCGGCAGTTCTCCGACCACGACTGGATCTCGGCCCCGGTGGTGGACGAGAACAACGTGCTGCTCGGCCGCATCACCATCGACGATGTGGTCGACATCATCCGCGAGCAGGCCGACCACCAGGTGCTCTCGGCGGCCGGCGTCAGCGAAGATGAAAGCCTGTTCAGCCCGGTGCTGCGCGCCTTCAAGGGCCGTTTCACCTGGCTCAGCATCAACCTCTGCACGGCCTTTCTCGCCGCCAGCGTGGTCGGCCGCTTCGAGGCGACGCTGGCCGAGATCGTAGCGCTCGCCGTGCTGATGCCGATCGTCGCCGGCATGGGCGGCAACGCCGGCACCCAGGTGCTGGCGCTGATGGTGCGCGGCATCGCACTCGGCCAGGTCTCGGGCGCCAACCTGCGCACCCTGGTGTGGAAGGAGATCCGCATCGCCGTGATGAACGGCGTGCTGCTGGGCGCGGTGGTCGGCGTGGTCACCTTGCTCTGGTTCGACAGCATCGGCATCGCTCTGGTGATCTTCACGGCGATGGTTATCAACCTCAGCTGCGCTGCGTTGGCCGGCGTGCTGGTGCCGATGCTGCTGCGCCGCTTCAATGTCGATCCGGCGGTGGGCGGCGCGGTCATCCTGACCACGGTCACCGACGTGATGGGCTTCCTCGCCTTCCTCGGTCTCGCTACCGTGTTCCTGCTGCACTGAAGGCCAGCGCGGCGCCGGCTCAGGCGCCGAGCAGGTGACGGAGCACGGCCATGCGCACGGCAACGCCGTTGGCCACCTGGTCGAGCACGGCGGACTGCGGGCCATCCGCCACCGCGCTGGCGATCTCGACGCCGCGATTCATCGGCCCCGGATGCAGGACGATGGCACCGGGACGGGCCAGCGCAAGGCGACGCTCGTCAAGGCCATAGTCGTTGAAGTAGGCCGCCGCCGAGGGCACCCGGCCTTCCTCCATGCGCTCGCGTTGCAGGCGCAGGGCCATCAGCACATCGACACCCTCGAGCATGGCGTCGAGCGCGGTGCCATGGCTGCAGCCGGCCAGCTCCGCCGCATCGGGCATCAGACCGACCGGAGCGCAGACGCGAATGTCGCGGCAACCCAGTTGCCGCAGGCCGTGCAGGGCCGAGCGCGCCACCCGCGAGTGGCGCACATCGCCGACGATCAGCACCGCCAGACGCGAGAAATCGCCGCCCTTGTGCTGGCGGATGGTGAGCAGGTCGAGCAGACCCTGGGTCGGGTGGTTGCTGCGGCCATCACCGGCATTGAGCAGGGCCGTGCCCGGCTCGGCCGCCGCGGCCAGTGCGGCCACTGCGCCGTCCTCGGCGTGACGCACGACGAAGGCCTCGACGCCCATCGCCTGCAGCGAGCGCAGGGTGTCCAGCGCGCTCTCGCCCTTGCTCAGCGAAGAAGCCGCCACGTCGAAGTTGAGCACATCGGCACCCAGCCGCTGGGCGGCGAGTTGGAAGCTGCTGCGGGTCCGCGTCGAGGCTTCGAAGAACAGGTTGCAGACCGTCCGCCCGGCCAGCACCCGGCGCAGGCCCGCACCGCCCAGAGCCTCGCCGCGCAGGGCCTCGGCGGCATCGAGCAGCTGAGTGATGCGCGCAGCACCCAGGCCATCGAGGCTGAGCAGGTGGCGGAGGCGGGTGTCGGCGGCCGGTTCGCTGGGCATGGTGGGCAAGGGACGGGGATGGGTTTCAGTCGGCGGGATCGCCAGACAGCCAGCGTTCGACGATCACCACCGCGGCCAGTGCGTCGATCGTCTCGGCATCGCGGCGACGGCGCAGGCCGGCGCGGCGCTGCCCGGCGAAACGCTCGGCGGCTTCGAGCGAGCTGCGGCGCTCATCGACCATCGCCACCGGCAGGCCGCTGCGCTTGGCGGCGGCGCGGGCGAAGCCACGGGCGCGCTGGCGGGCCGGCGGGTCGGGATCGTGCTCGTCGAAGCCCTGCGGGTCGCCAACCACCAGCTGCACCGGCGCCCAGTCCTTCAGCAGGCGCTCGAAACGGCTCCAATCGGGGATGCCGTCGTGCACCGGGATCAGGCCCAGCTCGCTGGCCGTGCCGGTGACGGCATTGCCGACGGCCACGCCGATCCGGCGCTGGCCGACATCGAAGCCGAGCACGGCGCCGCCGGCCATGCTCAGGCGCGGCCGCTGTAGTCGGCCATGCGCGCCATGTCGACGCCGATGCCGCCGGCCGCCGCCTGCCAGAGCAGGTCGGGCTCGCTCTCGAAGACCAGGTCCTCGCTGGCGGGCACGGTCAGCCAGGCGTTCCGCGCCAGTTCGCCCTCCAGTTGCTCGCCACCCCAGCCGGCATGGCCGACCAGCACGAGAAAGCGCGCCGGCCCCTCGCTTCGCCCCAGGGCGTGCAGGATCTCGCGCGAGCTGGTCAGGCCGAAGCTGCCGAAACGCAGGGTCGAAGGCCAGGGGCGCGGGTCGTCGTGCAGCACGAAGCCGCGATCGGGGTGGACCGGGCCGCCCCAGAGCACCTGCCGGCCGCGGAGTTCACGTCGTTGCGGTTCGATGCCGAGCTGGTCGAACAGTTCGCCGAGCAGCACGTCGGTGCGGCGGTTGAGCACCACACCCAGAGCCCCGTCGCCATCGTGCTGGCAGAGCAGCAGGGCGCTGCGCGCGAACATCGGGTCGTCCATGCCGGGCATGGCGAGCAGCAGGGAACCGGCGAGGGAGGCATCGAGGGGCATGCCCCATTGTAGGCCGTGCCTTGGTCCGGCGGCATCGCTACCCTGTGCATCCGCCCCAACGGAGCCCGCCATGAAGACCGCCCAGCTCGCCGTCCCCATACTCGTCGGCCTGCTGCTGGCCGCCTGCGGCCCCGCCCCGGAGGCGCTGGAGGCCGAAGACGCCGAACGCGCCACGCCGCCGCCGCTCGAAGCGCCCCACGACGCCCCGGCCCTTGCGCCCTGGTCCTACGTCTCGACCCCGATCGCCGGCCAGCCGCGCCCGCAAAAGGCGGCGAGCCTGCGCAACCTGCGCCCTGACGAGGACGATCCTGGCAGTTTCGAGGTCGTGCCGACCGTGCAGCTGGTGCTTCGCGACGACCCGCGCTGGGGCCAGAGCGTCTACCTGGTGATCGAGGACGGCCATTTCGACTGCGGCGAGCCCTGCGCTTTCCGGATCGCTTTCGACGACGGCGAGGCGAGCCGCTGGGCCGGACGGACGGCCAGCACCGGCACCCGGCCGGCGCTGTTCATCGAGGACGATGCGGCTTTCATCGCCGCGCTGGAGGGTGCCCAACGGCTTCGGATCGCTCCGGTCGAAGGGCGCTCGGCACCGATCCTGTTCGAGGTCGGCGGCTTCTCGAAGGCGCGCTACCGCGCCGGCCGCTGAGGCGCTCAGTCGGCTTTGACGACCTCGACCCCGTCGAGCCCGGCCGACAGCGTGCGGACGTCGCCGCCCTGCGCCAGCTTGATCTTCAGGCGCACCTCGTTGGCCGAATCGGCATGGCGGAGTGCGTCCTCGTAGGTGATCTCGCCGGCCTGGTAGAGCTCGAACAGGGCCTGGTCGAAGGTCTTCATCCCCAGCTGGGTCGATTCCTTCATCACGTCCTTGAGCTTGTGCACCTCGCCATCGCGGATGTAGTCCTGCACCAGCGGGGTGCCGAGCAGGATCTCCATCGCGCAGCGGCGGCCCTTGCCGTCCGGCGTGGGGATGAGCTGCTGGGCGATGATGCCCTTGAGGTTGAGCGAGAGGTCCATGAGGAGCTGGCTGCGGCGCTCCTCGGGGAAGAAGTTGATGACGCGGTCCATCGCCTGGTTGGCGTTGTTGGCGTGCAGGGTGCAAAGCACCAGGTGGCCGGTCTCGGCGAAGGCGATGGCGTGGTCCATGCTCTCGCGGGTGCGCACCTCGCCGATCATGATGACGTCGGGCGCCTGGCGCAGCGTGTTCTTCAGCGCCGCCTCCCAGGAATCGGTGTCGATGCCGATCTCGCGCTGGGTGACGATGCAACCCTCGTGCTTGTGCACGAACTCGATCGGGTCCTCGATGGTGATGATGTGGCCCGAGGAATTGACGTTGCGGTAGCCGATCATCGCGGCGAGCGAGGTCGACTTGCCGGTTCCGGTGGCGCCGACCACGAGGATGATGCCGCGCTTGGTCATCGCCAGGTTCTTGAGGATCGGCGGCAGGTTCAGCTCGTCGAGGGTCGGGATCTTGGTCTCGATACGGCGCAGCACCATGCCGACCTGGTTGCGCTGGTAGAAGCACGAGACGCGGAAACGCCCGACCCCGGCCAGACCGATGGCAAAGTTGCACTCGTGGGTCTTCTCGAACTCCTCGCGCTGGGTCGGGTTCATCACGTTGAGCACGAGATCGCGGCTCTGCGTCGAGCTCAACGGTTCCTGGGTGATCGGCACCAGCTTGCCGTGCAGCTTCATCGAGGGCGGAACGCCGGCGGTTATGAAGAGATCGGACGCCTTCTTGTGCGCCATCAGCTTGAGGAAGGAAGTGAAGTCGATGCTGCTCATGGGCTCGGTCCGGGTTACGTGGGGCGCGCGGGTGATGCTCGGCTTATTCGAACAGGCGCTTGTCCTTGGCGTAGGTCGAGGCCTGAGCGCGGGTGATGACGCCGCGCTTGAGCAGGTCCTGCAGGCACTGGTCGAGCGTCTGCATACCGTACTGCTGGCCGGTCTGGATCGAGCTGTACATCTGCGCCACCTTGTCCTCGCGGATGAGGTTGCGGATGGCCGGGATGCCGACCATGATCTCGTGCGCCGCCACGCGGCCACCGCCCACTTTCTTCAGCAGCGACTGCGAGATGACCGCGCGCAACGACTCGGAGAGCATCGAACGCACCATCGGCTTCTCGCCGGCGGGGAACACGTCGATGATGCGGTCGATGGTCTTGGCCGCCGAGCTGGTGTGCAGGGTGCCGAAGACGAGATGCCCGGTCTCGGCAGCGGTCAGTGCGAGGCGGATGGTCTCGAGGTCGCGCAACTCGCCGACCAGGATGTAGTCGGGGTCCTCGCGCAGCGCCGAGCGCAGCGCCTCGTTGAAGCCGTGGGTGTCACGGTGCACCTCGCGCTGGTTGACCAGGCACTTCTGCGAGGTGTGCACGAACTCGATCGGGTCCTCGATGGTGAGGATGTGCGAGTACTCGTTCTTGTTGATGTGGTCGACCATCGCCGCCAGCGTGGTCGACTTGCCCGAACCGGTCGGGCCGGTGACCAGAATCAGACCTTGCGGCTGATCGATCAGTTCGCGGAACACCCGTGGGCAGTTGAGGTCCTCGAGGCTCAGGATCTCGGAGGGAATGGTGCGGAACACTGCGCCGGCGCCGCGGTTCTGGTTGAAGGCGTTGACGCGGAATCGCGCCAGGCCCGGGATCTCGAACGAGAAGTCGGTCTCGAGGAACTCCTCGTAATCGCGGCGCTGCTTGTCCGACATGATGTCGTAGATCAGCGCGTGGACGGTCTTGTGGTCGAGTGCCGGAATGTTGATACGGCGCACGTCGCCATCGACGCGGATCATCGGCGGCAGGCCGGCCGAGAGGTGCAGGTCGGAGGCCTTGTTCTTGACCGAAAACGCCAGCAGTTCAGCGATATCCATTCGTGTCCTCCCCTGGGACGCTGCGGCGCCGTTGGGCTCGGCACGGCATCGTGCGGGGCGCGGCGTTCGGGCAGTATAGCCCCAGCCGATGGACACTCTGGAAGCCCGCTACCGCCTGCTGCTCGACGGCCTCCGCCGGTCCGCGCCGGAGTCGGGTGCCGTCCTGCTGGCGGTGTCCAAGGCCCAGCCCACGGCGGCGGTGCGCACCCTTGCAGCGCTCGGTCAGCGCGCCTTCGGCGAGAACTACGTGCAGGAGGCGCTGGCCAAGCAGCGCGAGCTGGCCGATCTCAAGTTGGAATGGCACCTGATCGGCCCGCTGCAGAGCAACAAATGCCGCGAGGCGGCACGGCACTTCGACTGGGTGCAGTCGGTCGACCGCGCCAGGCTGCTGCCTTTTCTTGACCGCGAGCGCCCGGCGGATCGCCCCGCACTGAACGTGTTGCTGCAGGTGAACATCGACGGTGAAGCCAGCAAATCCGGCTGCGTGCCGAAGGACGTGATGGCGCTCGCCGATGCCACTGCCGCCCTGCCCCGGCTGTGCCTGCGCGGCCTGATGGCCATCCCCGAACCCCACCCCGATGCGGCGCATCGGCGGGCCGCCTTCGCCCGCATGCGCACCCTGTTCGAGGCCTTGCGCGAGCGCTACCCCGGCTGCGACACCCTCTCGATGGGCATGAGCGACGATTACGCGCTGGCGCTGGCCGAGGGTGCCACCCTGATCCGGGTCGGCAGCGCGCTGTTCGGGGCGCGGCCGGCCGCGCCTTGAGCCGAGCGGGTTGAAGGGTATCGGCCAGCGCCCGGGCGGGCGGGGTTTGAGTGGGACGGGCCGGAGCGCCATGATGCGAGGCTTGTCAGCGCGAACCCGACCGCATGAGCCCGACGCCTTCCCCCATTCCGCCGATCGCCTTCATCGGCGGCGGCAACATGGCCCGCGCCCTGATCGGTGGCCTGCTCCGTGGCGATGCACTGGCCTCGGCCATCCATGTTGCCGAGCCCTGGGCAGTGAACCGCGAGGGTCTGGCCGCCGCATTCGGCGTGGCCACCACCCCGGACAACGCCATCGCCGCCGCACAGGCCGGGATCTGGGTGCTCGCCACCAAGCCGCAGGTGCTGCGCGAGGTCTGTTCGGCGCTGGCCCCGCTGGCGCAGGCGCAGCGCCCGCTGGTGCTGTCGATCGCCGCCGGCATCACCAGCGCCCAGCTTGATCGCTGGCTGGGCGGCGGCCAGACCATCGTCCGCGCGATGCCGAACACCCCGGCCCTGCTCGGTGCCGGCGTGACCGGCCTGTTCGCCACCGCCAGCACGACGACAGCGCAGAAGGCCCTGGCCCAGACCCTGTTGAAACCCGCCGGCGAAACCGTGTGGCTTGCCGATGAAGCGCTGATGGATGCCGTCACCGCCACCTCCGGCAGCGGTCCGGCTTATCTGTTCGCCCTTGCCGAGGCGATGCAGGCCGCCGCCGAAGCCGAGGGACTGCCCGCCGATGCCGCGCGCACGCTGGTGGTCGAAACCCTGGCCGGCGCGGCCCGCATGCTCCGCGAAAGCGGCGAACCGGCCAGCCTGCTGCGCCAACGCGTCACCTCGCCGAACGGCACCACCCAAGCCGCGCTCGATACGCTCGCCGTCGGGGGGTTCGCCAGGCTGGTGGCGGCCGCCATTCACGCCGCGCGAATCCGCGGTGCGGAACTCTCCGCGGCCCACGACTGAACCGGACACCCCGCATGACCCTGCTGCTCGTCCGTCACGCCCAGGCCAGTTACGGCAGCGAGGACTACGACCGCCTCTCACCGCTGGGCTGGACCCAGGCCGAACTGCTGGGCCGCTGGCTGGCCGGGCATGCGCCGCCGTTCGCACGGGTGCGGGTCGGTGCCATGCGCCGCCACCGCGAGACCCTCGCGGCGATCCGCAAGGCCTACGGCGAGGCTGGCTTGGCCCTGCCCGAGGCCGAGGAGGACCCGGCCCTCAACGAGTTCGATCACGGCGCGGTGATCCGTGCCTTCCTCGTCGAGCGCGCCGATGCCGACCTGCGCGCCCGCGCCGGCTCGCACGACCCGCAGGTGGTGGGGCCGATGCTGCACGCCGCCATCCTCGCCTGGGCACGGGACGAACTGGATGCCGTGCCGGAATGCTGGACCGGCTTCGGCCAACGCGTGGCCCGCGCCGGCACGGCAGCGGTCGCGGCCGGTGAGGAGGGTGCGGTGCTGGTCGTCAGTTCCGGCGGCGTGATCGCCCGCCTGGCGCAACAGGCGCTGGAGGTGCCGGCCGCTCGTGCGGTCGATCTGAACCTTGCCATCCGCAACGCCTCGATCAACGAGTTCGTCGCCCGCCAGGGCCAACTCCGCTTCGGCAGCTACAACACCCTGCCGCACCTGGCCCACGATCGCCGCCTGTGGACCCATTTCTGAGGGCCGTGCGGCATCGCCTTCACAAGCGCTGCAGGCGCGCGCCGTCGGCGTCGAGGACACGCCCCTCGCTGTCGATCGCCGCGAGCGTGCCGTCGGCGTGGCGGAACCAGCGCAGACCGAACTCGTACAGCTCGATGCACAGGCCCGGCTCGCCGGCAGCCCGGCAAGCCGCTTCGCGCCAGCGGCCCTCGCTGCGGTAATCACCGGGTGCCGCGCCGCCCAGGTAACGTTCGAGCAGCACGAAACGGGCCATCGTCGCATCACGCTGCAAGGTGAGTTCGACCTCGATGCCCGCGCAGTCGGTGCAGGGCAGCACGCCCCGCCATTCGCCCTCGAAGGCCTCCGGCAGCGGGGCGAGCACCGGCACTGCGGCAGCCGGCGGCTCCGGCTCGTCCCGCCGGCAGCCGGCAAGCCCGAGCACGGCCACCAGCACGGGCAAGATGAAAAGGCGGGACAGTCGGCGCATCCCGGCATCGTAGACGGTGATGCCACGTTTTGCCGTATCCCTGCACGAATCCGTTCGTCCGTTCGGAAAGCTCAAGATCATCTGAAGGTCTGCGCTGTATCGGGAACCCTTCCATCTCCCCGGGGTCCGATGCCATTCATCCCCTCTGGAGCTCTGCCATGCGCATCGATCTGCTGCACCGCCACCACCCCCGCCATGCCGACTTGCGCGACGCAGTCCTCCGCCGTGCCCTTCGTTTGCTGGGGCGAGTGACCGACCGGATCGAAGGGCTTGCGGTTTCGGTGACTGACCTGAACGGCCCCAAGGGTGGCATCGATCGTCAGTGCCAAGTGGAAGCGAAGCTCCGTGACGGTCGGTTGCTGCATGTGCGTGCCCGCTCCAGCGAAATCGGGAAAGCGATCGATGCGGCATTGCGCAAACTTTCACGCCGGATCGTTTGCGATCAACAGCGCCGCAACAGCCTTCGTCGTCACGCCCGTTTGCCCGACGACCTGGCGATGGCCTTCCGCTGAACATCGGCCCGATGCCGGCCGGCCGTGCAGACCGGCGCGGAATGCGGCATCGTGGTGGTCCCCCGCGAACGGAGACCGTCACCATGCTGCAGCGCCTGCCCCTCCCCGCCGCCCTTGCCCTGGGCCTTGCCCTGACCGGCAGCCCGATCGCCCATGCCGAGAACGCCAGCGTCGCTGCGAGCGCGCGCACCGAGGCCGGGGCGGTGCCCCTGCTTTCGCGGCAACTGCTGTTCGGCAACCCCGAGCGGATGGGTGGCGCGATCAGCCCCGACGGCCGCTGGCTTGGTTTCGTCGCCCCGCGCGACGGCGTGCTCAACGTCTGGGTGGCCCCCGCCGACCGCCCGGCGGAGGCCCGCCCGATCACCAACGACCGCTTGCGCGGCATCCGCGGCTTCAGCTTCGCCTACGACGGCCGGCACGTGCTCTACAGCCAGGACCAGGGCGGCGACGAGAACTTCCAGGTGTTCGCTGCCGATCTCGAATCCGGCAGCAGCCGGGCGCTGACGCCGAAAGGCTCGCGCGCTGGGGTCGCCGGGGTCTCGCCCCGCCACCCCGGCGAGATCCTGGTCAGCGTCAACGACCGCGACCCGCGCTTCTTCGACCTGAAGCGGGTGAACCTGGCCGACGGCAGCGCCAGCCGGATGATCGAGAACGAGCGCTTCAGCGGCTTTGTCACCGACGACGATTTCGCCCTGCGCTTCGCCCAACGCCAGACCGAGGACGGCGGCAACCAGTGGTACCGGCGTGAGGGCGAGACCTGGGCGCCCTGGAGCCTGGTGCCGCAGGAGGACGCGCTGACCACCAGCATCGCCGGCTTCGATGCCAGCGGCCGCACCCTGCACCTGCTCGATTCGCGCGGGCGCGACACCGGCGCGCTGTTCGCGCTCGACACCGCCACCGGCGAGCGCCGCCTGCTGGCCGAGAACCCGCAGGCCGACATCAGCGGCGTGCTCGTCCACCCGCAGACCGGCGCCGTGCAGGCCGCCGCCAGCAACCGGCTGCGCACCACCTGGACCGCCATCGACCCGGCGATCCAGCCCGATCTCGACGCACTGGCCGCGCTGGCGCAGGGCGGCGAGTTCTTCGTCAACAGCCGCACCCGCGACGATGCCCGCTGGGTGGTCACGGTGGTGCGCTCCGACCGCAGCACCGAGGTCTTCCTTTACGATCGCGCCAGCCGCCAGGCCACGCCCTGGTTCGACACCCGGCCGGCCCTGCCCGACGCCCACCTGCAGCGCATGCACGCGGTCGAGATCCCGACCCGCGACGGCCTGATGATGCCGAGCTACTACACCCTGCCCGCCGGCAGCGACCCGGACGGCGACGGCATCCCCACGGCCCCGGTTCCGACCGTGCTGCTGGTGCACGGCGGCCCCTGGGCGCGCGACAGCTACGGCCTCAATGCCACCCACCAGTGGTTCGCCAACCGCGGCTACGCCACCCTGGCCGTGAACTTCCGCGGCTCGACCGGCTTCGGCAAGGCCTTCGTCAATGCCGGCGACCTGCAATGGGGCCGGGCCATGCACGACGACCTGATCGACGGCGTGCGCTGGGCGGTCGGCAAGGGCATCAGCCAGGCCGATCGGGTGGCGATCATGGGCGGCAGCTACGGCGGCTACGCCACCCTCGTCGGCATGACCAAGACCCCGACCGAATTCGCCTGCGGGGTCTCGATCGTCGGGCCTTCCAACCTCATCACCCTGCTCGCCACCATCCCGCCCTACTGGGGGCCGATCCGCCGCCAGTTCACCACCCGCGTCGGCGACCCGGACACCGAAGCCGGCCGCGCCCTGCTCAAGGAGCGTTCGCCGCTGACCCATGTCGATGCCATCGTTCGGCCGCTGCTGATCGGCCAGGGCGCGAACGACCCGCGCGTGGTGCAGGCCGAGAGCGACCAGATCGTGCAGGCCATGAAGGCTCGCGGCATCCCGGTGACCTACGTGCTCTTCCCCGACGAGGGCCACGGCTTCGTGCGACCGCAGAACCGCATCAGCTTCAACGCCGTGACCGAGGGCTTCCTCGGGCAATGCCTGGGTGGACGGGTCGAGCCGATCGGCGACGACTTCAGCGGCAGCAGCATCACCGTGCCCACCGGGGCCGAGGACGTGCCGGGCGTGCCGGCTGCCCTCGAAGCGCTCCGCACGTTGCCGTAAGAGCCGGGCTCCTAGAACGCCTGCGGCAAGGACGCCGCTGGCTCCGGCGGCCCCGGTGGCAGCGCTTGTTGCGGCTCTGGCGGCGGTGCCTGCCCGGCCTCGGGTGGACCGGGGTCGATGGCTTCTGGAGCCAACGGCAGCAGGATCGTGGCGCCCTGGCCCGCCACGTTGGCGCGGCCGTACCGGGCGAGGCACAGGGCGCGGTTGGCCTCGACCGTGGCCGCGTCCAGCCGGCTGCGGCCTTCGGCCTCTCGCCCCTGCGGGTCGTGCAGGGCCTCGGCGAAGTCATCGGCGAAGTCGCCGGCGAGTTGGTAGGCATCGCCGATGCGTGAAACGCGCGCCCCCTCGGTGACCGGATTGGTGCCCTCGGCCCAGCGCAGCACGAGCAGGTCCTCGCCGCCCCGGCGCGCCACGCCGTCGGCCGCGAAACCGCCAAGGCCCGCCGGCAGGCGGAAAGGGCCGGGGACGAACACCCCAATCAGTTCCGAGACCCCGGCGGCACCCGGCGAGGTCGGCTCGATGGCGGTCACGTACAGGGCCAGCTCGAGATCGGGAGCGCTCTCGGTGATACGGAAATAGGGCGCCAGGCCCGTGCAGAGGTCGCGGGCCGCACGGTTGGCGACGAGCACCGCCTGACGCTCGCTGATGCCCTCGCCGGCCGCATCCTCGGCGACGACGAAACGCGGTGGCGAAACACTCTGCGCGGCCTGCACCGCCTCGCTGTCGAGGAACCGGGCGATACGGGCGTGCGGCTCATCACGCAGGGTGTCGAGCGGGCGCAGGGTGCTGAAGCCCTCGTGCGGGGCCTTGGGCGCGCTGGCGCAGGCGGCCAGCAACAGGGCGCCGAGCACGGTCGGGACAAGGCGGCGAGAATCGGAGCCAGGTTTCTGCATCATCACACTTTGCACCGGCGATGACGCAGGGGATGTGCAGGGCACGTCCCGTTGGCGTGAAGACTGCGGGCTTGCCTTTGGTCCGATGGACACATAGATTTGTGCCATGCCCCTGACCGACCGCCAACAGGCCATCCTCGACCACCTGCGCGCCCACATCGCCGCCGAGGGCCGCCCGCCCACGCTCGCCGAGATCGCCCGGGCCTTCGGTTTCCGCCAGGCCCGCAGCGCCCAAAAGCATCTGGCGGCACTGGCCGCCAAGGGCGCCATCGAGCGGGTGCCGGGCGCCCGCGGCATCCGCCTGCGCGAGGTCGAGGCCGTGCCTCATGCCGATGCCTACGGTGCCGGGCCCGAGGTCGATGCGGCGGGCATCGACGGCGCCCAACTGCTCACGCTGCCCCTGCTCGGCCGGGTCGCCGCCGGCCGGCCGATCGACCCGCAGGCCGACTACGAGGGTGAGGTGCTTCTCGACCGTGCGCTGTTTTTCCCGCGTCCCGACTACCTGCTGCGGGTGCAGGGCGATTCGATGCGCGACGACGGCATCTTCGACGGCGACCTGATCGCCGTGCGGCGCACGCCGGCCGCCGAGAACCACCAGATCGTGGTCGCTCGCCTCGACGGAGCGATCACCGTCAAGCGCCTGAAGCAGACTCGCGACCGCGTGCTGCTGATGCCGCGCAATCCGGCGCACGCCCCGATCGAAGTCCCGCAAGACGCCGACTTCGCCATCGAGGGCCTTTACTGCGGGCTGGTCCGGCGCGGCTGAGCGGCAACCTGCCTGACCCGGCGCAGGGCCTCGGCCACCGCCGCCTCGCCTTCGACGATGACGCCGCTGGCGTAGCCCTCGCCGCGGCCGTTGCCGCCCTCCAGGTGGATCGGCAGGTCCTGCTCGCGCAGGCCGCGGATGGCCGTGCCGGGCAGGCTCACATCGGGAAGGATGCCGGCGGCCTGGATCGAGCGCCCGGACGGGGTGTAGTAGCGGGCCGTGGTCAGTTTCAGCGCATCGCCGTTGTCGAGTTCGATCAGCGTCTGCACCGAACCCTTGCCGAAGCTGCGTGCACCGAGCAGCAGGGCGCGGCCGCGATCGCGCAAGGCACCGGCCACCACCTCGGCCGAACTGGCGGTGCCGACATCGATCAACACCGCCATCGGTGCGCCGTCGAGCAGGTCGCCGGGGCCGGCACGGTAGAGCGTGTTGGCCGCCGGCCCGCGACCGCGAGTGCTGACGATCAGGCCACCGTCGAGGAACAGGTCGGCGGACTCGACCGCCGTGGTGAGCAGGCCGCCGGGATTGTTGCGCAGGTCGAGCACCAGACCCGCAAGCCGACCGCCGGCCTCGGCCTTGAGGCGGGCGAGGGTGCGCCGCAGCTCCTCGGCGGTGTCGGCCTCGAAGTAGGCGATGCGCAGGTAGGCGAAACCGGGCTCCAGCAGGCGTCCGTTGACGCTGGCCAAGGCGATGCTTTGCCGCACCAGACCGATTTCGCGCGGCAGGGCCTCGCCCGGCCGCAGCAGGGTCAGCCGCACCGCGGTGCCCGCGGTGCCGCGCAGGGCGCGCGAGGGCTCGTCCTCACGACGCAGGCCGACCGGTCGACCATCGACCGCGACGATGACATCGCCGGTGCGCAGCCCGGCGCGTTGGGCCGGACTGCCGTCGATGGTGCCGATCACCCGCAGGCTGCGGTCCGGTCGCACTTCGACCTCGACGCCGATGCCGTCGTAAGCACCGGCCGCCTGTTCGCGCCATGCGTTGGCGGCGGCCGCCGGCAGGAAGGCGCTGTGCGGGTCGAGGTCGGCGAGCAGGGCGCGGGTGGCAGCGCGCATCAGGGCGCGGTCGTCCAGCGGATCGACGAAATCCGCCTGCACGCGGCGGAACACTTCGACGAAACGGGCGATGTCCTCCAGCGGCACCGCCGGCGAAGGCGGCGGCAGGCTGGCCGTGTCGGTCCTGTCCGTGTCGATCTCGGTCGCCAGCGGTCGGGCGGCGGGCAGCGCGAGGCCCTGGGGCGCGGCCAGCACGGCGACGAGCAGCAGGACGGGACGGAAGGGGCGCATGGCATCCACCGGAGAGGCACGCATTATGCGGCTCAACGCCACCAGCCGCGTGGATCGACCGGTTCGCCGTTGTGGCGCAGTTCGAAATGCAGGCCACTGACCGCGCTGCCGCCGGAGCGGCCGGCACGGGCGACCGGATCGCCGCTGCCGACCCAGTCGCCGACCCCGCGCAGAAGCCGCTCGCCCTGGCCGTATAGGCTCATCCAGCCCTCGCCGTGGTCGATCACCACAAGCAGGCCGTGGCCGCGCAGCCAGTCGGCATAGACCACCCGACCGGGCGCCACCGCGCGCACCAGGCTGCCGGTTTCGGCGGCGAACAGCACCCCGTCGCTGCGCATGTCGCCCGGCAGTTCGGCACCGAAGCGGCGCAGCACCCGGCCCTGCACCGGCAGCGGCAATTCGCCGCGACGACTGGCGAAAGGGCGATCCTCGGCGAGCTGGCGCGGCACATCGGCCAGGGCGTCGCGTAATTCGGCCAGCAGGGCTTCGAGGCTGCGGCGATCACGTTGCAGGGCCTCGCGCTCCTCGGCCCGGGCGGCGAGCCCCTGTTGCAGGGTGCTGACGGCGGCGGCCTGCTCCGCGCGACGGGCCTGCAGGCTGGCCCGGGCGGCCTCGAACTCGGCGACGCTGGCGGCTTGGGCTTCGCGACGCTGCTGCAGCAGGATGGTGGCCTGGGCCAGGGCTTCAAGATCGGCCTGCAAATCGATGACTTCGGCGGCACGCGCCCGCTGCAGGTGGCGGTGGTAGGCCAGGGCACGCTGGGCGGCGCCGATCTGGTCCTGCGCCAGCAGCAGGCGGAGTTGTTCGTGGCGGCCCTGCACGTAGGCCGCACGCAGCAACCGGGCCAGCCGCGCGCGCGCCTCGACGAGGCGGGCGGAAAGTCCGGCGTGCTCGGCCTCGCGCGCGGCCAGTTCGGCTTCCGCCTCGCGGCGGGCGGTTTCGGCGGCCTCGCGGCGGGCATCGGCGCTGGCCACCGCAGCATCGGCGGCACGCAGCGCGGCCAGTGCCGCGTCGCGGCGTTCCTCCTCGCTGCGCTGCGCCTCGGCCAGGGCCAGCAGGCGCTGTTCGAGCGCAGCCAGACGGGCCAGCACCTCGGCCTCACGGGCGGGCGGTGCCGCCTGGGTCGCGCCGATCGCCATCGTCAGCCCGAGCAGCAGCGGCAGCGCCCACCGCGGGATCCGGCGATGGCGACCGGGCCTCATCCGGCGAACTGCACCAGCGAGCGACCGCTCATCACCGTGGGCTGCGGCAACCCCATCAGGGCCAGCACGGTCGGGGCGATGTCGCGCAGGGCACCGCCAGCGCGCAAGCTGGCTTTGCGGCCGAGGTAGACCAAGGGCACCGGGCCGACGGTGTGCGCGGTGTGCGGCTGGCCGGTTTCGGGGTCGCGCATCATTTCGAGATTGCCGTGGTCGGCGGTGACCAGCATCTCACCGCCAACGGCCTCGATGGCCTCTCGCAGCCGGCCGAGAGCGACGTCGACCGCCTCGGCAGCGAGGATCGCGGCCTGCAGATCGCCGGTGTGGCCGACCATGTCGGGGTTGGCGATGTTGCAGGCGATGAAGTCGATGGCGCCACCGTGGATCGCCGCGACCAGCTGGTCGGTCAGTTCGGGGCAGCTCATCTCCGGCTGCAGGTCGTAGGTGGCGACCTTGGGCGAGGGCACCAGCACGCGGGTCTCGCCGGGGAAGGCCGCTTCGCGGCCGCCGCTGAAGAAGAAGGTGACGTGGGCGTACTTCTCGGTTTCGGCGATGCGCAACTGGGTGAGGCCCGCCGCCGCGATGACCTCGCCCAGGGTGTCGCGCAGATCGTCCGCCGGGTAGGCCACTTTGGCCGGCAGGTCGGCGGCGTACTCGGTCAGACCGGTGAAGCGCGCCAGCGCGATGGCGCGCGGCCGCGCGAAGCCGTCGAAGCCCGGCACGGTGAAGGCGGCGCTGAGCTGGCGGGCGCGGTCGGCGCGGAAGTTGAAGAACACCACGGCATCACCGTCGCGCATCGGCGCAGCACCCTCGATGACGGTGGGCTTGACGAACTCGTCGTTCTCGCCGCGGGCGTAGGCCGCGGCCAGGGCCGCGAGCCCATCGCTGGCGCGGTACTCGGCCTGCGCTTCGGTGATGGCCCGATACGCCGCTTCCACACGCTCCCAGCGCTGGTCGCGGTCCATCGCCCAGTAGCGGCCCGAGACCGTGGCGAGCTGCGCGTTGCTAGCCTTGGCGCAGGCCGCGGCCAGAGCGCGCAGCGAGGGCTCGGCCGAGCGCGGCGGCATGTCGCGGCCATCGAGGAAGGCATGCACGGCGACCCGCGCCACGCCTTCGCGCTTCGCCAACTCGATCAGCGCGAACAGATGCGCCTCATGCGAGTGCACCCCGCCCGGCGAGAGCAGGCCCATCAGGTGCAGGCAGCCAGCGCTGTCTTTGGCGGCGCGGCAGGCGGCCAGCAGTTCGACGTTGCGGAAAAACGCACCGCTCTCGATCTCGGCATCGACGCGGGTGAGGTCCTGGTAGACCACCCGGCCGGCACCGATGTTCATGTGCCCCACTTCCGAATTGCCCATCTGGCCCTCCGGCAAGCCGACATGGCGGCCCTCGGTGTGCACCAGGGTGTGCGGGCAGTCGGCCAGCAGCCGCCGCCAGTGCGGCACATCGGCCAGGGCGATGGCGTTGTCGGCGGTTTCCTCGCGGTGGCCCCAGCCATCGAGGATCAGCAGCAGGACGGGTTTAGGACGCGATGCCATGCGCAATGCACCAATGACCAACGGGAGGCGACAAGTCTAGCCGAGGGGGGCAGCATGGCCTTCTGGACCGACCCGCCGCGAAGGACCCGCGCCCTGCCCGCACCAAGGCCGCCATGCCCCAGCTGCCCTCCTCCTTCATCCGTCTCGCCGTCGGTGTGCTGGCCGCCAGCCTGCTGCTCGCCCCGCTGGCGCAGGCCGAACCGGCACGCAAGCAACCGCGGGTGTTCGGCGGCCTCGTCGCCACCGCCGGCGCCGAGTACGAGCGCCTCGATGCCGTCAACGGCGGCATCCGCATCGAACGTGAGGCCCGTGTAGGCACGGCGGAAACCGTCAACGGCGGCATCCTGGTCGAGGACGGTGCCGAAGTCGGCCATGCCGAGACCGTCAACGGCGGCATCCGCTTCGGCGAGCGGGTCCGGCTCGGCCACGCCGAGACGGTCAACGGCAGCATCAAGCTCGGTCGCGACAGCCAAGCCAGCGGCAGTCTGCGCACGGTGAATGGCGGCATCGGCCTCGCTGCCGGCAGCCGCGTCGAGGGCGATGTGGCGACCATCAACGGCGGCATCCGCCTCCGCGGTGCCGCGGTGCGGGGCGTGCTGCGCACGGTCAACGGCGACATCCACCTGGAACGCGGCAGCAGCGCCGGCGGCATCCAGATCGAAGCGGTGCACCGCGGCTGGTGGAACTGGAGCGGCGAGAAACTGCCGCGGGTGGTGATCGGCCCGGACGGCGTGGTGGACGGGCCGATGGTGTTCCGCCGCACGGTGCGCCTCTACGTCCATGCCAGCGCCCGGATCGGCCCCATCGAGGGCGCCACGCCGCTGCCTTTCGAGGGCGAAAGCCCGCCCGAGTGAAGCCCCACCGGTCTTCAGGGGCTTGCGGCGGCGGCTTCGCGCAGGGCCGCGGCGGTGGCCGGAAGCGCGGCCAGCATCGGCATGTGGCCGCAGCCCGGCAGGCGCAGCACGCGGGCACGCGGCAGGCCGGCGGCGAATTGATCGGCGGCACTCGGGTCGATCACCCGGTCGTCGTCGCACCAGAGCAGCAGGGTCGGCGCGCCGATGCCCGGCAGCAGCGGCTGCACGGCGAAACGCTCGGGGCCACGCAGGGTCGCCAGCACCTCGCGCTCGAAAGCCGCATCGGCGATGCGCTGGCGGATCAGGGCCCGCCCCAGCGGCCAGGGCAGAACGGGCGGATCGGTGAAAACGAGGCCGAGGTAGTGGCGCAGGCTCGCGCGGTCATCGACCGCAAACGGATGCCCTCCGGCCAGCACCTCGCGGGCGAAGGCGTTTTCGGCGAAGGGCACACCGGCAGCGGCGATCAGGGCCAGCCGCGGCACCTGCTCGGGATGCCGGGCAGCGACCAGAGCGGCGATGTGCCCGCCCATCGAATGCCCGACCAGCAGGGCCGGCGGCTCGCCGCGCTGCCGCAGCCAGCGTGCCACCCGCTCGGCCTGGGCGAGCACGCCGTGGTCGGCCCCGGCGACCCGCTCGCTCTCGCCCCAGCCCGGCAGGTCCGGGGCGATCACACGGTGGCTGCGCGCCAGCACCGCCATCAATGGCAACCAGTTCTCCTTGGCGCCGGTGAAGCCGTGCAGCAGGACGATGGCCGGCGCATCGACCGGACCGGCTTCCAGCACGGCGATGCGGCGGCCCTCGAGTTCGACCGTGTGGCGCTCGATCCCGAGCGCCGCGCCCAGCACGAGGTAGCCGCCACGCAAGACCGCCTCGGGTCGCAGCAGGCCGAGCAGCAGGAAACCGGCGACGGCCGCCAGCACCGCCAGCAGGGCGGCACGCCCGACCCAGGCCCGCTCAGCGCGGCGCGGCATCCAGCAGGGCCTGAACCGAAGCGCGGGTGATCGGGTGGTAGCCCGGCCCCGCCTGTTGCAGCAGTTGGCGGGCGAAGGCCAGACCATCGGGCGTTTCCGCCAACGCGGCGTAGGTCGGCAGGATCAGCTTGCGCCGGCCGACCTGGCGCAGGAACTGCGCCAGCGCCGGACGCGCCTCGAAATAACCGGCGCGCACGGTGATCGGGTACCAGCGCTGGGCGATCTCGCCGTTCGGCGTGCCGGTGAAACGGAAGGCCGCGTCCAGCTCCACCAGCCGCTCGGCGGCGATGTCGGCCGGCAGCCCTTCCAGGAAATGCACCCACTGCCAGGTGATCCAGCCCGCGGTGTCGAGGTCGGCGGCCGTGCTGCGGCGCTCCAGCCAGTCGGCGCGGGCGCTATCGACGGCGGCGAGGCTCGTGGAAACCGCCGGCGTGGCGCTGGGCGGCAGACCGGGCCCGGCGATCCAGGCCGCGATCTCGGCCTCGCTGACGCGGCCCGGTTGGCGCGCCATCAGCTCGCGGCGCAGGAAGGCGAGGAAATCGTCGGTGGTGACGCTCTGGAAAGCGTGCGCATCGAACCAGCGGCGCAGGAAGGCATCGAAGCTCTCGCGGCCGAAGCGCTGTTCGAGGAACTGCAGGAACCACTGGCCCTTGACGTAGGCCACGTCGGTCAGCACTTCCTCGGGGTCACGGCCGGGCAGCGGCGGCAGGGCCAGCACCTGGCGTTCAGGCGGCAGGCTGGCCAGCGCTTCGCGCAGGCCGGCCTGGCCGATGGCCGTTTCCATGGCCGCGCGTTCGGCACCGAACAGCGCCTCGATGATGCGGTTCTCGACGTAGGTGGTGAAGCCCTCGTTGAGCCAGAAATCCTTCCAGCTGGCGTTGGTCACCAGATTGCCCGACCAGGAATGCGCCAGTTCGTGGGCGATCAGCGAAACCAGCGAGCGGTCGCCGGTGATGATGGTCGGCGTGATGAAACTGAGCCGCGGGTTCTCCATGCCGCCGAAGGGGAAGCTGGCGGGCAGCACCAGCAGGTCGTAGCGGCCCCAGCGGTAGGGGCCGTAGAGCGATTCGGCGACCTGGATCATCCGCTCGGTGTCGGCGAACTCGGCCACGGCGCGTTCCAGCAGGGACGGCTCGGCCCAGATCCCGGCGCGCTCGGACAGTGCCTGGAAGCGGAAATCACCGACCGCGACGGCGAGCAGGTAGCTCGGGATCGGCTGCGGCATGGTGAAGTGGAAATCGCCATCAGCCAGCGCCGCCGGATCGTTGTCGGCGCTCATCAGGGCCATCAGGCCGGGCGCGGTGCGGATGCGGGCGGTGTAGGTGAAACGCACGCCCGGCGTGTCCTGCAAAGGCACCCAACTGCGGGCATGGATGGCCTGCGACTGGCTGAACAGCAAAGGCTTACGCCCCCCGGCGGTCAGCGCCGGCGGCAGCCATTGCAGGCCCGAGGCCTCGGGCGAGGTGCGGTAGCGGATGCGCACCTCCGCTAGACGGGCCGGCAGCTCGATCCTGAGCGGGCTGCCGAGGATCGGGTCGCGCTCGCCCAGACTGAACTCGACGCGCTGCCAGCGGCCTTCCGGGTTGCGGGCCTGGACCCGCTCGATGCTGAGGTCGCGGGTGTCGAGTTGCAGCGTGGCCGGGCCGGGCCATTCCGGCTGGGTCCAGGCCAAGCGGTGGGTGACCTGGCCGCGCAGGCTGCGCTGGTCGAAATCGACGCGCAAGTCGAGCTCGGTGGCGGTGATCCGCACGAGCTTGGGCTCGGCGACGCTGTGCTCATCGTGGGCACGGTCGGTGGCGTGGGCCAAGCAGGCGAAGGCGGCGAGGGCCAGGGCGGGCAGCAGACGCATCGGGTGGGGAGGCACAAGGGACGGCAGCCCCGAGTGTACCGAATGGGCCGGATGAGGCCCGGCCGGCGGTTTCAGATCCGGTAGCCGGAGTGGATGGCGCAGATGCCGGCGGAGAGATCGCGGTAGTCGCAACGCTCGAAACCGGCCTCGACCATCATCGCCTTCAGGGCTTCCTGCGGCGGGTGCCGGCGGATGCTCTCGGCGAGGTAGCGGTAGCTCTCGGCATCGTTGGCGATAAGCCGGCCGAGCCGCGGCAGCACTTGAAAGCTGTGAACCTCGTAGATCGGCTTGAACCAGGCCGATTTCACTTCCGAGAACTCCAGCACGAGGGCGCGGCCACCCACCTTCAGCACCCGATGCATCTCGCGCAGGGCACGGGCCTTGTCGGTGACGTTGCGCAGGCCGAAGGCGATGGTGACGAGATCGAAACTGGCATCGGGAAAGGGCAGCGCCTCGGCATTGAGCTGCACCCAGCGCAGGCCACGGACCAGACCACGGTCGGTCAGGCGGTCGCGGCCGACGTCCAGCATCGCCGCGTTGATGTCGCCCACCACCACCTCGCCGGTGTCGCCCACGCGCTCGTGCAGCAGGGCGGCGATGTCGCCGGTGCCGCCGGCAAGGTCGAGCACGCGATCGCCGCGGGCCACGCCCGAGGTCGCCACGAAATAGCGCTTCCAGAGCCTATGGATGCCGAGGCTCATCAGGTCGTTCATGCGGTCGTAGCGGGCCGCGACCGAGGTGAACACGCCACGCACCAGAGTGGCCTTCTCGGCCACCGGCACCTCGCGGTAGCCGAAATGGGTGGTCGGGGCGGGGCGGGGCGGGCTTGCGCTCATTTCGGCATTACAGCACGTAGCGCGCGAGGTCGGTGTCGGCGGCGACCGGCCCGAGCTGGGCATCGACGAAGGCGGCATCCACCCGCAAATGCGTGCCGCTGCGGTCGGGGGCTTCGAAGCTGGTTTTTTCCAGGAGCCGCTCCAGCACCGTGTGCAGGCGGCGGGCGCCGATGTTTTCCTGCCGCTCGTTGAGGTCAAAGGCGAGTGCGGCAAGGCGCTCGATACCGTCGGGCAGGAAGATCAGCTCGACCCCCTCGGTGGCGAGCAGGGCCTGGTACTGGGTGGTCAGTGCCGCCTTGGGCTCGGTCAGGATGCGCACGAAATCGGCCTTCGACAGGGCCGAGAGTTCGACCCGGATCGGGAAGCGGCCCTGCAGCTCGGGGATCAGGTCGCTGGGCTTGGCGAGGTGGAAGGCGCCGGAGGCGATGAACAGGATGTGGTCGGTCTTGACCGGCCCGTGCCGGGTGCTGACGGTCGAGCCTTCGACCAGCGGCAGCAGGTCGCGCTGCACGCCCTCGCGCGAAACATCGGCGCCGTGCGCATTGTGCCGGCGCGCCACTTTGTCGATCTCGTCGATGAAGACGATGCCGTGCTGCTCGCAGGCGATGATCGCCTGCTGGCGGATCTCCTCGTCGTTGACCAGGCGCGCCGCCTCCTCCTCGACCAGCAGCGGCCGCGCCTCGGCGATGCGCAGCCGGCGCTTGTGGGTGCGACCAGCGCTCAGGCCCTGGAACATCTGGGTGATCTGCTGGGCCATCTCCTCCATGCCGGGCGGAGCCAGCACCGGCATACCGGAATTGGCGGCGAGATCGAACTCGACCTCGCGCTCATCGAGCCGGCCCTCGCGCAACTGTTTGCGCAGCTTCTGTCGGGTCTCGCTGTCGGTGGCGGTTTCGCTGGGCGACGCGGCACGGCGCGGCAGCAGCAGGTCGAGCAGGCGCTCCTCGGCGCGGTCCTCGGCCTGCGCGCGCAGCTTCTGCTTGGCCTGCTCGCGGGCGCGCGTCACCGCCACGTCGGCGAGGTCGCGGATGATCTGCTCGACGTCCTTGCCGACGTAGCCGACCTCGGTGAAGCGGGTCGCTTCGACCTTGACGAAGGGCGCATTGGCCAGCGTGGCCAGACGGCGCGCGATCTCGGTCTTGCCGACACCGGTGGGGCCGATCATCAGGATGTTCTTCGGCATCACCTCGTCGCGCAGGGCTGGATCGAGTTGCATCCGCCGCCAGCGGTTGCGCAGGGCGATGGCGACGGCGCGCTTGGCCTCCTGCTGGCCGACGATGTGGCGGTCGAGTTCCTGAACGATCTCGCGCGGGGTCATGGTGGCGGCGCTCACAGTTCCTCCACGCTGATGTGGTGGTTGGTGTAGATGCAGATGTCGCCGGCGGTGGCGAGTGCGGCCTCGGCGATGGCGCGGGCATCGAGCGTGGTGTGCGCGAGCAGGGCGCGCGCGGCAGCCAGTGCGTAGGGGCCGCCCGAGCCGATCGCGATCAGCCCGTCCTCCGGCTCGATCACGTCGCCGTTGCCAGAGAGGATCAGCGAGTGCTCGCGGTCGGCCACCGCCAGCAGGGCTTCCAACTTGCCCAGCCGGCGGTCGGTGCGCCATTCCTTGGTCAGCTCGACGGCGGCGCGCAGCAACTGCCCGCCGTGACGTTCGAGCTTGCCCTCGAACAGTTCGAACAGGGTGAAGGCATCGGCCGCGGCGCCGGCGAAACCGGCCAGCACCCGGCCGTTGGCGAGCCGTCGCAGCTTGCGGGCATTGGCCTTCATCACGGTGTGGCCGAGCGTGACCTGGCCGTCGCCGGCCACGACGACACGGTCGCCGCGGCGCACGGAAAGGATGGTGGTGGCGTGGAAAACGGTGGGGTCCATGCGGTGGGCCGGCGGGGTGATTTCCGGGAGATGGGGCCGGCGGCCGAGGCCGCAAGGGTGCCCACCGGCACCGCCGGTTCAGCCAGTGCAGCCGTGGCTGAACAGGCGCTTCAACCCTGACGCCGGCTCGACACCCGGCCGCTATGCTCCACCAAGCAAGCCCCTGCGGAGTCTTTGCCATGCGCACTGTCCTGAGCCTCGCCCTGGCCGCCCTGCCGGCGGCGGCCCTCGCCTTCGACCAGGTCCGCATCGCCGACCCGGCCGCCCTGCAGGGCGTGCGCCAGGTCTACGTCGCCGAAGTTGCACTCGACCTGCCCGAGCCCACGCATCGCTTCGCCTTGCGCAGTGGCGAGCCGCGGCCGGTGCGCCCGCAGGACGCCGCCACGCAGGCCGCCGCCCTGGGCGCTGCCCTGCAACGGGGCCTGGGGCGCGACTTCGAGCTCGTCGCCGCGCCCGGCCCTGGGGTTCTGGTGGTGCGCCCGACGCTGGACGGTCTGGCCTCCAGCCGGCCGACCTTCGCCGATTTCGACCGCCAGCCCGGGCTGTCGTTCCGCTCTTTCTATGCCGGTGGCGCCAGCCTGCGCCTGCAACTGGAGCGCGACGGCCGCCCGGTCGCTGAGATCAGCGACCGCTACACCGGCAGCCTCGCCGACGGGATGCCGCGGGTGGGCGTCTGGCAGGACACCGACCGGGCCTTCTCGCGCTGGGCGCGGCAGTTGCCCGAGGTGGTGCGGCAGCCCACCCTCGCCGCCCGCTGAGCGGCCTTACGGCCGGCGCTTCGCCCGCGGGTGGGCGCCGTCGTAGACGCGGGCCAGGTGCTGGAAGTCGAGGTGGGTGTAGATCTGCGTGGTGGCGATGTTGGCATGGCCCAGCAGCTCCTGCACGCCGCGCAGGTCGCCTGAACTTTCCAGCACATGGCTGGCGAAACTGTGGCGCAGAAGATGCGGGTGCACGCGCTTCCACACGCCCTGCCGCAGGGCCAGCTGGCGCACCCGCTTCTGCACCGCCCGCGGCGTGATCGGCGCGCCCTCGCGGCCGGGGAACAAAGGCGCCGCCGGCGGCGCGGGCTCAGCGGCGAGCCAGGCCGCCAGCGCCTCGCGGGCGAAACGGCCGACCGGCACCACGCGGGTTTTGCGGCCCTTGCCCAGCACACGCACCTCGGCCGCGGCCAGGTCGAGGTCGGCCCGGCGCAGGCCGCAGAGTTCGGAAACGCGCAGGCCGGAGGAATAGAACAGCTCCAGCATCGCCCGGTCGCGCAGGCCCAGCGGCACCTCCTGCGGCACCGCCACCAGTTGACCCATCTCGTCGGCATCGAGCACCTGCGGCAGCTTGCGCGGAGCCTTCGGGCCGCGCAGGCCCGCACTCGGGTCGGTGGCCAGCACGCCGTGTTTGAGCAGCCAGCGCAGCAGGGCACGGCAGGCCGAGAGCCGGCGCTGCACGCTGGCCGGGGCCAGGCCGCGGGCATGCTCGTCGGCGACGAAGGCGCGCAGGGCCGCGCCATCGAGGGCCGGCCAGTGTTCCAGACCGCGGCCTGCCATCCAGTCGCGCAGCGCGCCGAGGTCGCGGCGGTAGGCCTCGCGGGTGTGCGGCGAGGCCTGCCTTTCGATCGCGAGATGGGCGAGGAAGGCGGCCAGCCCGGTGTCGAGACCCTCGTCCGGGCGTGCTGCGGGGGCGGTGCCGGGCGTGCCCATCGCGCTCAGGCGCTGCGTGCCAGCGCGGTGGCCAAGGCCTCGGCCATCATCCGCAGGAACAAGGTGCCCATGCCCGGGTAGAAGCGGTTCGGATCGCCGCTGCCCATGGCGACGAGGCCGAGCCCCGGCACCGGCAGCAGGGCGGCCGAGGCAAGGCGCTCGCCACCAGGACCGCCGAACAGCAGGGCCTGGCGCTCGGCACTGGGCCGCCCGCACCAGGGCTCGCCCGCTGCCATCAGCGCGGCGACGCTGGCGAGCCGGGCATCGTCGGCCGGCAGCGCCAGCAGCCAGGGCACGCCACCGAGGCACTCGATGGCCGCCCGCAGGTTCGCGGGGGTCGCCGGGCCGATCGGCAGCAGCACCCGCACGGCATCGCCGGCGAAGTCCTCGCCCAGCACGGCCGCCATCGTCTGCAGCACCTCCTCGGCGGTGACCGCCCGCATCAGGGCGAGGGTGAGCTGGTGGGTGCGTACGGCCAGGCGTTCGTTGAGCTGGGCGTTCTCGCCCAGTTCGTGCAGGCGGCGGGTCAGCTCGCGGTTCTTCTCGCGCAGGACCTCCAGCTGGTAGCTGGCCAACGAGGCACTGGCGCCGCCGTCCTTGGGCACCACCAGGGTCACCGCGAGGTCGGGGAACTGCTCCAGAAAACGTGGATGGCGGCGCAGCCACTGCGCGATCTCGTGGGCCTCATGGCGCGTGCTGCGGTCGTCCGTCATGGGATCCATTCTCCGTCGAACACAAAAGCCGCCGGGCCGGTCATGCGCAGCGGCGCATCGTCGGTCGGCCAGTCGATGCGCAGGCGGCCGCCGGGCAGATCGACCTGTACGGTTCGCCCGACCCGGCCGCGCCGTACCAGCACCGCCACCGCCGCGCAGGCCCCGCTGCCGCAGGCCAGGGTCTCGCCGGCACCGCGCTCGTAGACGCGCAGGGCGATGCGGTCATCGGCCCGGACTTCGGCGAAACCGACATTGACGCCCTCGGGGAACACCGCCTGCGCCTGCAACCAGCGGGCGATGCCGGCGACATCGGTGGCGGCAAGCTCGGCGACCTCGATCACCGCATGCGGATTGCCCATCGAGACGGCACCGAAGCGCAGCTCGCCCCAGGGAGTCGCCAGCCGGTGCTCGGGGCCGGGGCCCTCGAGCCGCAGCGGCACCTCGGCGGGCGCGAAACGCGGATGCCCCAAGACAATGGCGACCTCGCCATCGGCCCGCAGCTCGGCCTCGACCGGCCCGTCCGGGCTGTCGAGCCGGAAGCGCTGTGCCATCGGCACGCCGTCGCGGCGCAGCCAGGCCGCCACGCAGCGGGCGCCGTTGCCGCATTGACCGGCGATGCTGCCGTCGGCGTTCCAGATGCGGTAGGCGGCAAGTGCGCCGGGGCTGGTCGCTGCCTCGACGGTGAGGAGCTGGTCGAAGCCGATGCCGCGGTGGCGGTCGGCCATGCGCGCCACCTCGGCGGGCGGCGGCGGGGCATCGCCGCGGCGCAGGTCGAGCAGAACGAAATCGTTGCCGGCACCGTGCATCTTGCTGAAACGCCGGCGCGCTGCGGCCGTGTTCATGCCTCGGCAGGGGTCGCGGCGGGGGCCTCGACGGGGGCTTCGAGGGGAGCCTCGGCCAAACTCGGGCGGACCAGATCACCCTTGTTGCCGCAGGCGGCGAGCAGGGCGCAGGCGATCAGCAGGGGCAGGAGGACGCGCAGGGTTTTCATGGCGCTCGGTGCGGCAGGGGCAGGACGCGAACCGCCACGAGTATAGCGACGGAGCGCACCGGCGGCGCGGCGAGCCTGGGTGACCCGCCGCGAACCGCGCTGCTCAGTCGCGCCGGGTCACGCCCAACTGATCGAGCAGGAAGGCGTACTGCTCGGCGGTTTCCCGGAAGCGCTGGAAGCGCCCCGAGCGGCCACCGTGGCCGGCCTCCATGTTGATGCGGAACAGGATGGGGCCGCCGCCGGTCATGCGGGCACGCAGGCGCTGCACGTACTTGGCCGGCTCCCAGTACTGCACCTGCGAATCCCACAGCCCGGTGCCGACGAACATCGCCGGGTAGTCCTGGGCGCGGATGTTGTCGTAGGGCGAGTAGGCCAGCATGTAGTCGTAGAACTCGCGCTGCTCCGGGTTGCCCCACTCGTCGTACTCGTTGGTGGTGAGCGGAATGCTCGGATCGAGCATGGTCGTCACCACGTCGACGAAGGGCACGAGCGAAATGATGACGTCGTACTTCTGCGGGGCCATGTTGGCCACCGCGCCCATCAGCAGACCGCCGGCACTGCCGCCGATCGCGGCCACCCGCTCCGGGTGGGCATAGCCTTTCTCGACGAGCGCGGCGGTGACGTCGATGAAATCGGTGAACGTGTTCTTCTTGTTGAGCAGACGGCCCTGGTCGTACCAGGCGCGGCCCATCTCCTGGCCGCCGCGGACGTGGGCGATGGCATAGACCATGCCGCGGTCGAGCAGGCTCGGCAGGGCACGGTTGAAGCTCGGATCCATCGAGATGCCATAGGCGCCGTAACCCATCTGCAGCATCGCGGCCTCGCCGTTCCTCTCGAAACCCTTGCGGTAGACCAGTGAGACCGGGATGCGGGTCTGGCCGTCGCGTGCCGTCACCCAGAGCCGCTCGGTGAGGTACTGCGTCGGATCGAAGCCCGGCACCGGGTCCTGCTTGAGCATCCGGCGCTCGCCGGTGTGCACGTTGATCTCGTAGGTGGTGACCGGCGTGGTCAGCGAGGTGTAGGTGTAGCGCACCCAGGGCGTGTCCGGCATCGGATTGACCGAAAGCGCCATGGTGTAGGCCGGCTCGTCCGACTGGACGAAGGTGCTCTCGCCGCCGTCCTCGAGGATGCGGATGCGGCGCAGGCCCTCGGAACGCTCGCCGATGGCCATGAAACCGTCGAACAGGGTGAGGCCCTCGATGAACACGTCGTCGGCATGCGGCACCAGCTCCTTCCACGCGTCGCGGCTGCCGAGCGCGTCCTCGGCCACGGTCATGATGCGGAAGTTGGGCGCGTTCCAGTTGGTGGTGATGACCCAGCGGCCGGCGTGGTGGTCGGCGCTGTACTCGACGTCGCGCTCCCGCGGCGCGATCACCGTGAACTCGCCGGGATCGGCGGCCGGCGTGCAGCGCTGTTCGGAGGATACCGTGCTCTGCACGGCGATGCAGATGTAGTCCTCCGAGCGGGTGCGGCCGATGCCCATGAAAAAGCTGGTGTCGCGCTCGGTGTAGACGATCGGGTCGGAGCCGGCCGGCGTGCCCAGCACACGGGTTCTGACGTGGGTGGTGAGCAGGGTTTCCGGGTGGTTCTCGACGTACCAGATCGTGCGGTTGTCATCGCCCCAGACGATGCTCGAGGCCGCACCGGTGATGGCGTCGGGCAACACCTCGCCCGTGGCGATGTCCTTGACCCGGATGGTGAACTGCCGACGGCCGTTCAGGTCCTCGGCCCAGGCCAGCAGACGGCCGTTCGGGCTGACTTCCCAGTTGCCGACCTGGAAGAAATCCTTGCCCGCGGCCATGGCGTTCTGGTCGAGCAGGATCTCCTCGGGCGCCTCCATCGTGCCCTTGCGGCGGGCGACGATGGGGTAGTCCTTGCCGGTCTCGAAGCGGGTGTAGTACCAGAAACCGTCCTCGAAGAAAGGCACGCTGGAATCGTCCTGCTGCACCCGGCCAACGATCTCGTTGAACAGGGTCTCCTTGAGTCCGGCCAGCGGCGCCATCCGGGCGTCGGTGTAGGCGTTCTCGGCGGCCAGAAGGGCCAGCACCTCCGGGTTCTGGCGAGTGTCGTCGCGCAGCCAGTAGAACTCGTCGATGCGCACCGCGCCGTGCGGGGCGCGCACCTCGTGCGGGCGCTGATCGGCCACCGGCGGGCGTGGCTCGATCTGGGTGCCGCTGTTGGCCGCGCCAGCGGGAACCGCCACACCAGCAGCCAGCAGGCCACCGAGCAGGGCGGGCAAAGAACGGTGCATCGGACGCGAGGGCATGGCTTACTCCGGGAACAGCTTTTTCTTGAGGAAGGTGAACGCCAGCGCGTTCATGAAGGCGGTCTGGGCGTTGTTGGCCGCACCGCCGTGGCCGCCCTCGATGTTCTCGTAGTAGAAGCTGGCATGCCCCTTCGAGCGCATCAGTGCGTGCATCTTGCGGGCATGGGCCGGGTGGACGCGGTCATCGCGAGTCGATGTGGTGAACAGCACCGGCGGGTAGCGGACGTCGGCGCGGACGTTGTGGTAGGGCGAGAAGCCCTCGATGAAGGCCCATTGCGCCGGATCGTCCGGGTTGCCGTATTCGGCCATCCACGAGGCACCGGCCAGCAGCAGGTGGTAGCGGCGCATGTCGAGCAGCGGCACCTGGCTGACCACCGCGCCGAACAAGTGCGGGTAGTGGACCAGCATGTTGCCGACCAGCAGCCCGCCATTGCTGCCGCCCTGGATGCCCAGATGCGGCGGCGAGGTGATGCCGCGGGCGATCAGATCCTCGGCGACGGCGGCGAAATCCTCGAAAATCCGCGGACGGTTCTGCTTGAGGCCGGCCTGATGCCAGCGCGGGCCGTATTCACCGCCGCCCCGGATGTTGGCGACCACGTAGACGCCGCCTGCTTCCAGCCAGGCGCGGCCGACGCCGGCCGAATAGCTCGGGGTCAGGGAGATCTCGAAACCACCGTAGCCGAACAGCAGGGTCGGGTTGCGGCCGTTCTTCTCGATGCCCTCGCGGGCGATCATGAAATAGGGCACGCGGGTGCCGTCGCGGCTGGTGACGAAGTGCTGGCTGACCTCCAGACCCTCGGCATTGAAGAACGCCGGCAACTGCTTGAGCGGCTCGGGAGTCTCGCCGACGCGGCCGAGCTTGAGGGTGGTCGGCATGAGGAAACCGGTGACCGTCAGGAAGTACTCGTCGCTGGCATCGGCATCGACCGCCGCCACCGACACCGTGCCGAAAGCCGGCGCGCCGTGCATCGGCTCGCGGCCCCAGTCGCCGTCGCGGTAGGTGAGGACGTAGAGCCGGTTCTTGACGTGCTCCAGCACGTTGAGGATGAGGTGGTTCTTGGTCGGCGTGAGCGAGACGAAGGCGGTGCTGGGGCTCGGCTCGAACAGGACATCGAAGTCGCGCCCGCCGGCCATGAAGGCATCGAGCCGGGTGGCGATGACCGCGCCCTTGGGGAAGGTCCGGCCGCCGGCGCTGTAGTCCTCGCGGAGTTCGAGGATCAGCCATTCGCGGAACGGCGTCTTGTTCGCCGAGTTCGGCGCGTCGATCTTGGTCAGGGAACCGTCGGCGTTCCGCAGGAACAGCTCGTCGTTGTAGAAGGCGATGGTGCGGCTGACGAAATCGCGCTCGAAACCAGGCGTGTGGTCGCGGCCGGCGGCAATGAACATGTCCTCGGTCCGGCCCTCGAACACCAGCGCCGCCTCGGAAAGCGGCGTGCCGCGCCGCCAGAGCTTGGCCTGGCGCGGGTAGCCGGAGACGGTCATGCTGCCGGGGCCGAAGTCGGTGTAGACGAACAGCGAATCGGCATCGCGCCAGCCGGCACCCCCCTTGGCCTCGGGCAGGCGGAAGCCGTCGGCGACGAAGGCCCGGTCGCTCTTGTCCCATTCGCGGATCTCGATGGCGTCGGCACCGCCGCGCGAGAGCGAGACAAGGCAGCGGTCGTAGGCCGGCCGCAGGCAGTCGGCGCCCCGCCAGACCCAGTTCATGTTCTCGGCGCGGTTGAGCGCGTCGAGGTCGAGCAGCACGTCCCAGGCCGGCTCCGGCTTGCGGTACTCCTCGAGCGTGGTGCGCCGCCACAGCCCGGCCGGGTTCTCGCGGTCACGCCAGAAGTTGTAGAGGTAATCGCCGCGCTTGACCACGAAGGGGATGCGCTCGTCGGAGTCGAGGATGGCGAGCAGCTCATCGCGCAGCCGGCTGAAACCGGGCTCGGCCTCCAGCAAGGCGCGGGTTTCGGCGTTCTGCGCCTTGACCCAGGCCATCGAGCGCTCGCCCTCGACGTCCTCCAGCCACTGCCAGGGATCGTCGGGCATCGGGGCGACGGCCGGGTTGGTCGCCGGAGGGGGGACGGGGGTCTGTGCGAGGGCGAGAGGTGCGGACATCAGGGCAAGGACCAGGGCAAGGCGCGTGCGCGGCATCGACGGGCTCCGGGCAAAAAGGCGGAGTCGTCAGCTTACCCGGCTCCCGGCACGATGCGGGGGTGGAGAAAGTCACCCCGCCGCCTGCACATGGCGCTAACAAACACCCATGGGACCGCTCACCCCTGCGCCGCGAACCGATCCGGATACCGCGGCCCTCCCTCTGGGCGATTGACGTGCCCAGAGGCCGCCTCAATGCCAGTCATCCAGGGCGATTTCAGCGGTGCGCCGGCCCAGTTCCCGCAATTCCTTTGCCCGCCAGAATTCGTAGAACGCGGCTGCGTCGCGCGGCAGGCGGATCACCAGGTCGGGCGGATCCTGGGCAAGCTGCAGCCGGGCCATCTGTGAATGCATGGTGTCGAGCGAGCGGGACATGAGGTCGAGCATGGCACCGAAAGCCCGCGGACCGACCGTCGGCACCGGCGTGACCGGCACATCGGATGCCCCCGGGATCCGTGGGCTGCGGCCGTTGAGGTCAACGGCGATCACCGCATCACAATGGAAGCCACGGGTCGCGGTCAGCGGCACGGGGGCCAGCAGTCCCCCATCGACCAGTTCGCGGCCTTCCACCACATGCGGGGTGAAAACCATCGGGATGGCGATCGAGGCGCGAATGGCATCGAACAAGGGCCCGCTCTGCAACCAGACCTCGCGCTGGGTGGCGAGGTCGGTGGCGACCGCGACGAAGGGGATGGGCAGATCCTCGATGCGGTGTTCGCCCACCAGTTCACGCAAGGTGGCGATCACCCGCTCGCCGCGGATCAGGCCGGCGGCACCGAGGGTCACGTCGAGCAGGCGCAGGATATCGCTGCGCTGCTGGGCCTCGATCCAATCACGGTAAGCCGGCAAGCGGCCGGCGGCATGGATGCCGCCGACCAGTGCACCCATCGAGGAACCGGCGATGGCGGCAATGCTGAAGCCGCGCGCCTCCAGGGCCTCGATGACGCCGATATGGGCCAAGCCGCGTGCACCGCCAGCACCCAGGACCAGGGCGATCCGCCGGCCGATCTTCTCAATCGCCATAGTTGGCGGCGGTGAGTTGCAGCAGGCTGCGCAACTGCTCACGCAGGGCCGTGGGTTCGAGCACCTCGGCATCCGGACCGTGCCGCAGCACGTCCATCAGCAGCTCGCGGGCATGGCTGTAGGGCAGCCGCAATTCGTAGCGGCCGTCCGGCAGCAGGCGTCCTTCCTGCTTGGAATGCCAGTGCTCGTCGGCCACCCAGCGCGCCGCCTTGGCGCTGAAGCGGATCGTCGCCCAGGCCTTGGGTGCGCCGCTGAAGATGCCGTAGCTGGCGGCGAAGTGGGCATCCAGCTCGGCGTCGGGGTGGTCGATGGCGGCGACATCCTCGATCCGCGCATGGCGGATGCGGTCGACCGAGAAACTGCGCAAGCCATCGCGCTCGTGGTCGAAGGCGTCGAGGTACCAGTTGTCGCGGTAATGGGTGAGCCGCTGCGGCGAGATCAGGCGCTGCGTAGCGGCGTTGGTGGAGCGGGCCAGGTACTCGAAGCGCAGCCGGCGGCGCTCCAGCACGGCACTCGCCACCATGCGGAAGGCGGCCTCGTCGACCCGCCGGGTGCCGCTACCGAGCACGCGCACGCGCTCGATCGGCCAGCGCTTGCCACCGGCATGCCGCTGCAGCAGGGCATCGATGCGGTTCTTCAGGGGCGCGATGGCCGCCGCCAACACGCCGGGGCCGGTGCGGTCGAGCAACTGCTGGGCGGCCGTCAACGCGTGCAGTTCCTCCGAACTGAGCCACAGCCCCGGCAGTTCGAAACGTTCGGCGTCCTTTTCGGCATAGCGGAAGCTGGCCCCGCCCTCGACGCTCTCCAGCGGTGCGCCGAGCGCATCGCGCAGGAAAGCGAGATCGCGGTACAAGGTGGCCCGCGAACAGCCCAGCTCGTCCATCAGCCGGGTCAACGGCACCGGCAGGCGCGCGGATTTCAGGCTGCGGTGCAGGGCGAGGATGCGTTCGTAGCGGTCCATCGGCGGGCTCCGGGGTCGGCAACGCTGGCAAGCATCGCAGAAACCGCGGGTCCACCGGCGTTGAAGCCGGGTGTCGGGTCCATGCTACCTTTCCGCGCCGGTGTCGGTCCGCGCCGCTTCCTGACCCGCTCCGCACCCAGCATGGCCATCTGGCTCACCCTCGCAGTCCTCGCGCTCGCCGTCTACCTGTTCATCAGCGAGAAGCTGCGCGTCGACATCGTCGCCCTGCTCATTCTGGCATCGCTGGTGGTGCTGGGCCTCGTATCGCCCAGCCAGTCGCTGGCAGGATTCAGCAGCGAGGCGACCATCACCGTGGCGGCGATGTTCGTCCTCAGCGCCGGGATATCGCGCAGCGGCCTGTTGCAGGGTTTCGGCCGCGCACTGTCGCGGCTGCGTCGGCCGTGGCTGTCGGTAGCCGCCGTACTGCTGGTGGCGGGGCCCGTCTCGGCCTTCATCAACAACACCGCCGCGGTGGCGGTACTGATCCCGGTCCTGCTGGCCGCTTCCGCCGCGCTGCGCCGCTCGCCGTCGAAGACGCTCATCCCGCTGTCCTACGTCGCCCAGATGGGTGGTGTCTGCACCCTGATTGGCACCTCGACCAACCTGCTGGTGAACTCGATGGCGGTGGAGGCCGGCCAACCCGGGTTCGGCCTCTTCGAGTTCAGCGAGCTCGGCCTGCACTTCCTCGTGGTCGGACTCGTCTATCTGCTGGTGGTGGGACCCTTCCTGCTGCCCGATCGTCCCGCCCCGACCCTCAAGGAACCGGAGCGTGCGCTGGGCAAGTACGTCACCGAGCTGCGCGTGCAGGCCGATTCGCCGCTCCTGGGCAAGCCCATCGCCGATTCGCGCCCGGTGGACCGCTTCCAGGTCTACGTCATCGCGCTCGTCCGCGAGGGGGAGCACGTGTGGACTCCGCGCACCATCGAGGTCAGCGAAGGCGACGTGCTGATCGTGCAGGGCGAATGGGCGAAGCTAAGCGCGTTCGCCAAGGCGAATGGCCTCGCGTTGCGCGCCGAGTCTGCGGCCCGCGAGCGCGAGGTACTGATCGAGGCAATGGTGGCACCGAACGGCCGGCTGGCCGGGCATACACTCGACGAAGTGCTGCTACCGCGCCAGCACGACGCCCGCGTGCTCGGCATCCACCGCCGTGGCGAGATCGTGCGAGAGCAGCTCGGTTCGGTGAAGCTCGCCCCGGGCGATCTCGTGCTCTTCGCCCTCCCCGAATCCGAGGTCAGCGCCCTGCGCGCCGATCCGGCGCTGATCGTGGTGGCCCAGCGTGACGTCGAGCGCATCGACGCGCGGCGTGCGCTCACGGCCAGCGCGATCCTGGTCGGCGTGGTGACCGTGGCCGGCTTTGGCTGGCTGCCGATCCCGGTCAGCGCCATCATCGGCTGCATCGCCCTCGTGTTCACCCGCTGCCTCGATCCGGACGAGGCCTACGAATCCATCGACTGGCGCGTCATCATGCTGCTCGGCGGCATCTTCCCGCTCGGCATCGCCATGCAGGAGAGCGGGCTCGCCGCGCTGATAGTCGACTCCACGCTGATCCCGCTGGGCGGTTACGGGCCACTGGTCGTGCTCGGGGCGCTCTACGTCGGCACGGCGATGCTGACCGAAGTGATGAGCAACAACGCCTCCGCGGTGCTGCTGACGCCGATCGCGATCGGCACGGCCGCCGTGCTGGGCGTCGATGCGAAACCCTTCCTGATCGCGGTGATGTTCGCCGCCTCCACCGCTTTCGCAACGCCGATCGGCTACCAGACCAACACCATGGTCTACAGCGCAGGCGGCTACCGCTTCGCCGATTTCCTGCGCATTGGCCTGCCGCTGAATCTCGTCTTCGCGGTACTGGCGGTGCTGTTGATCCCGCGTTACTTTCCGTTCGATGCGTGAGCGGAACCCCGTCAGCACCCCGGCGGAAGCCGCTGCCGGTGCGATGGTTCAGCGCCCCAACAGGCCAGCGGCACCCTGCGCGAGAAGGATATCGGCCACGCGGCGACCAAGGCTTTCCGGATCCGCGGCACTGCCCCTCGCTTCGGCGCGAACGAGCCGGCCGTCGCTCGCATCGCCGACGGCACCGCGCAGAAGCAGCTCCCCGTTGAACAGCTCGGCGAAGCCCGCCACCGGGACCTGGCAGCTGCCGTGCAGGGCGCGGTTCATGGCGCGCTCGGCTTCGACGCAGACACGCGTGGCACCATCGTCGAGACCACGCAGCCAGGCGGCCGTGGTTTCATCGCCCTCGCGGCACTCGATGGCGATGGCCCCCTGCGCCACCGCCGGCAACAGTCGCGGCGGCGTCAGCCGTTCGCGGATGCGCGCGTCGAAGCCGAGACGCTGCAGACCGGCGCAGGCGAGGATGATGGCGTCGTACTGGCCGGCGTCGAGCTTGACCAGCCGGGTGTTGACGTTGCCGCGCAGGTCGACGAGCTCGAGATCGGGGCGCAGCGCCCGCAACTGCGCCTGCCGCCGCAGCGAACTGGTGCCGACGCGCGCGCCCCGTGGCAGCGCGTCGAGCGTCGCGTGGGTATTGCTGAGGAAGGCATCGAACGGGTCGGCGCGCTCGAGGATGGCCGGCAGCACGAAGGGCCCGTCGAGGTCCATCGGCACGTCCTTCAGCGAGTGCACGGCGGCGTCGGCGCGCCCCTCCAGCATCGCCACCTCCAGCTCCTTGAGGAACAGGCCCTTGCCGCCCACGGCGGCCAATGCGCGGTCGAGGATCTGATCGCCGCGGGTGCTCATCGGCACCAGCTGCACCTCCAGGCCGGGGTGCAGGGCGCGCAGGCGGGCGGCGACGTGTTCGGTCTGCCAGAGCGCCAGCGCGCTTTCGCGGGTGGCCAGTCGGAGTCGGGGCATCGTGGGGGGTCCGTGGGGTCGGCGCCGGAGGCGGCGCTTTTAAAGATGGCTCAGGGCCTCGCGCAGGCCGGGAAGGCAGCGTCGGCTCACTTCAAGTTCGGTGCCGCCGTCGCGCAGCCGCACATGGGTGCTGCCGTCGGCGTGGCGGCGGAGTTCGGCGAACTGGCCGCGCGCGACCAGGCAGTTGCGGTGGATGCGCAGGAAGCGATCGCCGAATTCGACTTCCAGGGCCTTGAGCGAGTCCTCGACGAGGTCCTCGCCACGGGCATGGTGGACGACGACGTACTTCTCCTCAGCCTGCAGGTAGTGGATGTCCTCGACCGAGATGAGCCGCAGACTGCCGCGCAGACGGGCGGCAAGATGGCTGCGGGCCCGGACGGGCGTGGGCAGTTTGGACGGCACCACTCCTCGTCCAGCCCGGTGCAGGGCAGCACGCTGTACGGCATCGGCCAGACGTTCGGCGCGGACTGGCTTGAGCAGGTAATCGATCGCCGCCGCCTCGAAGGCGGCCAGGGCGTGGGCGTCGTAGGCGGTGCAGAACACCACGGCCGGCGGGTCCGGCAGCCCAGTCAGGTGGCGGGCCGCCTCCAGGCCGTCCATGCCCGGCATCTCGATGTCGAGCAGCACCAGATCGACACCGCCCGCCGCGCAGGCCTCCACCGCAGCGCGGCCGTCGGCGCAGGGCGACAGCACGACCGATCCGGCCAGCACGCCGACCAGGCGCGCCAGGCGTTCGCGGGCGAGCGGCTCGTCGTCGACGATGAGGACATTCACGCGTCAGGGCAGGGGCAGGTCGAGACGGACGCGATAGTAGCCCTGCGCCGCTGCGACCGTCATGCCGATCTCGCGGCCGAAGCGGTGTTCGAGGCGCTGGCGGATCGAGGCCAGGGCGTGCCCATTGCCCGAACGGTCCGGCTCGCCCATCGGACGGGGATTGCCGATCTCGACCTGCAAGCGCTTGTCGACCACGGTCAGCCGCACGGCGATCTCGCCACCCTCGGGCAGGCGCGCGATGCCGTGGACCACCGCGTTCTCCAGCAGCGGCTGCAGCACCAGCCGGGGCATCGGCAGATCCAGCGGCAGGCCCGGCGCGCTGTCCCAGCGCACATGCAGACGTTCGCCAAGCCGCAGCTGCTCGATGCCGAGGAAGCGCTGGGCGAGGTGGATCTCGTCGGCCAGGGTGTCGCCCTCACGGCCCTGACCGAGAGCAGCGCGGAACAGTTCGGAGAGGTCCTCGATGGCCTGCTCGGCCGCCGCCGGATCGCGTCGCACCAGGGCCGCGATGGAGTTCATCGAGTTGAACAGGAAATGCGGACGGATCCGTGCCTGCAAGGCCTCCGTCTGCGCCTGCGCCACCGCCTGCACCTGCGCCTTCCAGCGGTCTTCGGTGGCGAAATAGCGCAGGGCGATGGCGGCGATCAGGCCGGTGAGCCCGGCCGTCGTCAGCACGAAATGCCGGTTGCCGCCGGCATCGAGGACGAAATCGCCCAGGCTCGCGGCGATGTAGTTGAGTGCGGCGGCACCCAGCAGCGCCACGACCATCGGCACGGTGGTCGCGAGAGCGAAATCGAAGCCCGCCGGCAAGCGCATCAGCACCGGTCGCAGCTTGCACAGGGCGACCGCCGAGGCGATGGCGATCCAGGTGGCCAGCCCACTGGCGGAAGCGAACTCGGTGAAGTCCCAGCGCGCCGCGCGCGTGGGCGCAAGCGCCATCGTCAGCACCACGAGCTGGCCGGCAACGAGGGTGGCCGCCAGCCGCGCGGGCGTGCAGAACTCCGGCAGGATCAGGCGATCAGCGACGGGCATACCGCGAGTATCGCCGAAGCCCGCCGCACTCGCTTCAGGCCGTCTTGGCCACCCAGTGCGGCCGGCTCGGGAAGGCGTGGCGGAAGATGCGCCAGACCACCTCGCCGAACTGCTTCGGCAGCGAGCCGGTGTTGTAGGGCACGCCGTGCTTGGCGCAGAGCGCCTTCACCTCGACCGCCATGTCCGCGTAGCGGCGCGCCGGCAGGTCGGGGAAGAGGTGGTGCTCGATCTGGTGGCTCAGGTTGCCGGTCATCAGGTGCATGAGCGGCCCGCCTTCGATGTTCGACGAGCCGAGGATCTGCCGCTGGTACCAGCCGGCACGGGTCTCTTCCTTGACCTGGGCCGGGGTGAAGGTGATCGCGTCCTTGGTGAAATGGCCGCAGAAGATCACCACGAAGGTCCAGAGGTTGCGCAGCAGATTGGCCGCGGCATTGCCCAGCAACACCGGCAGGAAGAACGGGCCGGCCAGCAGCGGGAAAAACAGGTAGTCCTTGCCGCCCTGCCAGGGCAGCTTGCGCAGCAGGGGCCGGGCTTCGACCCAGAACTCGCGCCAGGGGCGCTGGCCTTTCAGGTACTTGCCGAGCTTGAGGTGCTGCACCGCGATGCCGGTCTGGTAGAACACCGCGAGCAGGGCGGCGTAGAGCGGCTGACCGAGCGCGAACGGTGTCCAGCGCTGCTCCGGGAAGATCCGCAGCAGGCCGTAGCCGATGTCGTCGTCCTTGCCGCGCACATTGGTCCATTGGTGGTGGCTGTGGTTGTGCGTCTGCCGCCACCAGTCCGCGGGGCAGAGGTGGTCCCACTGGAAGCGGTCGCCCTGCAGGCTGGGGTCGTTCATCCAGTCGTACTGGCCGTGGATGACGTTGTGGCCGAGCTCCATGTTGTCGAGGATCTTCGACACCGCCAGGGCGAGCACGCCGAAACACCAGAGCGGCCAGAGCAGCCAGGGCCAGGGCGCGGCAGCATAGAGCGCGAGCCGGCCGACGACTTCCGTCCAGCGCACGGCGTGGCGGACCCGGCGGATGTAGCGGGCATCGGCGGCACCGAGGTCGCGGACGTGCTTCTCGCGCAGGGCGTCGAGTTCGGCGCCGAAGGCTTCGAGGCGCTCACCGGTGAGCAGGGCGGGGGCAGTGGCGGGCATGGCGGGTTCCGGGATCGGCGCGGGGCCGGGTCAGAGGTCGAGGCGGAGATCGCTGCGCGCCGCGCTGACGCAGAGCTTGAGCGCGTGGCTGGCTTCGGGGTGGACGCTGCCGTCGCGCAGATCGACATGCACGCCCTCGGGCTTGGCGCAGACGCAACGGCCACACAGACCGGCACGGCAGCCGTGCTCGGGCTTGAGGCCGGCGGCTTCCAATGCCGCCAGCAGCGGCGTGCCGGCGGGGATGCTGAGCACGCGCCCGCTGCGAGCGAGGGTGAGCGCGATGCTCGCATCCGCCGACACCGGCTCAAGCAGCACCGGCGGTGTGAAACTCTCGGTGGCGACCCGGGCGGCGGCCTCGCGCAGCAGGGCCTCGACGCGGGCGACAAAGCCCTGCGGCCCGCAGGCCAGCACCTCGGCGCCGCGCGGATCGGCCGGCAGGGCAGCGAGCGTGCCGGCATCGAGCCGCCCATCGGCCTCGTGGCCGGCCACCGGGGTGTCGCCGGTCAGGAACAGGCGGAAACGGAACTCGGGAAAGCGGGCCTGCAAAAGGTGCAGCTCCTCGAGGAAACAGGCTTGGGCGCGTTCGCGCACCCAGTAGGCGAGGCCAAGCCCGGCCATTTGCCCGCGCGCGGCGGCGGCCCGCACCTGGGCCATGGCGGCGGTGATGCCGCTGCCGGCTGCCAGCAGCAGGCGCTGCGGGGCCTCCGGCAGTTCGAAGGCCAGGCCGCCCCAGGGCTCGCTGATCGAGAGCCGGGCGCCGCTTCCGGCTGCCTCCAGCCAATCGGCGAAGCGGCCACCGGCGCGCTTGCGCACGGTGAGCGCAAGCTCGGTTTCGCCGGGCAGGCTGGTGAGGGTGAAACTGCGCTGGAAACGGCGACCGTCCAGTTCGAAACCGACGGTGAGGTGCTGGCCCGGCTGCCAGCCGGTGAGACGGCGGAAGGGCCGCAGCCAGAGCGTCTCGCTGTCGGCCGCGGCCGGTGCGCGGCGGACGATGCGCGCGGTGTTGCCGTAGGGGCTCCAGCCCGGCTGCAGCAGGCCGCGCCAGTAGTCCCAGGCCGGACGGGGCGGGGGCAGCGCAAAGGCGAAGGACATGGGACGGGCTCGGTGGGCGGTCCGCCGATTCTATACACTTGTGCAGACGACTGTATCGTAAACCGCTACTGAACGGCCCTCGGCAGCGTAAGCCGGCCTACACTGGCCAGCCCGGAGACCCGCCATGTCCGACCCCACGCCGCTTGTTCCCCGGCCGCTCCGGCCGGTTCCGGCCCACGGCCCCGGCCGCAAGCCGCAGATCAGCCGCGAAGACCTCGTGGCCGCTGCCCTGCGCCTGCTCGGCCCGCACCGCAGCATCTCCACGCTCAGCCTGCGCGAGGTCGCCCGCGAGGCCGACATCGCGCCGAACAGTTTCTACCGCCACTTCCGCGACATGGACGCGCTGGCGATCGCCCTGATCGAACTCGGCGGCCGCAGCCTGCGCAGCATCATCCGCGAGGCGCGGACGCGCCTGCGCCCGGGACGCAGCGTGATCCGCACCTCGATCGAGGCCTTCATGGAACAGCTCGACGCCGACGAGCGCCTGCTGCACATCCTGCTGCGCGAGGGCATGGTCGGTTCCGATGCCTACAAGGCCGCGGTCGAGCGCGAACTGCGCACCTTCGAGGAGGAACTCTGCATCGATCTGGTGCGGCTGTCCGAGGCCGGCGGGCGGCCGATCCACGCGCCGGCCCTGGTCGCCACCGCGATGACCCGGCTGGTGTTCGCGATGGGCGGCACCGCCATCGACCTGCCGCGCGAGCGTCGCGGCGAGGTGGTCGAGCAGATGGTCGAGATGCTGCGGATGATCATGCTGGGCGCTCACGTGCTGGCTGAGCACGAGGAGCGCTGAGGGCTTCAAGCGGCGAAACGCTGCGTCATCCAGTCGCCGAGGTCGCGGATCTCCTCGGCGCAGACCGAATGCGGCATCGGGTAGCGGCGCAGATTGGCCTCCATGCCCAGCGCCCGCAGCGCATCGGCGGAGCGCTGTCCGGCCGCGAGCGGCACCACCGGGTCCTGCGTGCCGTGCGCCATGAACAAGGGCGTGGCCAGGCCCTGCGGGGTGGCTTCGACGGGGGTCTCGGCAGCCAACGGCAGGTAGGCCGAAAGCACGGCGAGGCCAAGCAGGGGCTGCTCGCGGCGCAGGCCGGCAGCCAGGGTGATGGCCCCGCCTTGCGAGAACCCGGCGAGGATCACGCGATGGGCCGGAATGCCGCGGTCGCGCTCGCGGCCGATCAGCGCCTCCACCTCGGCGATCGAACGGCGCACACCGGCGGCGTCTTCGCGGACCTTGCTGAAGTCGAGGCTGACAATGTCGTACCAGGCCCGCATCGCATGGCCATTGTTGATGGTGATCGGCATCACCGGCGCGTGCGGGAAAACGAAGCGCAGCGCCGGCCAGTCGCGGCGCACGAGTTCGGGCACGATCGGCGCGAAATCGTGGCCGTCGGCACCGAGGCCGTGCAGCCAGATCACCGAGAAGACCGGGCGGGGGCCGGTGCTGGTTTCGACGGTCTCGAGCATCGCGGGTTTCCGCTGCGGTAGGCGCGGCATTGTGCCCGAGCGCCGGCCCGCCGCGCCCCCTGCCCGATCGTGGCGGCGCACCGCACAATGCGGTCATGCACAGCCAAGCCCCGTCCTGGCGTCTCGACGACGCCGAACCCGCCGCCACCCTGCACCGGCAGGGCTTCGTGCGGCTCGGCCCCGAGGCCTGTTTCAAGGTGGCCGGCATCGCCGCTGCCGATTTCGCCGCGCTGGCCCGCCACTGGGATGACCTGCCGGCCGATCCCCACCTGCGCGACGGCGGCCGCTACCGCTTCCGGCGTCATGCCTCGCTGCGACTCAGCGCCGATGGCGATCGCATCCTCGGCACGGTGGACCGGCCGCACTGGCAGCCGACCGACTACAACGCCCTGCACGGCGGTTTCGAGCGCCGTTTCGCGCCGGTCACGGCGGCAACTCTGGCCGAACCCGCGCTGCCAGCATTGGTGCTGGGCCTGGGCCGTCTGGCGGCGACGGCGCTGGGCCACGCCCTGCCCTTCGTCGAAGTGCACCAGTTCCGCATCGACACCGCCGAAGGCATCGGCCGCCCCACTCCGGAGGGGGCCCACCGCGATGGCGTCGATGCGGTTGCGGTGGTGCTGATGGCGCGTGAGGCGGTGCGCGGCGGAGAAACCCGGGTGTTCGAGGCGAACGGGCCAGCCGGCCTGCGCTTCACCCTGGCCGAAGCCGGCAGCACCCTGCTGCTCGACGATGCCCGGGTCATCCACGAGACCACGCCCTTGCAGCCCGACGGCCGCGCCGGCCACCGCGACACCCTGGTACTGACCTGGCGCCGCGAGGGCTTCCTCGACCCGCCCTGAATCTTGGCGTTCCGGCGCCGGCCGACGGAAACCCGTCGGCGCAAGGGAACAGCGCTTGGCACGGTTCTTGCTCTTGCTTCCAGCGAACCCTGGCTGGAGCTGTCCCGTGCTTGATCCCCCTGCCCTGCCCCTGAACACCCACGAGGCTCCGCTGGCCACCCTACCGGCCTCGCCGCGACCGGCCACGACACCGGCACGAGCGGACGGCATGAAGGAACCCGGCATCTTCAAGGGCTGCGTCGAGATCGACGGCCCGCTCGCCCCAGCCACCAAGCGGGCCATCCTGGCCTACCTCGGCAAGCCCAATGCCACGACCTGGGCGCGGGTCGCCGGGCGCAGCATCGTCGGTCGCACCACGCTCGGCCAGGCCTGGGCCCTGGCCCTGCCCGGGGGCAGCGGCCGCCATCCGAATGCCGCCGAGCTGATCCGGGCCATCCGCCTCGCGGTGTCGCGCCAGTTGACTGGAATCAACGGGGACCGCAGCCGGACCCACTAGGGTCCGTCGCATGCCGACCACCGCCGCTCCCCGATTCGACGCCGAATTGCTGGCCCGCCACGACCGGCCGGGGCCGCGCTACACCTCCTACCCGACCGCGCCGCAGTTCTCGGCGGCCTTCGGTGAGGCTGAACTGCGTGCCGCCATCGCCCGCAGCAACGAGGAGCCGCTGCCCCGGGCACTGTCGCTTTACGTCCATGTGCCGTTCTGCACCAGCCCCTGCTTCTACTGCGGCTGCAACCGGGTGGTGACCCGCGACCTCGCCCGCGGGCCGGCCTACCGACGCCGGCTGGAACGCGAGGTCGACCTGCTGGCGCCCTTGTTCGACGCCGACCGCGAGGTGGTGCAACTGCACTTCGGCGGCGGCACGCCGAACTTTCTCGCCAACACCGAGATCGCCGCCCTGGTCGGCCACCTGCGCGCCCGCTTCCGTTTCGGCGATCCGCGCCACGCCGACCTTTCGATCGAGATCGATCCGCGTCGCAGCGACCCTGCCGCGATCCGCGAGCTGCACGCGATCGGCTTCAACCGCATCAGCCTCGGCGTGCAGGATTTCGACCCGACCGTGCAGGTCGCCGTCAACCGCCTGCAGAGCGAGGCCGAGACCCGCGCCGTGATCGAGGCCGCACGGGCGGTCGGGATGCGCTCCATCAACCTCGACCTGATCTACGGTCTGCCACGGCAGACCGCCGAGGGTTTCGGACGCACTCTCGAGCAGGTGATCGAACTGCGACCCGACCGCATCGCCGTCTACGCCTACGCCCACCTGCCGCAGATGTTCCGCGCCCAGCGCCGCATCGACGCGGCCAGCCTGCCCTCAGCCGCTGGCAAGATCGCCCTGCTCGGCCTTGCCGTCGAGCGCCTGCTGGCGGCCGGCTACGTCTACATCGGCATGGACCACTTCGCCCTGCCCTTCGACGAACTGGCGGTGGCCCGCCGCAAGGGCGGCCTGCGCCGCAATTTCATGGGCTACACCACCCACGCCGACACCGATCTGGTCGGTTTCGGTGCCAGCGCGATCAGCCGGATCGCCGACGCCTACGCCCAGAACCTGCGCGAGCTGCCCGACTGGGAAGCCGCCATCGACGCCGGCCGCCTGCCGGTCTGGCGCGGCCTTGTGCTCGACGAGGACGACCTGCTGCGCGCCGACCTGATCCAGGACCTGATGTGCCACGGCGAGGTCGATGTGCTCGAGCTCGGTCGCCGCCACGGCGTCGATGCCCGCGCCCTGCTCGATGAGGCCACCCCCCGGCTCGATCAGCTCGCCCGCGATGGCCTGGTGGTGCGCGGTACGCACAGCGTGCGGGTCACCGAACGCGGCCGGCTGCTGCTGCGGGTGGTGGCCGCTTGCTTCGACCGCTACCTCGCCACCGTGGCGGCGTGATGGCAGACTGGCGGCACCATGAAACTGTTCTGTTCACTGCCCAGCCCCTTCGCACGCAAGGTGCGCGCCGTCGCCGCCGAGAAGGGCCTTGACCTCGAACTGGTCGAAGTCGACGTCTTCCAGACCGACAACGGCGTCGACCGCCTCAACCCCCTGCGCAAGGTGCCCTGCCTGCTGGCCGACGACGGCGAGGCCTGGTTCGATTCGCGGGTGATCGTCGAGTACCTCGACGGCCTGCCGGGTGGCCCGCGGCTGATCCCCGAAGACCGCGATGCCTGCCTGCAGGTCAAGCGTATCGAGGCCCTGGCCGACGGCATGCTGGACGCCGGCGTGCTGGTACGGATGGAGCGGCTGTGGCCGGGGCGCAGCCCGGAACAGCGCAGCGCGGCCTGGCAGGACTGGCAATGGACCAAGGTCGATGGCGCACTGGCCGAACTGCAAGCCCGGCTCGGCGGCCGCGCCTATTTCGTCGGTGATCGCCTGAGCCTCGCCGACCTCGCGGTGGCCTCGGCGCTGGGCTGGCTGGACTACCGGCTGCCCGACCACCCCTGGCGTCCGCAGGTGCCGGCCCTCGCCGCGTGGTACGCCGACTTCGCCCGGCGCCCCTGCTTCGCCGCCACCGCCCCCCCGCCGCTGCCCGCTGGCTGAGATGCCACCGCGGCCGTTCGCGCTACTCGGCCAGCGTCGCTTCGCGCCGCTGTTCCTGCTCCAGGCCTTCGGCACCTTCAACGACCACCTGCTGCGCCAGGCCCTGCTGGTGCTGGTCGGCTTGGAAGTGCTGGTAACGGGCGACGACACGCCGGCCCTCGGGGCCATCCTGATCGGTGCGCTGTTCGTGCTGCCCGCCCTGCTCTGCTCCGGCTGGGCCGGGCACTGGGCCGACCGTCACGAGAAATCGCGCAGCATCCGCCGGCTCAAGGACGCCGGGGTCGGCATCGCCCTGCTGGCCGTGCTCGGGTTCTGGCTGGATTCGCTGCCGCTGCTGCTGCTCGTGCTCGGTCTGCTCGGCCTGCAGAGCGCGCTGTTCGGGCCGCTCAAATACGCCTTGCTGCCGCAGGTGCTGCGCCACAGCGAACTGACCGGCGGCAATGCCCTGATCGAGGCCAGCCTAGCGCTGGCGGTGCTGGGCGGCACGCTGCTCGCCGGCCTGCTGGTCGGCGGCTTCGACCAGGGCGGCCGCTACGCCGCGCTGCTGCTGCTGGGCGTGGCCGTGCTCGCCGCGCTCGTGGCGCGCTGCCTGCCCGCGGCCGCGGCCAATGCCCCGGATCTCGTGTTCGAACGCCACCCGCTGCGGGCGACGCGCGCCGTGCTCGACACCCTGCGTGGCCAGCCCGCGGTGCGCAATGCGGTGCTCGGCATCGCCTGGTTCTTTTTCTTCGGCGCGCTCTTTCTCGTGCAGTTGCCGGCCTATGCCAGCGAGGTACTGGGCGGCGATGGCAAGGTCGCCATCCTGCTGCTCGTGTTGTTCAGCTCCGGCATCGTGCTGGGGTCACTGCTCTGCATGCCGCTCTCCGGGCCGACCGTCGAGATCGGTCTGGTGCCGCTGGGTGCGCTGGGCATGACGATCTTCGGCATCGACCTCTACCTGGCCCAGCCCGAGGCCAGCGCACACGCGCAACACCTGGCCCTGGGTCTTGTTGCACCGCTCGACGGATCGGGTGTGCTGGCAAGTGCGGGCTTCGGTCGGATCGCGCTCAATCTCGTGCTGATCGGGGTCTCGGCCGGCTTTTTCATCGTGCCACTGTTCGCGCTGGTCCAACAGCGTGCGCCGCGCGCCCTGCTGGGCCGGGTGCTGGCCGCCAGCCAGTTTTTGAGCGCGCTGTTCATCGCCGCCGCCGGCTTGCTCGCCCTGCTCCTGCTCGGGCCGGCGGACCTCGATCTCCCCAGGTTCCTGCTGGTGGTCGCTGCGCTGAATGCCCTGGTGACCTTTTACATCTTCGCGCTGGTGCCGGAATTCCTGATGCGTCTGCTGGTCTGGCTGCTGAGCCTCGCCATGTACCGCATCGAGGTACGCGGGGTGCGCGAGCACATCCCCGAAAGCGGCCCGGTGCTGGTGGTCTGCAACCACGTCGGCTACATGGACGCCCTGCTGCTGGGCGGTGCCATCGCCCGGCCGGTGAAGTTCGTGATGCACGAGGGCTTCTACCGGCTGCCTCTGCTGAACTGGATCTGCCGTGCCGCCGGTGCCATCCCCATCGCCAGCGGCAAGGAGGACCCCGCCCTGATGGAGGCGGCCTTCGAGCGCATCGATCGGGCTCTGGCCGAGGGCGAGGTGGTCGGCTTCTTCCCCGAGGGCCGACTGACCAGCGACGGCACGATCGGCGTGTTCCGGCCCGGCGTCGAACGCATCCTCGCAACACGACCGGTACCGGTGGTACCGATGGCGCTCACCAACCTCTGGGGCAGCATGTTCAGCCGCCGCGATTCGGGGCTGGGGCGGATGCGCCTGCCCCGTCGTTTCCGGGCTCGGATCGGCATCGTCGCCGGCCCACCACTGGCGGGCGAGGAAGCCACCGCCGCCCTGCTCGAAGCCCGGGTCCGGGCACTGCGCGGCGATCTGGCCTGAGTGACCGGGGTCTCAGCCGACGAAGCCGGCGATAACAAACAGGGCGAGCAGGCCCAGCCAGACCACCAGGATGCGCCAGACCAGGCTCATCGCATCGCGCAGTTCGAGCAGGGCCGGTGCCTGCGCCGGGCCGTCGCCGGCATCGGCAGCGTCCTCAGCCAATTCGATCGCCACGCTGGCACGTGCCGCCGCCTCCAGATGGCCGAGACCCAAGCGCAACCCGCCCTCGGCATGCCATTGCCGCCAAGCCTGGATCACCGCGTCGAAATCGGCGGCCAGGGCCAGGGTCAGGGTCATCAGCTGCGCCACCGGCCAATCGAGCAGGCCGAGCAGGGTGACGGCCTGATCGCCCTGCCGTTCGCCCAGCCGGCGCCTTGCCTCGCCTTGCGCGGCCAAGGCCACCAACCGGTAACCGAGCGCACCGACCGGACCCAGCACGGCGAACCAGAACAGCGGACCGAACCAGCGCCAGAGCGCGCAGCGGAACACCGCTTCGACCAACGGCCCGCCCTCGCAGACCGGTTCGCTGTCGAGCGGGAACAGGTGGCGAGCGGCGGCTTGCCGGGCCACGGGGTCGGAGGCATCGACCACGTCCTCGACATCGAGATCGAGATCGCGCGGCCCCCAGGCGTAGAACAGCACCAGCACGCCGAGCAGCAGCGAGGGCAGGCCCCAGGCCCAGTCCCACCAGAACCACTGCAGCACGGCGAGCGGCAGCAGCGGCAGGGCCAGCGCGATCGCGAGCAGGCCGGGGCGCGGCGTCGCCTCGGAACCGGCCAGCGCACCGATCAGGCCAACGAACCAGTCGTGCTGGCGCAGAGCCAGAAGCGGGCGGGCGAAATGCCCGACCAATAGGGTGGCGAGAACGGCGACAAGCGTGGTGGACATCGGGGCAGACCTCGGAAGGCCGCCAGTCTAGCGCCCGGCGAAGGCCGGGTTCACACCGAGAAGCTGCTGCCGCAGCCGCAGGTGGTCTTGGCGTTGGGGTTTCTGATGACGAATTGCGCGCCGGCCAGACTCTCGCGGTAATCGACCTCGGCACCCATCAGGTACTGCAGGCTGAGCGGATCGACCAGCAGGGTGACCCCGTCGCGCTGCACGGCAAGGTCGTCCTCGTTGCGGGCCTCGTCGAACTCGAAACCGTACTGGAAACCCGAACAGCCGCCCCCGCTGATGAAGACGCGCAGGGCGAGGTCGGCCTTGCCCTCCTCGGCGATCAGCCGCGCGGCCTTGGCGGCGGCGGCTGGCGTGAAGCCGAGCGGAGCCTCGAGGTCCTGATAGCTGGGGGTGTCCATGGTTTGCAAGGTGGCGACGATCGCGGCGGGATTCAAGCCGCCGGGGCCGGCGCATCGCTGCACGGCTCGACCGACGGGGCGGCCTGCACCGCCTCGCTGCCACGGTGCAGCAGCTGCCCGCTCACCGCCGCACCGGCGGCGATCTGCAGCACGCTGTAGTGCAGCCGACCCTCGACCCGGGCACCGGGTCCGAGTTCGAGGCGTTCTCCGGCATGGATGTCGCCAACCACGTGGCCGTGGACCACCACCACGGGTGCCCGCACTTCGCCCTCGACGCGGCCGCGGGCGGCAATGGTGAGCTGCGCCGGGCGACCCTCCAGGGCGATGGCACGGCCGAGCAGACTGCCTTCGAAGTAGAGGCCGCCGGCGAACTGCAGCTCACCGCGCAGCACCACCTCCGGACCGATCAGCGTGTCGACGGCATCACCGGCGCGGGCAGCGCGGTCCTTGGGGGTTCCGAAACCGAGCATCGTTCCTCCGGTCAGTCGGGCGCGGCGGCCCAGGGCAGGGTGGATTCGACGGCGTTGCCGCCGCCATCGAGGGTGACGCGCACCCGCTGCGGGGTGAAGTCCGCCGGCAACACGATACTGCCCTCCAGCGTCTGGAAGTAGCGGAAAGCGTAGTCTTGACCCGGATCGCCCGGGGCCTGGCGCAGCCGTTCCCAGTCGAGCGTGGCCAGTTCACCGGCAATCACGCCCTCCACCGCGAAACGCATCCGCCCACGGGTGATGGCGCCGCGGTTCAGGTTCTGGGTGAGGGTGAGGGTGTAGCGCCAGCTGCCGCCAGCCTCCGGGTGAAACCGCGCCTCGTGGACCCCCAAGCCGCGGCGCTGGCCGGTGGCGCCGACCAGGCGCTCGAAGAACTGCACATCTGCGCGCAGGGCGGCGATCTCGGCATCGCGTTCGGCAAGGGTCTGCTGCAGGTCGAGGTTGGCTGCCCGGCTGATCTGGTCGGAACGCGCCAAGGTGGCGGTCTGCTGCTTGTGCTCTTCCAGTTCGGCAGCCAGAGCGGCATAACGCTCCTGCAATTCGGCGTGCTCGGCCCGCAGCGCCACAGCGCCGGGTCCGGCGCGATGCTGCATCCAGAGCGCCAGCAGCAGCAGGCTGAGCGGCCAGCCCAGCCAGACGGAGACGCGGCGCAGCCGCTCGCCGGGTCGGCGCGGCACCACCACGAAGGCGCTGTCGTCGGGTCGCGGGTCGGCCACGCGCCAAGGGGCTGGGGAAAGGGCAATCGGTATAGCCGCTGCATTCCGCCGGGGTCAAGCCGGGCAGCGCATACTTCGCCCAATCCCTACCTTGCGAGTGCGCCCGTGCCCGACGCCCCGCTGTTCGCCCTCGGCCTCGCCCTCGCCTGCCTGGCCGGGGTCCGCGCCTACCTGACTGCCTTCGGTGTCGGTCTGGCCGCCCTGCTCGGCTGGATGGCGGTGCCGGAGGGGCTGGAGGTGCTGACCTCGCCTTGGGTGCTCATCACCGCCGGGGCTCTGGCGCTGATCGAGTTCGCCGCCGACAAGATCCCCGGCGTCGATTCGGCCTGGGACCTGCTCAACACCCTGGTCCGGGTGCCGGCGGGCGCCTTCCTCGCCTCGGCCGCCTTCGCCCCGCTCGGCGAATGGAGTGCCACGGCGGCGCTGGCCGGCGGCAGCGCCGCACTGGCCACGCATGCCCTCAAATCCGGCGGGCGGCTGGCGATCAACGCCTCGCCCGAACCGGTGTCGAACTGGGTGGCCTCCAGCACCGAGGATGTGGTGGTGGTCGCCGGCATCGGTCTCGCCCTGCTGGCCCCGCTGACAGCAGCCGGCTTGCTGCTGTTCGCCCTCGCGCTGGCCGGCTGGGGCCTTAGCCGGCTGTGGGGGCAGTGGCGCAGGCGCCGGCAGGTGAAAGTGTCGATAACATCACAAGTGTGAATTGCGGTGAACCGCCGTTGTGGCAATCCGCGCCCGGCCGGAGAATCGATTTCGTCCTTATCCGGATGCCGGATGTGTCCGCCGCCCTCGACCCTGCCGATGGACCTGCCGCCAACCCCGTCGATGAACGGCTGGTGCCCCTGTTGCGCCACCGCTGCCGCCGTCTGGAGCAACGCGTGCGCAACAGTCGGCGGGGTGGCTGGGACATCAACCTGGTGGCGCAGTTGCGTGAGGAACTGGGTCCGCTGGCGCGTGGCCTGCACGCCTTGGGCGAAGAGGCCGCGGTCGGCACGGTGCTGCAACTCGCCGACACCCTGGCACAGCCGCTCGAAACCCAGACCTTGCCCGACCCGGTGCTGGGCGCCCGGCTCAGCGCCCTGATCGAAACCCTGAGCGGGCAACTGCCCGCACCCACCGGTGCCGAGGCGACCCGGCAGTGGGTCCTGCTGCCGCAGCCCCCCCGTGGCGAAGCCCTGCCGATCGGTTTCTGGCGACGCTGGGTGGCCGATGCCGCGCCACCGTTGCGCATCCCCCTGCCTTCCCGCCTGCCGGTACCGGCCGGGTCTACACTCGGCGCCATCGAAGCCGACAAGGGATTGCCGACCATGACCGCGCCGCTGCGCCTCTACCTGCTCACCGACGACGGGCCGGACGCCTCGGCACTGGCCACAACGCTGCGCAGCCGTGGATTCGAAGTCGATGTGCTTATGCTGATCGACGAGCTGGTCGAACTCTCCGGTGCCCTGCCGGCCGATGTGGTGCTGATCGACCGCATGCACGCACCGGCCATCGAACTGATCGGCGAGGCGATGAAGTCGGTACGGGCGCGCGCCAACCAGCCGCTGCGGATGGTGCTGATCAGCGAGACCGATGACGTGATGGCACGGCTTTCGGCGCGCCGCGCCGGGGTCGATGCGGTGCTGGTGCGGCCGCACGGCCCGAACGATGTGGCCGACCGCCTGCACGATCTGTTCAGCAGCGCCGACCCGTCCTACCGGGTGCTGATCGTCGAGGACGATCGCGCCCAGGCCCTGTTCGCCGAGGGCGTGCTGCGCAATGCCGGCATGCAGACCCGCATCGTGCTCGAGGCTCTCGACGTGCTGGAGGCGCTCGACGCCTTCCAGCCGGACCTGATACTGATGGACGTGCACATGCCGATGGCCAGCGGCATCGAGTTGACCGCGCTGATCCGCGAGCGCGAACGCTTCCTGCACACGCCGATCGTGTTCCTGACCGGCGAGCAGGACCAGGACGTGCGCTTCGTCGCGCTGGACGCCGGCGGCGATGATTTCCTCTCCAAACCGATCCGTCCCAAGCACCTGATCGCCTCGGTGCAGGGCCGCATCCGCCGCCATCGCGACACCCTGCAATCGCGCGAGGCCGAGCCCGCCGCCGGCCTTGATTCTGGCATCGTCGAGCGCGGCCGGATGCTGGCCCGGATCGATCAGCTCATCACCGCCGGCAGCCCGCGTGGCGGCATCGTTTTCCTGGAAATGGAGACCATCGCCGCACTGCGCGAGCGGCTTGGCCTGTCGCAATTCGAGAAGCTGCACGTCGAGGCGCTCGCGCTGCTGGAGCCGCTGGTGGGCGAGCGCCTGCTCTGCCGGTTCGCCGACGGCGGTTTCCTGGTGCTGGATGCCAGCTTCGAACCGGACGACCTGCTGATGTTCGCCGTGCAATTGCGGGAAGCACTCAGCGGCCACCGTTTCGTCTTTGGCGAGCGCGTGCTGAGCACGCCCGCGGTGGTCGGTGCGGCACCCTTCGCCCCGGAGCTGACCGACGCCGGCGCCCTGCTCAACGCCGTCGAGAAAATCGCCCACCGGGCGCGCCAGCGCCCCGACCGCGCCGAGCTGTACCGGCCGCTGGCCGCCGAGGAGGCCGCTCGTCAGGCCGCCCTGCTCGAGGACATGCGCCAAGCGATGCTGCAGGGTCGGCTCTCGCTGCTCTACCAGCCGATCGTCGCCGTTGCCGGCGGCGAGGACAGCCGCTATCAAACGCTGCTCCGCCTCGACACCAGCAGCGGTGCCCGGCTCACCGCTTCCGAGGTCGTACCGGCCGCCGAACGCTCCGGCTTTATCGTCGAGATCGACCGCTGGGTGATGCGCGAGGCCATCGCCCGTGTCGCCGATACCCGCCGCAAGGGCAACGGCGGCACGGTCCTGTTCGTCACCCAGTCGCCCTACACCCTGGCGCATGGCGGCCAGGTCGAGTGGCTGCGAAGCGAACTGCGCGCGATGGAGGTGCCCGGCAGCGCACTGGTCATCGAACTGCGTCTGGTCGATGGTTTCGTGCACACCGGCACGCTGCGCGAGTTCTGCTCGGCGATGGTGACCGACGGTGTGCAGTTCTGTCTCTCCCAGTTCGAACCTGGCGCTGAAGTCGACTCCCTGCTCGAGCAGTTGCCGCTGTCGATGGTCAAGCTGGCCGCCACCTACTCCACCGGCGCACTCTCGACGGCGGTGCGCGACGAGCTGAAGGTGCTGATCGACCGCGCCCATCGGCGCAGCCTGCTGGTCATCGGCCATGGCGTCGAAGACCCGCAAGCCGCCGCCACGCTGTGGATGAGCGGTGTCGATTTCGTCCAGGGCAACCTGGTCCAGCGCGCCAACGACACGCTGGATTTCGACTTCCACCAGGCGATCCTCTGACGTGCTGCCGCCCCGCATCCCCAACCGACTGCTGGCTGGCTGGCTGATGCTCGCCGCCGTCGGCGGCCTGCTGCTGGCCCTGTTGCTCGGCCCACTGCCCGGCTCCGACTTTGGCGCGCCGGTGGTCGCCGCCGCGCTGCTCACCCTGGGCGCCGCGCTCTCGGTGCCCGGCGGCCTGCGCCAGGCCCGCGAACTGCAGGCCGAGCATCAGCGGCTCGCTACCGAGAACCAGCGCATGCTGGAGGCCCTGCAGCAGGAGCTGAAGCGCCACCGCCGGCTGGAATCGGAGCTGAAGGAAGCCAAGAAACAGACCGAGTCAGCGATGATGGCCAAGGGCGAGTTCCTGGCCACCATGAGCCACGAGATCCGCACCCCGCTCAACGGCATCCTGCCGGTGCTCGACATGCTGCTCGCAGCCCGACTCACGCCCGAGCAGGGTGACCTGCTGCGCACCGCGCACGGTTCAGCCAAGGCGATGCTGCGGATCGTCGACGACATCCTCGATTACTCCAAACTCGAAGCCAACAAGGTCGAACTGGAAACCACCGCCTTCAACCTGCGCGAGCTGACTGAATCGGTGGTGCGGCTGATGAGCAAGCAGGCCGAGACCAAAGGCCTGCTGCTGCATCTGGAGATCGACCCGGCGGTGCGACTGCCGGTGCGCGGCGACCCGACCCGCCTGCGTCAGGTGCTCACCAACCTGGTCAGCAACGCCATCAAGTTCACCGACCGCGGTCGCGTCACCCTGCGCATCCTCAAGAATGGCGAGGACCGCATGCACCACCCGCTGCGCTTCGAGGTGATCGACACCGGCATCGGCATCGCCGCGCAGAATCTCTCGCAACTTTTCACCGCCTTCGCACAGGCCGATGCCTCGACCACCCGCATGTATGGCGGCACCGGCCTTGGCCTGGTCATCTGCAAACGGATCGTCACCCTGATGGGCGGTCGCATCGGCGTCGAAAGCACACCGGGCCAAGGTTCGCGCTTCTGGTTCGAGGCCGCACTGCTCAAGGCCGTGGGCGATTTGCCGGCGGCCCGCGCCGACCTTGCCGGCAGCCGCGTGCTGCTGATGACGCCCGACACCGCGCTGCGCGAACGTCTGGCCAGCGCCATGCAGCAATGGGGACTGCGGCTGGGCTACGCCGGCTCACCACCCGAGGCCCTGCAGCTGCTGCGTTCGGCCGCCAGCCGGGGTGCCGGGGCCGGCATCGAAGCGCTGGTGGCCGATTTGCGCGATAGCACCTCGGCGGCCGTGGTGCTGCAACGCGCACTGGCCCGCTCACCGGAGCTGGAAGGCCTGAAGATCGTCTTCCTGACCGCCCATGAGCCGCTGCCCGCCGAACTCAGCCAACGACCGGAGGTGGCCGTGCTGCGCCGTGAATCGACGGCTCCCGACCTGCGTGCCGTGCTGGCCAGCCTGCTGATTCCCGCCGGCCCCGAGCCTTTACCGGCTACCGATACCGCCGCCGGTGCCTATGCGCTGGCCGACGACGCCGTCAGCGACACCCTCGCCCGCCTGCCGCAAGGCAGCAGCGTGGGTGCCTTTGCCGAGGCCGCCATCGGCCGTCGTGGCCGGGTGCTCCTGGTCGAGGACAACCCGGTCAACCTGCTGGTGGCGCAGAAACTGATCGCCCAGATGGACTTGATCTGCGAATCCGCCGGCGACGGCGAACGAGCCCTCGAGCGGATGGCGGCCGGCAACCTCGACCTCGTGCTGATGGACTGCCAGATGCCGGTCAAGGACGGCTACAGCGCCACCCGCGACTGGCGCCAGTACGAGGCGGCGCAGGACCTGCCGCGGCTGCCGATCATCGCCATGACCGCCAACGCCATGGCCGGCGATCGGCAGAAGTGCATCGACGCCGGGATGGACGACTACCTTTCCAAGCCGGTCGATCGCAGCCAGTTGGAGGACATGCTGCGGCGCTGGCTGCAACGTGGCGCCGCCGCCAGACGCGAGCGGGTGGCGCCCTTGCCTCCCGCCGATGCCCGCGTCGGGGTGGCGGTGCGACCGCCGGCCAGTGCCGCGCCCACCATTGCCGCCATCGCCGCGCTGCAGCCGCGCAGCGCCGTGGCCGCGGCGCCCGCCGTGCCGGCACCGGCCGCGCCCGCCGCGCCAGAACCGAGAGGTATCGAAGTCGCCACGCTCTCCGCCGCCGCCAGTGCGGCCCCGGTGCTCGATGCCAGCGTGCTGGCGGAACTGCGTGAGGTCATGGGCTCCGAGTTCGATGGCCTCGTGCAGATGTTCCTGGCCGATGCCGCCAAATACATCAGCGCCCTCGAGGAAGCCGCCAGCGCCAATGACCTCGGTCGCATGGTCGGGCCGGCGCACACCCTGAAATCCTCGAGCGCCAACCTCGGAGCGATGGCCGTCTCGGCGGCCGCCAAACGCATCGAAGCCGGCGCCCGCGAGGGCACGCTGGCACGACCGGCGGTAGCGGTGGCGGTGCTCGAGTCCGAGTTCCAGCGCGCCAGCCTGGCGCTGCGCCGCCTGGTCGCCTGAAACGGACACGGCCGGGTCGCCCCGGCCGTGCTGCCTCCACCGCACGAGGTGCGGATCAGAGGGTCTTCAGTGTGCTCTGCAGGTAGGGGCCCTCGCCCAACCGCGCGATCAGGTCGAGCTGGGTCTCGACGAAATCGATGTGCTCCTCCTCGGAAGCGAGGATCCTGGCGAACAGGTCACGGCTGACGTAATCACCGACCGCTTCGGCATGGGCGACGCCGGCTTTGAGATCGGCCACGCCGATGTGCTCCAGCTTCAGATCGCACTCGAAGATCTCCTTCGGTGTCTCGCCGATCATGATCTTGCCGAGGTTCTGCAGGTTGGGCAGGCCCTCGAGAAAGAGGATGCGCTCGATCACCCAATCGGCGTGCTTCATCTCGTCGATCGATTCCTTGTACTCGTGCTCGCCGAGTTCCTTGAACCCCCAGTTTTTGAGCATGCGGGCATGCAGAAAGTACTGGTTGATCGCGGTGAGTTCGTTGAACAGCACCTTGTTGAGGTGCTGGATGACCTGCGGGTCGCCTTTCATCGGGTCTGCTCCTTGAGAATGGGCGCAGGGTAGCGCCCCGCGGGAGCGGATGCCGAAACGCGAACGTGTCGTTGAATCACTTTGCAGCCGGGCCGGCTCAGGCCGCCATCGGCAAACCCAGCCCACGCGACTGCGCCTGGGCCAGCGCCTCGACGGCGTAGTCGCGGCAGCAGCCGCAGGTGCTGCCACAACCGGTGCGTGCAGCGAGTGCGTCGAGGCTGTCGCAGCCCTCGTCGACGGCGCGCTGGATGTCGCGGTCGGTGACCCCGTTGCAGACGCAGACGTACATAGCGGCACACCATGCAATACGAACTGTTCGCATTACATTCCACTGAGCGGCGGCCGTCAAGCCCCCGCTGGCCGTCGTTCAGGGAAGCCGCAACCCGCTATCGGAGCGCAGCCCCACCGGCAGCGTGAAATCCGGCTCGGGAACAGCCAGCGGTCCCGCCAGATCACGCGCCGCCGGCGCGACATGGCGCAGCGCCCGGGCGTAGACCTCGCGCTTGAAGGCCACCACATGCTCGACCGGGTACCAGTAGTCGACCCAGCGGAAGCGGTCGAATTCGGGTTTCTCGTTGGCATCGAGCCGCAGGTTCGACTCGCAGGCGAGCAGGCGCAGCAGGAACCAGACCTGCTTCTGGCCGATGCAGCGCGGCTTTTCGCCGTGGCGCACGCAGCGCGCCGGCAGGCGGTAGCGCAGCCAGCCGGGCGTGGCATGAAGCAGCTCGACATGCGCCGGCAAAAGGCCGGTTTCCTCGCGCAATTCGCGGTACATCGCTTCGCGCGGGGTCTCGTCGCTGTTCATGCCGCCCTGCGGGAACTGCCAGCCATCGCGATGCACGCGACGACCCCAGAACAGGCGGCCATCGTCGCGCATCAGGATGATGCCGACATTGGGGCGGTAACCGTCCGGGTCGATCACCGGTCGGGCTCCGAATTCACTGCCACCACCTTGCCACAGCCCCGTGCACGGGCCAAGCGCAGCCTCAAGGGGCCACGGTGCCGGCCGGCACGCAGACCCGGCCCTCCATCAGCAGGCGGGCGCTGCGGCTCATCAGGGCGCGGCGCACCCGCCATTGCCCGTCGACCTGCTCGACCGCGGCACCGACCCGCAGGGTGCCGCTGGGATGACCGAAACGGACCGCCTCGCGGGTGCCACCGCCGGCCGCTTCGTTGACCAGGGTGCCGGGAACCGCCGCCGCCGTGGCGATGGCGACCGAGGCCGTGCCCATCATCGCGTGGTGCAGCTTGCCCATCGACAGCGCACGTACCACGAGGTCGATGTCGGCGGCGCGCACCGGCTTGCCGCTGGAGGCCAGATGATCGGCCGGCGGCGCCACGAAGGCGATCTTCGGGGTGTGCTGGCGCTTTGCCGCCTCCTCGGGCGATCGGATCAGGCCCATGCGCAGGGCACCGGCCACGCGGATCGCCTCGAACATCGCCAGCCGTTGCGGATGCTCATTGACGGCCGGCTGCAACTCGGTGCCGCTCAGGCCGACATCGGCGGCGCGCACGAACACCGTCGGGATGCCGGCGGCGATCAGGGTCGCCTCGAGCCGGCCGAGCCCGGGCACCTCGAGCGTGTCGACCGGCCGGCCGGTCGGGAACATGGCCCCGCCTTCGCCGCCTTCGCTGCCCTCCTCGACCGGATCGAGGAACTCGAGCGCGATCTCGGCGCCGGGGAAAGCCACGCCATCCAGTTCGAAATCGCCCTCCTCCAGGACCTCGCCGTTCGCGATCGGCACATGGGCCAGGATGGTCTTGCCGATGTTTTTCTGCCAGATCCGCACCGTGCAGAGGCCGTCCTGCGGGATGCGCTCGGCGGCGATCAGGCCGGCGGCGATGGCGAAAGGTCCGACCGCGCTCGACAGGTTGCCGCAGTTGCCGCTCCAGTCGACGAAGGCGCTGTCGATGCTGACCTGGCCGTAGAGGTAATCGATATCGTGGCCGGGTTGTGTGGCGGGGCCGACGATCACGCATTTGCTGGTGCTGCTGGTGGCACCGCCCATGCCGTCGGTGTGCTTGCCGTAAGGGTCGGGCGAGCCGATCACGCGCAGCAGCAGGGCATCGCGGGCCGGGCCGGGCACACGCGCGGCGGCAGGCAGGTCGTCCAGGCGGAAGAACACGCCCTTGCTGGTGCCGCCCCGCAGGTAGCTGGCGGGAATGCGGCAGGAGGAACGGGAAACGGTCATGGCGGGCTCACTCTACAATGCGGGGCATGGCCCATCTTGAACTCGCCCTGCGCTGCGCCGCCACCGAGGAGGCGCGCTACAGCCGTGCGCTGAGCGATCTCGGTGCGCTCAGCGTCACCCTGCTCGACCCGCGGGCCGACACGCCCAACGAACAGGCCATCCTCGAACCCGGCGTCGGCGAAATGCCGCTCTGGCCCGACTGCCTGGTGGTGGCGCTGTTCCCCGCCGCGACACCCCGTGCCGCCCTGCTGGCCGCGCTGGAAGCCGCCGACCCCGGCTTGGTGCTGGCTTCGGCCTCGTTCCGCGAGGTCGCCGAGCAGGACTGGGTGCGCGCTTGGATCGACCAGTTCCAGCCGATGGCCTTCGGCACACGCACCTGGATCGTGCCCTGGGACCACGCCCTGCCGGCCGCCGCCGCCGTGCCCGGAGCCGCTGTGGTGCGCCTCGACCCCGGCCTGGCCTTCGGTTCCGGCACCCACCCCACCACCGCGCTCTGCCTGGAGTGGCTGGACGGCTTGGCTCTCGAGGGCAAGACCGTGCTCGATGTCGGCTGCGGCAGCGGCATCCTTGGGCTGGCCGCGCTCAAGCTCGGCGCCACCCGCGCAATCGGCATCGATAACGATCCGCAGGCCCTCCTCGCCAGCCGCGACAACGCCGCCCGCAACGGCGTGGCCGAGCGCTTCGCGGTGTACCTGCCCCCGGAGGCACCAGTGGAGCGCTGCCCGGTGGTGGTGGCCAACATCCTCGCCGTTGCTCTCGATGCCATGGCCGAGACCCTGGCGGAACGGGTGGCAGCGGGCGGCCTGATCGCCCTTTCGGGCATCCTGAGAGGTCAGGAAGAGGCCCTGATGCGGCGCTATTCGATCTGGTTCGATGATCTCGTCGTCGCCCAGCGCGAGGACTGGGTGCGCCTCAGCGGCTGTCGCCGCGGCTGAGGCACGTACACTCCGCCACCATGCCCCGTCCGCCGCCGCGTTTCGCCCGTCCGCCGCCGAAGCTTGCCCCGCTCGACCGTGCCGCGCGCTGGCGGCTGGGGTTGGGCCTCGTGGCCCTGGCGCTGCTGCTGCCGGTGCAGGTCGTGCTTGCCGACCGTGTCCGACTGGCGGCCAACCCGGACTGGCGGCCGCTGCTGGAAATGGTGTGCGCGCGACTCGGCTGCACGCTGCCGGCCTGGCGCGAGCCGGCCGCTTTCGTGGTGCTGAGCCGCGAGATCCAGCCGCACCCGAGCAGCCCGCAAGCGCTGCTGGTGACCGCCAGCTTCCGCAATGAGGCCCGCTGGCCCCAAGCTTGGCCGGTGCTGGAACTGGTCTTGAGCGACCTCGACGGCCAAGCCATCGGCCTGCGCCGTTTCCAGCCCGTCGAATATTTGGGCGGCACGCCCTCGCGGCCGAGCCTGGCCCCCGGCCAGAGCGCTTCGCTGGCGCTGGAGATCGTCGATCCCGGCCACCGTGCGGTGTCGTTCGAGTTCGACTTCCACTGAGCGGGCCGTCTTCTCCGCAAGTCGAGGTCGCGTGAGGCCCCGATTTGCGGCAGACTGCCCATCCTCCGTCGTGGCTTCCGGCCGGCGGGTCCGATCCAGGGGTTCGTTTTTGTGAATGCACATCCCGCCCGCGCCGAGGGATCGCCCGGCGCCTCGACTGCTTTGCGCGACGCCGTGGCCCGTGCCGCCCGCCGCTACCTCAGCGATCGCGGTGTCTGCGAGGCCGACTCGCTCTACGCGCTGATGCTGGCCGAGATGGAAACCGGCCTTCTGGGTGAGGTGATGAAGCACTGCGAGGGCAACCAGAGCCGTGCGGCGGCCGTGCTCGGCATCAACCGCGCGACCCTGCGCAAGAAGCTGGAAGCGCTGGGGCTGCTCGACTAGCAGCCTGTTGATTTTCTTTCGCACCAGCGCTTGCTTTCCGGCCCGTGGATTGCGATATCGGATCTGGTCTTGATCACTGCAGGTGGCGCATGCGCGGAGCGGACATCACACAAGA
>Ga0208491_10038_pt1 | contig 58257 bp, 54 predicted proteins | sample SubbioCSW11_NovA_FD_184819 | JGI IMG/M metagenome (GOLD analysis project Ga0208491, IMG submission 184819) | Serpentinite rock and fluid subsurface biosphere microbial communities from McLaughlin Reserve, California, USA - CR11_CSW11_NovA (SPAdes) | ecosystem: Environmental > Terrestrial > Deep...
GCCTGGTGAGCGGCAGCCTGCAAAAGCTGCACCCCAATCTGGCGGCTTCGTGGAAGGTGGACTTGCGCTACCGCATGGACTGGATCGAGCCCGCGCCCGCCGTGCTGGTGTTTCATGGCCGCCCCAAGCCCGAAGAGCTGCGCATCGACAACCCCCGACCCGGCCGGGTGCGGGTGCGCAGCTGGCGCTACCGGCTGCTGAGCTGGCTCAAGGCGCTGCGGGCGCGGATGTAGCTGGCGGGGCGGGCGTGCCCTGCGGGGCTTCAGATCGAGCGCGATACCGGCTGGGTTGAGGCAGAAGCTGCCACGGGGCGGCTGCCCAAGGTGCAAACCGCCAGCAGCCAAAGCAGCGACAGCCCGAGGTTGGCGTCGCGAAACGGGGCGTTGACTAGGGTGGTGAGCAGCAGCGTCCAGAGCAGCAGCTGGGCCACGCCGGCTAGGGGGTCGCCGCGCTGGCGCAGGCTGTGCCAGCCCAGCGCCGCCAGCAGGGCCAGCAGCAGCAGCAGGCCGGGCACGCCGGTTTCCATGCCGGTGAGCAAAAAGTCGTTGTGCGGGTTGTTGATTTCACCCATGGCCGGGTTTTCGGTGGCCATGGCGGCGCGCCAACTCGGCAACCAACTGCCCAAGCCAGTGCCAAAAATCGGCTGCGCCGCCATGCCCTCGAGGGCGTGCTGATACATGCGCAGGCGCACGCTGGCGCTGCCGTCGGAGTTGCCGGTGGCAAAGAAGTTTTGTACTTCTTGCGCGGCGAGCTCAAAGCGCGGCTGCACCGTGGGGCTGAACTGCCACAGCAGCGCCGCCCCCAGCAGCAGGGCAGCCAAAGCGCCGGCGAGCGGGCGCCAGGTGTGCCAGCGCAGCACGAACACCGCCAGCGGCAGCAGCAGCAGCAGCAATTGGGCGTTGCGCGAGATGCCGAAGGTGGCCACGGTGGCGGCAAACAGCAGCCAGGCCAGCAGCGCCGCCACGCGCCAGTGGCGCGGCAGGCCCGGTTGCAGCGCCAGCCACAGCGCGGCAGCGGCGGCGGCAGCGAGCAGGATGAACTTTTGGCTCGTGCTGTTGCCCGTGGTGCCGCTGACCAAGGCGCGCCAGAGCGCGGCGTCGGGCAGCGGCCAGACCTGGTGCAGCAGCAGCAGGGCGCTGGCCAAAACGGCCCCGGCCAGCAAGCCATAGAGCGCGTACCAGCGCTCGGCGGGCAGCAACATCAGCCCCAAGCCCAGCACCAGCGCCACCCGCAGCAGGTGAAACAGGCGCGAGGCGCTGTCTTCGTGCCAGCCCTGGGTGGCCAGCACCAGCAGCGCCCACAGCAGCGGCAGCAGCAGCAGCCACAGCCACGGCCGCAGTTGCTGCCAGCGCGCCTGCCACTGCGGCCGATCGAGCAGCAGCAACAGCAGCAGCACGAGCAAGCCGAGGTAGCTCAAGCCCACCGGAAAAAAGGTGAAAGCGCCCAGCGCACACGCCACCCAAGCGATGCTGCGACTAGAGCCGGCGGCGCGGTGGCTGGGGGTGGCTGCAGCGCTGGGGGTAGCGCCAAGGGCGGCGTTTGGGGGGGCTGGATTCATGGCGCGGGATGGGGTTCGGGGGCTTTGACGAAGCCGTCGGCGCGCCAGCGCCACAGGCCAGCCAAGCGGCCCAAGGCGCGCGCCACCAAGCGCGGTGCCGGCAGCAGCAGCCGCAGCAGCAAGGCCGCCAGCGCCAGCACCAAGGCACGCTGGCGCTTGCGCTGCGCCGCGGGCACGCCGGCGTATTTGGCCAAGTAACGCAGCTTGGACTGGGCGTGGTGCAGCCCGCGCGCGTACTCGCTGCGCCAAGGGGTGGGCGAGCGCGTTGAGCCGCGCGAGTGGTGCGCGATCCGGATGGCGGGCTCGAGCACGATCGGCAGGCGCGCAGCCAGCAGGCGCGCACACAGGTCGTCGTCTTCGTAGTACAAAAAGAAGCCGGTGTCAAAAAAACCGATGGGGCGCAAGGCCGCCAGCCGCAGCAGCATCACGGCACCGCACGCCGCACCCACGCAACACGGGGCATCGGCCGCTGGGCCGCTCGGGGCCCAGAGGTGGCGCGGCCAGCCGTAATTGAGGGTTGGCCGGCCGCGCGCGTCGAGCAGTTGCGGCACCAGCAGCGCCGCCTCGGGCCAGCGCTGGGCCGCTTGCATCAGGGCCAGCACGGCGGCTTCGGTCAGGGCGCAGTCGGGGTTGAAGAGCAAGGCATAAGGGGTCTGCACCCGCTCAAGGGCCAAATTGTTGGCGCCGCCAAAGCCGAGGTTGCTGGGGCTGGCCAACACCAGCGCCTGCGGCAGGGTGCGTGCCAGCTCGGCGCGGGTGCCGTCGGCGCTGGCGTTGTCCACCACGATCAGGTGCGGCAGCGCCGCCAGCGCGCCGGCCAGCGGCGCCAGGCAGTGGGCGCTGTGGTGGGTGACCATGATGAGCGTGACCTGCTCGAGCAGGGCGCGCGGGTCGGCAGCGGCGGCCATGCGCTAGTGCGGCGGCTTGAGGGCGCGCCACTCCCAGACCAGGTGCGCGGCTTGGCCCGTGAGGCGGTCGGCGCCGCGAGCCAGCCAGCCGCCCAGCGCTGGCCGGGCGGGTTCGTAGTCGCGCTTGAAGCGGCAGCGGGTCTGGCGCAGCATCTCGAACTCGCCCTTGAAGCCGTACATGCGCGCCCCGAGTTCGGGGCGGCAAAAGTAGCGCCAGGTCTTGGGCGTGATCGGGTTGACGTGGGTCGGGTCGCGCCACATTTTTTCGTGGTCAAACAGCGGCGTGACGGCGTACAGACGGCCATCGGGCTTGAGTACGCGCCAGATTTCGTTCATCAGCTCGATGAAGGGTAGCCGGCTGCTGCCGCTGGCCACGTCGAGCGCCACGCGCGGAATGTGCTCGATGAAGTCGTAGGCCGAGACGCTGTCGAACTGCGCGTCGGCAAAGGGGATGGCTTGCAGCGCCAAGTTGGCTGCAACGATGGCTTGTACGCCGGGGGCTTGCAAGCCGGAGCGGATGTCGATGCCGTAGAGCAGCGGCGCCGCGTAGGGGTTGCGCGGTCGGGTGCCACAGCCGAGGTCGAGGTGGCGGCGCTGTGTGGACGTGTCCGATCCAGTGCCCGGCCGGTCAGCCGTCGCGGGGCTGGGGGGGTTCATGGTGCTGCTAATGGGGTGTGGGGTGGGGCCAGCGGTTGGGTCGGGTTGCAGGCAGTCTAGGCGCGACAGCCTAGCCTCAAACCGCCGTCAGCCAATGCGCGTAGTTGGGGTTGCGGCCGCTGACGATGTCGAAGAACGCGCTCTGGATGCGTTCGGTGATCGGGCCGCGGCTGCCGCAGCCGATCTCGATCCGGTCGAGTTCGCGGATGGGGGTGACTTCGGCGGCGGTGCCGGTGAAGAAGGCCTCGTCGGCGATATAGACTTCGTCGCGCGTGATGCGCTTTTGCACCACCTCGAGGCCGAGGTCGCGCGCGATGTGGAACACGGTGTTGCGCGTGATGCCGTTGAGCGCGCCGGCCGAGAGGTCGGGGGTGTAGATCTGGCCGCCTTTGACGATGAACAGGTTCTCGCCCGCGCCTTCGCTGACAAAGCCGCTGGCGTCGAGCAGCAGCGCTTCGTCGTAGCCGTCGTCGGTGGCTTCCATGTTGGCCAAAATGCTGTTGGTGTAGTTGCTCACCGCTTTGGCCTGGGTCATGGTGATGTTGACGTGGTGCCGGGTGTAGCTGCTGGTCTTGACGCGGATGCCGCGGCGCAAGCCTTCTTCGCCCAAGTAGGCGCCCCAGGCCCAAGCGGCGACCATCAGGTGCACGCGGTTGCCTTTGGGGCTGACGCCGAGTTTTTCGCTCCCGATCCAAGTCAGCGGGCGCAGGTAGCCGCTGGCCAGGCCGTTGGCGCGCACCACTTCGCACTGCGCGGCGTTGACCTGCTCGGGCGTGAACGGGATTTTCATGCGCAAAATCTTGGCGCTGTTGAATAGGCGCTCGGTGTGCTCTTGCAGCCTGAAGATCGCCGGGCCGTCGGCGGTGGCGTAGGCGCGCAGGCCCTCGAAGGCGCCGCAGCCGTAGTGCAGGGTGTGGGTGAGCACGTGCACTTTGGCATCGCGCCAGTCGATGAGCTGGCCGTCGAGCCAGATTTTGCCGTCGCGGTCAGACAGGGGCAGGGGGGCGTTCATGGGCGGGGTCTCGCTTGCTTGGAGGTGTAAGAGTTGGGCTGCGCAGCCATTTTAATCGGCTGGCGCGGCAGGCCGGTGGGTTTTCTGGCTGCAGCCGGGCGGGCACAAAAAACCGCTAAGGGCCTAAAGTTTGGGCTTCGGTGGCCGAAATACCACTTGAATGCCGTGAGTCCGTCCGGCGCTCACCCGTCTTGGAGTCTGCCATGTTGAACATCTCATCTGTAGCCGTAGCTCCTGTGCCAGCCCAAGGGCCGGTGTCGGCGCGTGTGCAGCCCACCACACCCGCCCGCGCCAGCGAACATGTGTCGCCGCGCAACCAAGGGGTGAATGCGCCGGTGGCGCCGGCCGGTGAGGGTTCGCGCACTCAGGCGGTGTACGCCCCGCCGTCGCTGCCCCCGGTGAACCCGACCGACCAGGCACTGCGCGCCAACATGTACGACAACGCGGCGGCGCCCGAGCGCTTCAACTTTCAAGCCAGCGTGGCAACGGCCCATATGGCATCTTCCGTGGTAGCGCAACGACAAGCGCTCGCGGTGCCTGCTCAGGCAGCAGAGCAGGGGCTGTCTGAGCAGCGGATTCCAGAACAAGGCACGGCAGAACCAGACCGTGCCGCACTGGGCTTGGGTCAGCTGGCCCCGAATCCACAACGCGCAGAGCAAGAACGCACCGAGCGCACGCGCACGCAGGACGCGCGGCAGACGCAGGCGATCGAAGGTCAGATGCCGCCACCGCCACCGAACCCGGTCGATGAGGCCCGGGCCAACCAGATTCGCGATCTGCTGCCCAATGTCTGGAGTGCCAGCCGCTTTGCCGCCGACCAGTTGATCGGCGAAGAAGCGCGCGAGGCGGCGCAGCGGCGCGCCGAATTGCTTGCCCCGGCGCAGCCTACACCGATCGAGCGCGCGCTCGAAGCCGCCGCCGAGAATTACCAGCTCACCTCGTCGTTGCCGCTGCCGCCCAGCGCCGGGGTCAACGTCGATCGCCTGATTTGATGCGGCCGCAGGCGGGCCTAACCGCACTTAAATCCGGTGCCGCACGCCGGCGCCCTGCAAGCGCTCCAGCAGCGCCTTGGCGATGCTTTTGAGTGGCAGCACCTCGCTGGCAGCACCGTGCTGAATGGCCACCTTGGGCATGCCAAAGACCACGCAGCTGGCTTCGTCTTGCACGATGTTGTGGCTGCCGGCGTCGAGCATTTCTTTCATGGCCGCGCCGCCGTCGCCGCCCATGCCGGTGAGCATGACGCCGATGGCGTTGGGCCCGAGCACGCGCGCGCAGGATTTGAACAGCACCTCGACCGATGGCTTGTGGCGGTTCACGGGCGGTGAATCATCGACCACCGCCACGTAGTTGGCGCCGCTGCGCGCCAATGAAAACTGCTTGCCGCCGGGCGCAATGTAGGCGTGCCCGGGGAGGATGCGCTGCCCATCGACCGCCTCTTGCACGCGAATGCGGCACAGCGAATCGAGCCGGGCCGCAAAGCTGGTGGTGAAGCCCGGCGGCATGTGCTGGGTGATGACGATGGCGGGGGCGTCGGCTGGCAATTCGACCAGAATTTCCTTGATCGCCTCGGTGCCGCCGGTGGAGGCGCCGATGCAGATGATTTTCTCGGTCGACAAGCGGCTCAAGCCGCTCGGGCTGGGGGCGCTGGTGCTGCCTTCGGGCGCACGGGCAACCGTGGGACTAGGGGCTGCTGCCACGTGACGCCTCACACGCGCTTGGCTGGCAATGCGGATTTTTTCTACGATCTCGGCGCCCAGCGCTTTGAGGCCGCTGCTCACGCCGATGCGCGGCTTGGCGACGAAATCGACCGCCCCCATTTCGAGCGCGCGCAAGGTGGTGTCGGCGCCCTGCTCGGTCAGGGTCGAGACCATCACCACCGGCATCGGGCGCAGCTTCATGAGTCGCGAGAGGAATTCGAGCCCATCCATTTTGGGCATTTCCACGTCGAGGGTGATCACATCTGGGTTGAGCTCGCGGATCATCTCGCGCGCCTGCAGGGGGTCGTTGGCGGCCCCGATGCACACCATGTCGGTCTGCTGGTTGATGATTTCGGAGAGCAGACTGCGCACCAGCGCCGAATCGTCCACCACCACCACTCTGATTTTTGCCATGGGTGTATGCCAGCCTTAGAACAGATCGACCGAACCGCCGGCCGTGGACTGCACCACTTTGGTGGCCACGCCTTGGCGCTCTTGGGCTTCGAGCGTGTCTGGGTGGGCGTGCGCTAGGCGCTTGACCATGGCTTTGCCGGTCACGGGGAAAAACACCACCTTGCGCGGGTAGATGTCGAGCACATCTTTGGACACCACCGGAATCCGCTCGGTGGCCAGATAGTCGAGCACAAATTTGGTGTTGCGCTCGCCCACGTTCATGGTCGTAAAGCCGGCGATCACCGCGCCACCGCCAAAGACCTTGGCCTGCATGTAATCCCGCGTCGAGCCTTTTTTGATCATTTCATTGATCAGCAGCTCCATGGCGTAGGAGCCGTAGCGGCCGCAGGCGTCGGCGCCACCTTCGGGCAACATGAAGTGGTTCATGCCGCCGATGCGCAAGCGCGAGTCCCAGATGCAGGCGGCAATGCACGAACCGAGCACGGTCATGATGACCAGGTCTTCTTGGGCCACGAAGTACTCGCCCGGCAGCACCTTGGCAGCGTTGTACTTGAAGTTCTGGTCGTGAAAGAAAAACGACGCTTCGCCCGGTCGGCGCGCACGGGTTTTAAGGGTCTGCAAGTATTCGAGGCTGCGGTGCATGGGGCTTCAGACTTTTTCGTAAATGGTTTTGCCGCGCAGGACGAACTGGGACTTGAGGTCGGAAAAGTTCTCGGCATGCCCCACGAACAGCATGCCGCCGGGCTTGATGAGGCGGTGCATGCGCGTCAGCACCTGGCGCTGGGTGGCGTGGTCGAAGTAAATCATGACGTTGCGGCAAAATACCACGTCAAAAGTCTCGCGCAGGCTCCAGTTGTCTTCGATCAGGTTGAGGCTGAAAAACTCGATGTGCCGCTGCAGCTCGGGGCGCACCCGCGCCAGCCCGGCGTTGTCGCCTTTGCCCTTGAGAAAGTACTTCTGCAGCTGCGCCTGGCTGAGGTTTTTCAGGCCCTCGAGCTTGTAAACCCCTTGCGCGGCGGTGGCCAGCACTTTGGTGTCGATGTCGCTGGCCCAGATCTGAAAGCGCCCGCTTAGGCCGAGCGCGTCGGCCAGGGTGATGGCGATCGAGTAGGGCTCTTCCCCGGTGGAGGCGGCCGAGCACCAGATTTTCCAGTCGTGGCCGGGCGGGGCCTCGCGCACCAGCCGCGCGAGTTCTTCGAAGTGGTGGTTTTCGCGGAAAAACGAAGTCAGGTTGGTGGTCAGCGCGTTCACAAAGGCCTGCCACTCGTCGGCATCGCCTTGGGTCTCGAGCCACTTGATGTAGTCGGCAAAGCTGCGGTGACCGGTGTCGCGCAGCCGCCGCGAGATGCGGCTGTAGACCATGGCCTGCTTGCCCTCGTGCAGGCTGATGCCCGCATGGCGGTAGATCAGGTCTTTGATGCGGTTGAAGTCGGCCGCCGTCCAGGTGAATTCCCGGCTTTGTGGTGCGGCGCTGGCGTCGTTCATTTGGGGGCGAGCAAAGGTTTGGGTTTTAGTGGCGCGAGCGCCGCACCAAGGTCGAGGTGTCGAGGATCAGCGAGACGCTGCCGTCGCCCAAAATGGTGGCACCAGACACATTGGGCACTTTTTTGTAGTTCGATTCGAGGTTTTTGATCACCACCTGCTGCTGCCCGAGCAGCTCATCGACCATTAGCGCCACCCGGGCGCCATCGGATTCGATCACCACCATGATGCTGTTGGCGCTGGCATCACCCGCTTGGCGCGGCACGCCAAAGGTGCGGTCGATCTCGATCACCGGCATGTATTCTTCGCGCACCTTGACCAGACGCGAGTTTTGCGCCACGGTGTTGATGGTGTTGGATTCGACCTGGAACGATTCGACCACCGACGACAGCGGCAGGATGTAAACCTCGTCGGATACACGCACTGTCATGCCATCCATGATGGCCAAGGTGAGCGGCAACCGCACCTTGACGCTCATGCCAAAGCCCTCGGCCGAATCGAGCTCGACCGTGCCGCCCAGCGAGGCGATGTTTTTCATCACCACGTCCATGCCCACGCCGCGGCCCGAGACGTCGGTGACCACGTCGGCGGTAGAAAAACCGGGCGCAAAGATGAGCTGCCAGACCTCTTGGTCGCTCATGTCGTCTGGGGCGTCGATGCCCTTGGAGCGCGCTTTGTCGATCAGTTTTTGGCGCGACAGGCCCTTGCCGTCGTCGCGCACCTCGATCAGGATCGAGCCGCCCTGGTGCGCCGCGCTCAGGGTGATGGTGCCGGTTTCGGGCTTGCCACGCGCCAACCGGTCGGCGGGCAGTTCGATGCCGTGGTCGCAGCTGTTGCGGATCAGGTGGGTGAGGGGGTCGGTGATTTTTTCGATCAGGCCCTTGTCGAGCTCGGTGGCTTCGCCTTGGGTGACGAGATCGACTTTTTTGCCTAGCTTGCTGGCCAGGTCGCGCAACATGCGCGGGAAGCGGTTGAAGACAACCGACATCGGGATCATGCGGATCGACATGATCGACTCTTGCAAGTCGCGCGTGTTGCGCTCGAGGTCGGCCAAGCCAGCCAGCAGTTGCTGATTCAGCCCAGCATCGAGGGCGCGGCTGTTTTGCGCCAGCATGGCTTGGGTGATGACGAGCTCGCCCACCTGGTTGATGAGCTGGTCGATTTTGCTCACCGACACGCGCAGCGTGGTGGCCTCGGGCTGGGCGGCCATGGCGGCAGCGGTCGCTGGGCGAGCGGCTTTGCTGGCTTCGGCCGGCCTGGCATCGGGGCCGTTGTCGGCGCCGCTGGCGTGCGGTGTTTCTTGCAGCAGGGTCTGGGCATGGATTTGCGGCGTGAGCGGGTTGCCCGGCGCGCCGGCAAACAATCCGTAGCCCTGCACCAGATCGGGCTCGGGCACCGTGGCGCCGCTGGCCGTGACGCTGCTGCCCGGCACTGGGCTGCCCGGCGCGCCGGCAAACAGGCCGTAGCCTTGCTCGATGACGTTGGAAAAACCGTCCGGTTCTGGGACGGATGCGCCACCGCTGGGTTGCAAGCGGATGGCGTCTTTGGCGACGTGGAAGGCGAACAGGTCGAGCAGGTCGGCGTCGCTGCTGCTGGTTTCGATCTCGTACACGCGGCAGCCGTTTTGCTCGCTTTCGGCGCAGATTTGCCCTAGGCCGACGATCTCGCGAAACAGGTCTTTGATCGGGTCTGCCTGCCGGATGTCGCTCAGCGGTCCGATCACGGCTTGCAATTGGCGCAGGGCCCCGGGGGCGCTGGCCGTTGGCATTCCGGCCGGGCCGGCCGGAGCGGGAGCGGGGGCCGGGGTTTTGGCCTGAGCGGGTGCGGGTGCCTGAGCAGGCGCCGCACCGCTGGCCAGCACGCGGATGCGCTGCACCAAGGCGCTGGTTTCGGGCGCGGCGCCGCCCGTGCCTTGGTGTCGAGCCAGCAGGCCCTTGAGCGCGTCGGACGACTCCAACAACACATCGACCATGGGCGCGGTGGGCTTGAGCTCGTGGCGGCGCAGCTTGTCGAGCAGGCCCTCCATTTGGTGCGTGAGCTCGGCCACGTCTTCAAAGCCAAAGGTGGCGGCGCCGCCCTTGATCGAGTGGGCGCAACGAAAGATGGCGTTGAGCTCCTCGTCGTCCACCGTGTCGAGGTCGAGCTGCAGCAGCTGCTGCTCCATCTGCTCCAGATTCTCGCCGGCTTCTTCGAAGAAGATCTGGTAGAACTGGGTCAGGTCGAAGGCGTCGTTTTTCGCTTCTGCCATGGTCTGAATGTCTCGTTCGATGCGGTTGTGGGCGCAGAGGGGCTGCGGGGGGATTCGGGCGCGGCTGGTTTAGGCGATCACTTTGCGGATCACCTCGATGAGGCGGCTGGGGTCGAAGGGCTTGACCAGCCAGCCGGTGGCCCCGGCGGCGCGCCCGGCCTGTTTCATCTGGTCGCTCGATTCGGTGGTCAGGATCAGGATCGGGGTGGACTTGAAGTGCGGGTGCTCGCGCAGTTTGCGCGTCAGGCCGATGCCGTCGAGGCGCGGCATGTTCTGGTCGGTGAGCACGAGGTCGAAGCTTTGCTTTTGGGCTTTCTCGAAGGCGTCGATGCCGTCGATGGCCTCCACCACCTTGAAGCCAGCGCTGACCAGGGTGAAGGAAACCATCTTGCGCATGGAGGCCGAGTCGTCAACGGCAAGGATCGAGTGCATGGGGAAGTGCCTTGGAGTGGTGTGGGGTGGGGTTGCGTTGTGGGTATGGGGCTGCGCTGCAGCGGTGATCAGAACAGCTCGACCGAACCGGCGTCCATCTCGCTTTGCGTGACCGGATTGGGGTTGCGCGGCATGTGGGTCACCACCAGACCGGTTTCGTCGGCGTCGGGCTCCAGTGCCTGATCGGCCAAGACGTAGGCGCAGCCCTTGAGCATTTTGCCGATGTGCACCAGCAGCTGCGAAGACATGTCGTGAAATTGCAACTCGGTCACGGCCTGGTGCAGGTTGGCCTGCAGCGCGCTGCGCTGGTCGGCATCGGGCAGCTGCTCGACTGTGAGCAAGGCGCTGTTGAAGCGGTCCAGCAAGTTGGCGGTGGCGTGGTCGAGCAAGCCTTCGAGCCGCTTGAGGTCGTTCATGGCCACCAGCAGCGAGTCTTGCAGGTCGGCCAACACCGACACCGACATCTGGACCACCGGCTCGTCGCTGGGGACAACGGGAAAGGGCTCGACGCAGGTGTACTCCTCGCGCGGCCAGCGTCGGTGTTCGTGCGTGGCGGTTGGGGTGGTAGGCATAGGCGAGTGCGGCGCTTGCGTGTCAGATCGGTTGCTTGATCCCGTATATTAGCCTGCGCCGGGGGTATAAACTCCAGACTGCACCCACCCGTTGTTTCAGTAAATGCAAAAAACCCCTGCTTCGTGGCCCGCTAGGGCGTTGGCGATGCGCTTATTGGTCGGTCGCGGAAGCTTCGATTGCGGGGTGTTCCTTGGCTGAGCTGCATCTGCTGCACTTGGAAGACAACCCCGCCGACCACGAGTTGCTGCGGCGCTGCCTGCAGCGGGCCGATTTTGAAGCGCGCCTGACGCTGGTCGAGACGCTGGAAGAATTTGCGGCGCAGATCGAAGCCGGTGGCGTGGATGCGGTGTTGGCCGACTACCACTTGGCGGGCTTCAGCTGCCTGCAGGCTTGGGACTGGTTGCAGGCGCGGGGGCTGGAGCTGCCCTTTGTGATTGTCTCGGGGGCCATCGGCGAGGCCACGGTGGCCGAGGCGCTGCTGCGCGGGGCGAGCGACTACGTGGACAAAAACCGGCTGGCGCGCCTGCCGGCGGCCTTGCAGCGGGCGCTGGAGCTGCACGCCACGCGCCGGGCCCAGGCGCAGGCGCAGGCCGAGCTGGCCGAATCGCGCCGTCGCCTGGTGGATTTGACCGAGCATTTGCAGCTCGGGCTGGAGCGCGAGCGCGCCGACATCGCGCGCGAAATTCACGACGACATCGGTGGCGCGCTGGCGGCGGTCAAGCTCGATCTGGCGTGGCTCGGGCGGCACGTGCCGCAGCCCGAGGCGCAGGCGCACGTGCGCGCGGCGCTGGAAATGGCCGAGCACGCGCTGCTGGCCAGCCAGCGCCTGATGCGCAACCTGCGCCCGGCGGTGCTGGATCAAGGCCTGCAGCCGGCCTTGCAGTGGCTGGTGCACAGCTTTGCCGAGCGCACCGGGCTGGCGCTGCGGCTAGAAGGCGCTTTGCGCGCCCCGGTCGACCCGCAGTTGGCGATGGTGGTCTATCGCACCGCGCAAGAGGCGCTGACCAACGTGCTCAAGCACGCGCAGGCGCAATCGGTGCGGCTGGAGTTGAGCGACCTCGAGGGCGTGCTCACGCTCGAGGTGAGCGACGACGGCCGCGGCGCCAGCGCCGCCGAACTGGCCAAGCTGCAGTCCTTTGGCCTGCTGGGTTTGCGCGAGCGCGCGCAGGGGGGCGGCGGCTGGATCGACGTGGTCACGGCGCCGGGGCAGGGCCTGACGCTGATTTTGTCGCTGCCGCTGGCTGGGGCGCAGGCCGACGCAAAAGCCACAGACTGGAAATGAATTCGATGATTAAAGTAATTTTGTGCGACGACCACGCCATGCTGCGCCGCGGGGTGCGCGACACGCTGGCCGAGGCCACCGATGTGCGCGTGATCGGTGAAGCCGACGGCTACGCCAGCCTGCGCGAGCTGCTGCGCCAGCAGCGCCCCGACGTGCTGCTGCTCGACGTCGATCTGCCCGGACGCAGCGGCCTAGAGATTTTGTCGGCGCTGCAACTGGAGCCGGCGCCGCTGCGCACGCTGATGGTGTCGATGTACCCCGAAGACCAGTACGCCTTGCGCTGCCTCAAGGCCGGGGCCATGGGCTACCTCAACAAGGGTGGCGACCCGGCGGCGCTGCTCACGGCGGTGCGCACGGTGGCGCAGGGGCGCAAATACATCACGCCCGAGGTGGCCGAGCTGCTGGCCAGGCACCTGAGCGCGCCCGAGGCGGCGCAGCTGCACGATATTTTGTCGGAGCGCGAGCTGCAGACGCTGCGCCTGATCGCCTCGGGCAAAATGCTGGCGCAGATCGCCGAAGAGCTGATGATCAGCCCCAAAACGGTGAGCGTTTACCGCGCGCGCACGCTGGAAAAGCTGGGCCTGAGCAACAACGCCGAGCTCACCGTCTATGCGATCCGCAACCAGCTGGTGTAGCGCGAGGCAGGCACAACCGCCCTTCAGCAGCCCATGTTTTAGCCGCCCATGAACAAGTCGGTGACCACGCGCATGAGCTGCAGCACCGGCTGATCGAGCAGCGGCAGCGTGAAGGCGATGCCCACCAGCCCGACCGAGAGCGTGAGCGGAAAGCCGATCGCAAACACGTTCATCTGCGGCGCGATGCGCGTGATGATGCCCAGCACCAGGTTGACGAACAGCAGCATGCCGATCATCGGCAAGGCGATCCACAGGCCGTAGTAAAAAATCAACCCACCGAGCTCGTGCAGACGCATGGTTTGCACCACCGCCAGCATGTCGCCGCCCACGGGGAAGGTGTGAAAGCTGGCGGCCACCGCCATGATCAGCATCAGGTGGCCGTTGAGCACGACGAACAGCAGCATCGCCATGTTGCCGAAGTAGCGCCCGACCGGGCTCGAGGCGGCGTTGGTGGTGGGGTCGAAGAAGCCGGCGAAGTTTAGGCCCATCTGCAAGCCGATGATTTCGCCCGCCATTTCCACCGCCGCAAAGACGATGCGCACCGCCAGCCCGATCGAGACGCCGATGGCGATCTGCTGGATCACCGCGCCCAGCGCCTCGGGGCTGGTGAGCGAGAGCATGGGCGGCGTGGGCAGGGCCGGCTGGATGCAGACCGCGATCAGAAAAGCCAGCGCCACCTTCAGGCGCATGGGCACCGAGCGCGAGGAAAAAATCGGGGCGCTGGCGAATACGCCCAAGATGCGCAAAAATGGCCAGAAGATGGGCGCCACCCAGGCCATGATCTGGGCCTCGGTGAAAGTGATCATGGGGCCGTCCACGGCTGCCCCTGCGCCTAGACCGCGTACTCGGGGATCGAGAGCAGGATGCGGCGCAGAAAGTCCACCAGCGTCGTCAGCATCCACGGCCCCGCGACCGCAAACACCACCACCGCCGCCACGATCTTGGGCACAAACGAGAGCGTGGCTTCGTTGATCTGCGTCAGCGCCTGAAACAGGCTCACCACCAGCCCGACCACCAGTATCACCGCCAGCAGCGGGGCCGAGACCGCCAGCAGGATGAACAGGGCGTTTTGCCCGACGGCGAGGGTGGCTTGGGTATCCATGGCGTTTTTATCAATTTTTGGATAAAATGGGCGCAGCTAGACCACGAAGCTCGCCGCCAGCGACCCGATCAGCAGGTTCCAGCCATCGGCCAGCACGAACAACATCAGCTTGAAGGGCAGCGCCACCAGCACCGGCGAGAGCATCATCATGCCCAGCGACATCAGCACGCTGGCCACGATCAGGTCGATCACCAAAAAAGGAATGAAGATCAAAAAGCCGATCATGAAGGCGGTTTTGAGCTCGCTGATGACGAAGGCCGGCACCAGCACCCGAAAAGGGGCGTTTTGCACCGTCACGTTTTCGTCCAAGCCGGCCAGGTTGGCGAACATGCGGAAATCGGACTGGCGCGTTTGCTTGCTCATGAACTCGCGCATCGGCGCTTCGGCGCGCTGCACCGCCTGCTCGAAGCTGATCTCACCCCGGGTGAAGGGCTGGTAGGCCTCGGCGTGCACGCGGTCTAGTGTGGGCGCCATGACGAACAGGGTGAGGAACAAGGCCAACCCGACCAGCACCTGGTTGGGCGGCGCGGCCTGCGTGCCCAGCGCCATGCGCAGCAGCGAGAGCACGATGATGATGCGCGTAAAGGCCGTCATCATCAGCAGCACCGCCGGCAAAAACGACAGCGCGGTGAAGAACAGCAGGGTTTGAATGGGCACCGAGAAGCTGGTGCCGCCCGCGCCTTGGCCGATCAGGATCGGGAACGCGCCTGGGGGTGCGGCGGGGGCAGCGGGCGGCGCCACCTGCGCCAAGGCCAGCGCGCAACCGCCCAACAGCAGCGCCGCCAGCGCCGCCTGGGCGCCAGCGCGCACCCAGCCCCTTGGGGAGGCAGTTTTCACGCGCGGGGCTCCGCAGGGGTTGGGCGGTTGAGCGAGCGCGCCAGCTTTTGATACAGGGTTTCGGGGGCGGGCGGGGTGGTTGCGGCCATGGCGGCAGCAAAGGTCTCGGCGTGGGCGGCAGCGGGCGCGGTCGCAAGCAGCCTAGGGGCATCCAAGCCCTGCACGTACAGGGCGCTGATGTGTTGCGGCGTTATGCCCAATGTGAGCTGCACCGGGCCGGTGGGGCCGTTGACTTCGACCACCGCCACGCGCTGCTGCGGCCCCACCATGAGCTGCGACACCAAGCGCAGATCGGCGCCCAAGCCGCTGCCTGCTGGGGTCATGCGCTTGCGCACCCAATGCACGCCCCAAGCCAGCAGCGCCATAACCAGCAGCAAGCCCAAGGCCGGCAGCATGGCGGTAAAGATCGATTGGTTCATGGCAGGGGTTCAGGCAGGCACAGCCGCGGTCGGCATCTCAACGGCTTAGTTTCGACTTAGGCGGCGCAGCCGTTCCGAGGGGGTGACGATGTCGGTCAGGCGGATGCCGAATTTTTCGTTCACCACCACCACCTCGCCTTGGGCGATCAGGTAGCCGTTGACGAGCACGTCCATGGGTTCGCCGGCCAGCGCGTCGAGCTCGACGATCGAGCCCTGTGCCAGCTGTAAGATGTATTTGATCGGCACCTTGGTGCGGCCGAGCTCGACCGAGAGCTGCACCGGGATGTCGAGCACCATCGAGATGTCGTTGGGGCTGCTGACGGCGCTGCTAGGGCTGGCATCGAAGTGCGGCGCACCGGCGGCCAAGTCATCGGTCGCGCCCTTGGTGGATTGCTCTTGCAGTGCCTGCGCCCAGTCGTCGGCGATGGCGTCGTTGGGGTCTTGCTCGTTACTCATGTTGATCTCCGTGCCAGGTGGACGATTGCTCGCGCCGCAATTGCACCACCTTGAGGGCGTATTTGCCGTTGTGGGTGCCGTACTCGGCCTGCAGCACCGGCACGCCATCGACGCGCGCCTCGATCACGCGCTCGCGTTCGAGCTCGATGAAGTCGCCCACTTTCATGGCCAGCAACTGCTCGACCGTGGTGCGGGTGCGCGCCAATTCGGCGCAGAGCTCGATTTCGGCCGACTGGATTTCTTGGCCCAGCAGCCGCACCCAGCGCCGATCCACCTCCATCGAGTCGCCCTGCGAGGTGGAGTAGAGCAGATCGCGGATCGGCTCCAGCGTGGCGTAGGGGATGCACAGGTGCAGCGAGCCGGAAATGTCGCCGATTTCGAGCGTGAAGCTGGTGCTGATGACGATCTCGCTCGGGGTGGCGATGTTGGCAAACTGCGGCTGCATCTCGGAGCGCTGATACGCCAGTTCGAGCGGGTAGACGCCTTTCCAGGCTTTTTTGTATTCGTCCGCCACCACGTCGACCAGCCGGTTGATGACGCGCTGTTCGGTGGGGGAGAAGTCGCGCCCCTCGATGCGGGTGTGGAACTTGCCGTTGCCGCCAAACAGGCTGTCGATGACACCAAACAGCAGCGTGGGCTCGCACACGATCATGCCGCTGCCGCGCAGCGGGCGCACCGCCATGATGTTGAAGTTGGTCGGCACCACCAGCTCGCGCAGGAACATGCTGTACTTTTGCACCTGCACCGTGCCGACCGAGATTTCGGGGCTGCGCCGGATCAGGTTGAACAGGCCGACGCGCAAGTTGCGTGCGAAGCGCTCGTTGATCACCTCCATGGTGGGCATGCGCCCACGCACGATGCGCTCTTGCTTGGAGAGGTCGTAGCCGCGCACTGAGCCGGAGTCGACCTCCTCTTTGGCGAGTTTTTGGCTCTCGCCCGTGACGCCCTCGAGCAGGGCGTCGATCTCGTCCTGGGACAAAAAAGCGTCGCTCATGGTGCGGTTGTGCGGGGCGGTTGAGGTGTCTGCAAAAGGGCAGCGGGCTTACTGCACGATCAGGCTGGTGAACAACACCGCCTGCACCGGACTGGGGGTGGTGCCGCGATCGGGCAAGCCCGTGGTTTCGCGCACCATGGCCAAGATGTCAGCGGCCAGCGCGTCTTTGCCGGCCGGGGTGAGCAGTTCGGTGGCACTGCGCTGGGCTGCCAGGCGCAACATGCCGTTGCGGATCGCCGGCATGAAGGCGGTGACGCGCGCCGAAGTGGCGGCATCGGCCAGCTGCAGCGTGACGCCGAGCTGTGCGAAGCGCATGGCGCCTGGGTCGGCCAGGTTGACGACCATGTTTTCAAGTGGCAAAAAGGCCGGGGGTGCCTGCGGGGCGGCAGCGGCAGCGGGCGCCAGTGGCTGGCCGTCGGGGCCAAGTTCTTCTTCAGCCGCTGGCTGCAGCAGGAAAAAAGCAGCCACCGCCAGAACCAGCAGCAACGCCACAGCACCCAAAATGATGATGAGCAGCTTTTTGCTCTTGGGTTTGGCCGGTGCCGCGTCGGCGTTGGCGGCGGGTGCAGAAGCGGAGGGTTTGGCAGCCATGGGTTTTGCCTTTAGGTTCAAGCAAGCACAAAGAGCGCGCGAATTCGGTCGAATCCGCAGACCGCCTTATTGTGTCACGGCTATTGTGCCGGGCAGACGGCGCCGGCTTGAGCAGGAAAAGCAGGCGCTTGGGCCGGCTATTTGCGATTTACCGCCGCACGTCGATCAGGCGTACACGCTCAGGCCGGCACGACCGGAACCCAGTTGCCATTGCAGCGTGGGCGCTTGGGCCGCCGAATCGGCTTGCTCGGCCCCATCGGAGCGGGCCCGAGCCCATTCGGGGCGCGGCTGCGCCGGTCGATCCGATTGGCCCGAGGCGCGCGAGCCGATCGACAGGCCCACCAGTTCGAGCCCGCTCTGACCCAGCAGTTCGCTCAAGGCCTCTGGTGCCTGGGCTTGCAGGGCTTCGAGCAGCGCCGCGTCGTCGGTCAGGAAGTCGAGCCGGGCCTGGTTGCCGTCGAGCTGCATGCCGATTTCCAGCGGTTGGCCCAAGCCCTCGTGCAGCACCAAGTTGGCGCGTTTGACCTGCCCGGCCAGCCATAGGCTGATGTGCTGGTTGAGGGGTTCTAGGACCGCCTCTAGCCCCTGGCCCGCAACCTGCTGCTCGAGCAGTTGGCCAAACTCTGCGCCGACCGCCGAGGCTTCGCCCGCGCTCGCGCTTGACGCTTGGTTGTCGACCCAGGTTTGGGCGGCGTCGCCGCCGCGTGTGCCTTGGCCCGAACCTTCACGGGAACCTGCGTCGGAGCGTGCGCTGGAGCTTGCGGTGGTCAACGCGGTGGCGCCGGCTTCGTCTGCCATGCCGGCGGCGGAATCGGTGCTGGCCCAGGCGTACTGGGTGGCCACTGCGGCCGACCCGGCCGCGGGTGCCGCAAAACGCAGGGCAGCGGCTGCAGCCGGACCTGCCGCAGCCAGGAAGTTGGCACTGGGGGCGGCGGGCAGTTCGGCGCCCGGCTTGGGCGCTGCCGCAGCGCCGGCAGTGGCGCCGGCTGAGGCGCGCGCCCTAGCCAGTGTGGATACCCATGCGGCTGAGGCTGGGGTGGCCCCGGCTTTGCGGCCCGCAGGGCCTTCGGCGCTTGCGGGACCGGCAGGCGCTGCTGTGGTGGCCTGGGCATCCGGTGCAGCCGGAGTGGCTGGGGTAGGTGCTGTAGCCGGTGTTCCGTTGGCTTTGGGTTCCAGGCGGGCCATGAGTGCGGTGGATTCGGCCGGGTCTGAGCGCGGCGGCGCCTGGACGGTGGTGGCGGGGTCGCTGGATTTGCCTTGAGAGAGCTCGGGGTCTGGGCTGGCCTTGGGGTCGGCTTGGGCCAGGGGTGCCGGGGCTTGGGCCTCGTGGCCTGCGTCGGCAGCGAGCAACATGGCGGCAAAGGCGCAGCTTGAGGCACCCGCTTTGGGTGTGCCTGGGGTCGCCGCCGAGGCTGCCGCAGCCGCTGCGGTGCGGCGCGGCGCGGGCTCGGGCGTGCGCGGGCTTTGGGGGGAATCGGTTCTCATGGCGTGGACCTCCAAGGGTGCGAATCGGCGTGCAGGCGGTGTTGCACGGCAGCCATTTCGTCGTTGCTCTTTTGCTCTTTGCGTTGCTGCTGCAGCAGCCAAACTTGGTGGCGGCGTTGCTGAAATTTGCGCAGGCTGGCCAGCTCGCGCTCGGCTTCGTACACCCTTTGCTGGCCCTGCTGCAGCCGGTGCGCGATCTGCTCCAACACGGTTTGCTGGTAGTTTTGCGCGTGCTCGAGTTTGCCCATGAATACCCGGTGGGTGTGCAACTGCACGCCGTCGAAACCGTTGGCCGCGCGCTCGCTCCAGCGCACGTGGGTTTCGGCGCAGTAGCCTTGCAGTTGGTTGAGCTGCAGCAGCGCCTGGCGTTGCTCGTGCTGGATCTGGGCCAGCGCCTGCAGGGCCTGGTCGCGCTTGCGCAGTGCGACGTCGAGCACCACGCTCAAATCTTGCTCTGCGGTTTTCATGGTTGCGCGTTGAAGGAGTGGGTGCCGCGCCCGGGGGCGGCTTCGCCTATGGCTTGGGCCAATTGCTGCACGCTGGTCTCGAAGGGGGCTTGTTCGCGCATGTCTTGCATCAAAAATTGCTGCAGGGCCGGGAAGAGGGCGATGGCGCGGTCGGTTTCGGGGTCGCTGCCGGCGGCGTAAGCGCCCAGCTGGATCAGGTCGCGGCTTTTTTGGTAGCGGGCGTAGAGCTGGCGGTAGCGCCGCGCCCACTGCTGGTGCGCAGCGCTGGTGACGTTGTGCATCACGCGCGAGGCCGAGGCCTCGATGTCGATCGCCGGGTAGATGCCGGATTCGGCCATGCTGCGCGAGAGCACGATGTGGCCGTCCAGGATGGCGCGGGCGGCGTCGGCGATCGGGTCTTGCTGGTCGTCGCCTTCTGAGAGCACGGTGTAGAAGGCGGTGATCGAGCCCTTGCCCTGGGCGGCGTTGCCGCTGCGCTCGACCAGTTGCGGCAGCTTGGCAAAGCAGCTCGGGGGGTAGCCCTTGGTGGCCGGGGGCTCGCCGATGGCCAGTGCGATTTCGCGCTGCGCCATGGCGTAGCGGCTGAGCGAGTCCATGAGCAGCAGCACGTCGAGCCCGTCGTCGCGAAAGCGCTCGGCGATGGCGGTGGCGTAGTGCGCACCCTGCAGGCGCAGCAGCGGCGGCGAGTCGGCCGGCGCGGCCACCACCACCGAGCGCGCCAGCCCGTCGGCGCCCAGAATGTCTTCGATGAATTCTTTGACCTCGCGCCCGCGCTCACCGATCAGGCCGACCACGATCACGTCGGCACGGGTGAAGCGCGCCATCATGCCCAGCAGCACGCTTTTGCCCACGCCGGAGCCGGCAAAGAGCCCGATGCGCTGCCCACGCCCGACGGTGAGCAAGGCGTTGATGGCGCGCACGCCGGTATCGAGCGGCTGACGCACCGGGGCGCGTTCCATGGCGTTGATGGGGTTGCGCTCGAGCGGGTCTATGGCCACCGCGCGCAGCGGCCCTTGGTGGTCGAGCGGTTGCCCGCGCGCGTCCACCACCCGGCCCAGCAGCCCGGCACCGAGCGGCAGGCGCAGCACGCCACGGTCGTTGGGGGGCTGCGGCTTGAGTGGGTCGCCCAGGCGCGGCTGTGGCCGGTAGGGGGGCAACTGGCGCACCCGCGCGCCGCTGGCTAGGCCTTGCACGTCGCCCGCTGGCATCAGGAAGGCGCGGTCGCCGTTGAAGCCCACCACCTCGGCCAGCACCGCGCTGTCGGGTTCGCCAGGGGTGTCGATCACGCACTGCGAACCCACCGGCGCGCGCACGCCTTGGGCTTCGAGCACCAAACCGGCCAAGCGCATCAGCCGGCCGCTGGTTTCCAGCGCGGTGTGCTGGGTGGCGGCTTGCTGCGCCAGCGCCATGAAGCTTGCCCAGCGCGGCGGCAGCGCCGGGCTTGGGGGCGCTGCGGCCAGGAGTTCAGACATCGGCTTGCCCTCCGGGCTGCCAGGGCTGCTCAAGCCCCAAGTTGGCCAGCGCCCGCTGCCAGCGTTTTTCGAGCCGTGCATCGACGCCGCCGTGGGCGCTCTCGACCACGCAGTCGCCCGGGCTCAGGGTGGGGTCGGGGTGCACCTGCACCGGCGTCTGCAGTGCCATGCCGTGCGCCTCCAGGGTTGCTTGATCGGCCAGCAGCGCGGCATCGAGCGGGTGCAGGCGCAAGGTGGCCGGGCGACCGTCGTCGATCAGCAGCGCCAGCGCTTCTTGCACCACGCTGCGCAAGGGTGGCAGCGGGGTGCTCAGCTCGCACCGCACCACCTGGCGCGCCAGCGCGCAAGCCAGCTGCAGCACCTGCTCGGCCAGCGCTTGCTCGAGCAGATCAAAACCCGCTTGCGCCTGGCGCAGCATGGCGTCGATGCGCTGCACCTGCTCGCGCTGCACTTGCAGGGTTTGCTGCTGCAGTTCGGTGCGCGTGCGTTCGGCGCCAGCCAGCAGGCCGGCTTCGTAGCCTTCGTCCCAAGCTTGCTGGCGCAGGGCCAGTGCCTGCTGGACATCGAGCACCTGTTCGGCATCGGTGGCTTGGGTCTCGCGGCCGGGTGTGCCGTCGCCGATGGCACCAAACAGCACCGCCTCTACCTCTTGCACCTCCTCTTTGGGGATGAAGCGCTGGTAGTGCGAGGCGCGGCTAGACGAAGGCATCGTCGCCTCCGCCACCGATCGTGATTTGGCCCTCGTCGGCCAGGCGGCGCACCACTTTGAGGATGTCTTTTTGTTGCGCCTCGACCTCGGACAAGCGCACCGGCCCGCGCGACTCCAGGTCTTCTTTGAGCGCTTCGGCGGCGCGGCTCGACATGTTGCCGAGGATTTTTTCTTTGAGCTCGTTGCTCGCACCCTTGAGGGCGATCACCAGCGCATCGGAGGACACCTCTTTGAGCACCGACTGGATGGCTTTGTTGTCGAGCTTGTTCACGTCTTCGAAGGTGAACATCTTGTCCATGATTTTTTGTGCCAGGTCGGGGTCGGACTCGCGGATGGAATCGACCACGCTGGTCTCGAGGCTGGTGCCGAGCAGGTTGATGATCTCGGCCGCTGCCTTGGCACCCCCGAGCGAGCTTTTGCGGATTTTGTCGCCGCCGGCCAGCACTTGGTAAAGCGCTTCGTTAAGGTCTTTGAGGGCCATCGGCTGGATGCCCTCCATGGTGGCGATGCGCAGCATGACGTCGTTGCGCGTGCGCTCGGTGAATTGCTTGAGGATGTTGGCGGCATGGTCTTGGTCGAGGTGCACCAAAATGGCGGCCAGAATCTGCGGGTGTTCGTTGCGCAGCAGTTCGGCGACCGAGTTTGGGTCCATCCACTTCAGGCTCTCGATGCCGGAGACGTCGCCACCTTGCAAAATGCGGTCGATCAGCAGCGAGGCCTTGTCGTCGCCCAAGGCGCGCTTGAGCACGGCGCGCACGTAGTTGTCGGTGTCCGAGACCAGCAGGCTTTGCGAGGCCGCTTCGGCGGTGAACTTGTCGATCACACCATCGACCTTGTCTTTGCTGACGGTGCGCATGCGCGCGATCGTCTCGCCTAGGCGCTGCACCTCTTTGGGCGAGAAATGCTTGAACACCTCGGCCGCTTCCTCTTCGCCGAGCGACATGAGGAAGATGGCCGCGTCTTGCAGTCCGTCGTCTGTGTCAGCCATTGCGCGCTACCTTTGGGCTTGTCAAGGGCCCCATTGTCGCCTCAAGTGCTGGCCGTGGCAGGGGATTCGCCCGTCATCCAGCCGCGCACGATGTTGGCCACGGCCACCGGGTTGTCGCGCGCCAGCCGGCGCGCGTCGTCGAGCCGCAGTTGCTCCACGGTCGGTTCTCTGGATGCGGGCGCTGGCAGGCCCGGACGCTGTGGCGTTTCGTCCACCAGCGCGTTGAGCTGACCGCCCGGGGCACCGGCGTCGCGTTCGGGTTCGGGGGGCGACGCCGCCATGAGCTTGAGCGAGGGCCGCACCATGCCCAAGAAGACGATCAGAGCCAGCAGCAGCAAGCCCAGCGGCCAAACCAAGGAGCGGATCAGGTCTTGCAGCCAAGGCTGCTGCCACAGCGGCAGCTCGACCGTTTCGACCACGGTGCGGTTGAAGGCGGCGTTCATCACGTTCACGGTGTCGCCGCGCGGTTCGCTAAAGCCGATGGCTTCGCGCACCAGCGCGTTGATCTGCGCCATCAGCTCGGGCGACAAGGCGGTGGTGGTGGGTTCTCCGCGCCGATCGGTGCCCTCAGCGTGGTTGAGCACCACGGCGGCGCTCAGGCGCCGGATGTTGCCGGTGGCCCCCCGGGTGACGGCCACGGTGCGGTCGACCTCGAAGTTGGTCACTTGCTCGCGCCGGCGGTTGGCTTCGGCGCTGCCGCCGGGCACGTTTTGCCCGGGCACCACACCCAAGGGGCCGGCGTCGGGGGCGTTGATCGGAGCCGCTGCGGCCCCCGGGGGCAAGTTGGCCACGGCGCCCGGCACGCCAGCCGGCGTTTGTTCGGTTTGGCTGCCGCTTTCGAGCAACTGGGCGCTGCGCACCGCGGCTTCGTTGGGGGCTTGGTTGGGGCGGAACTGCTCGCTGGTCTGGTCGGTGACCGAAAAATCGACGTCGGCCGTGACTTGGGCGCGCACGTTTTGGCGCCCGACCAAGGGCTCGAGCAGATCCAGGATGCGCTGGGCGTACATCTGCTCGACCATGCGCCGGTATTCAAGCTGGCGCGAGTCGATGCCGCTTTGGGCGCCGTCGGCGCTTTGCGACAACAGGTTGCCCTGCTGGTCCACCACGCTCACCGCCGCCGGGCGCATTTCGGGCACGCTGCTGGCCACTAGGTGCACGATGCCGGCGACTTGGGCGCGGTCGAGCACGCGGCCGCCGTGCAGGGTGAGCAACACGCTGGCCGAGGGCTTTTGCTGTTCCCTAAAAAAACCGGTCTGATTCGGCAGGGCCAGGTGCACGCGCGCCTCGGCCACGGCGTTGAGCGACGAGATGGAGCGCACCAGCTCGCCCTCGAGCCCGCGCTGAAAATTGAGCCGCTCCTGGAACTGCGTCATGCCCAGCCGGGCGGTGTCCATCAGTTCAAAGCCGACCACGCTGCCGCGCGGCAGGCCCTGCGCCGCCAGCTGCAAGCGCACATCGTGCACCCGGTCAGCGGGTACCAAAATGGCGGTGCCGCCCTCGGAGTGCTGGTAGGGTACGCCCAGTTGCGACAACTGTTCGATCACCGCGCCGCCGTCTTGAGGCGAGAGGTTGGCGTAAAGCACCCGAAACTCGGGTCGGCCGGCCATCAGGGCGGCCGCCACCAGCAGCGCCAGCAAGGCGGCCGCGCCCAGCCCGAGCATGAGCTTGCGGCCGCTGTCGAGGCGCGCAAAGCCCTGCACCAAGCGGTTGGGTGGGCCCGCAGTTTGGAGGGGTGGGGCGTCAACGGTGGCGACGGCGGTGTTCATGCGGGTGGGTGCGGGAGGACGGTTTTGGGGGCTGAGGGCATTGTGTGTGGCCCGGCCCCGAATCTAAAGCGGAAAAAGCCCTGCGAACGGGCGCTTTATCGGCCTCAAGTCGGGGTGTGAGCGGCCGTAGCATTGCCACTCATCGCATTGAGCCACCCGCCCTGCAAGGATCTAGCCATGGAATTGCGCCTCACCCCTCCCACGACCGTCGGCGCAGGCGCCCCGCGCCCCGCACGCCTGCCCGGCTTGGACTCGGGCGCCGGTGGATCGGCTGGGGCGGTGCCCGAAGCCGGCGGCTTTGGACAAGCCTTCAAGACCGCATTGCAAAACGTCAGCGCCGCCCAAGAGCGCGCGAGCCAGCTGCAGACCGAATTCCAGCTCGGCAACCCCAACGTGAGCTTGGAGCAAACCATGCTTGCGATGCAAAAATCACAGATCGGCTTTCAGGCCGCCTTGCATGTGCGCAACCGCATGATGCAGGCGTACACCGATGTGATGAACATGCAGGTATGAGGGCGTTTGTATGTTTCTAGATGGTGCGGCTGCAGCCCGATAAGGGAGCGTCAATGCAGCAGAGTGGACCGAGTCGGCCCCAGGTTGGCCCACAAATCATCGACGCAGGGCTCAACCAGTTCCCGAATCTGGGCATCATGGCGCAGCAGCGTGAGCATGATGCGTTGTTTGCGGGCGCGCTCTGTGGGCGTCAAATCTCCCTCTTGGCCGAGTTCGCGCAGGCGTTCGATCAGCACGGCGCAGGCGCTTTCGAGCCGCATCACGGCGTCCCAGTCGTGCGCCTGCGCGGCGTCGAGCATCGCTTGGCTGGTTCTTTCGATCGCTTGGTAGTGCTCGAGCAGGTCAGTAGGCATGGTGGACATGGTGGGCAGGTGGGTCGAAGGGCCAGATGAGATCTGTACAAATTCTCAAGTCGTGCTATCTATATCGTAGTGTTCTGCGCCAACTTGAGCGCTTACTGGGTGGAATGTGCCGCTCAGTTCTGGGCTTTGGTGGCTGCGCTGGCAGGGTGCACCGGCTCCAGCGGCTGCGGCACCATGGGTTGCCAACGCACCGGATTGGTCGGTGCATCCTGCCCCAAGGCTTTGCCATTGACCCGCAGACCGTTGGCTGACAGACGCGCGGCGGTGGTGGGGCCGACTCCACGCACCCGGTTGGAGAAATCGCTCCAGTTGGCGAATGGGCGCTGTTGCCGCGCCGCCACGATGCGCTCAAGCATCACCGGACCGATGCCTTTGATCGCATCCAAGTCGGAGGCGGAGGCGCGGTTGGCCTCTACGGCGTTGGCACCGGCCGAGGCCAGCAACAGCAAAACGCCGATCATCAACGCTGCCGCCACCAGGCTCCACCTCGATTGCCGCTGCACACGCCACTGCAATGGCCTCTGCAGCCCCCTGCGATTTACTGCTTTGCCTACGTAGACCATGGCTGCCTCTCCTGTGGTGCATACCCCGACACTGCACAATTCGAAGATCTTAACTGCAGCGGGCGCCTTGGGGCTGATTGGGGCGCCTGGTGCCTGCAGCGCCGACGCCCCCACCAACCGACGATGTTTGACCCCACCCAAGTGCCTGTGCTGGGCACCGATGCGCATCTGCCCGCCGTGGCGCCCGCCGAGTGCCAGCCGCTGGCGCTGCGGCGCCGTTTGGCGGCGCCGCCGCCGTGGCAGCCCGAGCTGTGGCATGAACCCCGCTTCATCGAGCGTGCGCCCAGCCGCGCTGCGGTGCTGATGGCGGTGCGCACCGGGCCGCAACCCACGCTGCTGCTCACCGAGCGCAGCCCCGAGTTGCCCGACCACCCCGGCCAGATCGCCTTTCCCGGCGGCAAGATCGACGCCAGCGACGCCAACGCCCAAGCCGCCGCTTTGCGCGAAGCGCAAGAGGAAATCGGGCTGCCACATCAGGTGGTGGAGGTGCTGGGCCAGCTGCCCGACTACACCACTGGCAGCGGCTTCATCGTCACGCCGGTGCTGGCCTTGGTGCCTGCCAGCCAGCGCCTACAACCCGACCCGCGCGAGGTGGCGGCGGTGTTCGAGGTGCCGCTGGTCTATCTGATGAACCCGGCGCACCACCGCCGCCACGAACTGCTCTGGCAAGGCCGCCGCCGGCAGTGGTTTTCTATGCCGTGGCACGACGGCACGCGCGAGTGCTACATCTGGGGCGCCACGGCGGCCATGCTGCGCAACCTGTACCGACTTTTGAGTGCTTGAGCCTAGGGCGCACCGCATCAAGCTGCCGGGCATGGCTGGCCCAAAGCTGGCCCAAAGCATCCGCGCTGGTTATGATGCCGACCCATGACCTTGTTTGCCCTCATTTTTGCATTGGTGCTCGAACAGGCGCGCCCCTTGCACGACGACAACCCGGCGCATGCTGCGTTGCGCGCGTGGGCGGCTGCGGCCCGGCGCTGGCTTGATGCCGGGCAATGGCACCACGGCTGGCTGGCGTGGGCGCTGGCGGTGCTGGGGCCGGTGGTGCTGGCGGTGTTGATCTACGGGCTGCTCAACTGGGTGCACGGCCTGCTCGGTTTTGCGTGGGCGGTGTTGGTGCTCTACCTGACCTTGGGCTTCAGGCAGTTCAGCCACCACTTCACCACCATCCGGGTGGCGCTGGAGTCGGGCGACGAGGCCGCGGCGCGGGCCGAACTGGCGCGCTGGCAGGGGGTGGAGGTGGCCGAGCTGCCGCCGCAAGAGCTGCTGCGGCACGTGATCGAGCACTCGGTGCTGGCCGCGCACCGCCATGTATTCGGCGTCATGGTGGCATTCGTGGCCTTTGCCGCCATCGGGCTGGGGCCGGCAGGGGCGGTGTTGTACCGCATGGCCTTGCACTTGGCGCGCCACTGGCCGGTGCGCACCACGGTGCAGGCCGAAGACGCCTCGGCCGCGGCGGCGCGGCGCGGCTGGCACGTGGTGGATTACTTGCCGGTGCGTGCCACGGCGCTGGCTTTTGCGGTGGTGGGCAATTTTGAAGAAGCGATCGCCAACTGGCGCCAAGACGGCGCCCTGAACAAGGGCAACGATGGCTTGCTGCTGGCTGCCAGCGCCGGAGCCATGAACGTGCGCCTAGGCAGCGGCCCCCCGCTGGGCGAGCCCCTGTACACGCCCGAGCTGGGCTGGAGCGAGTCGGACGCGCGCGTGCCCCAGTTGGCGCACCTGGCCAGCATGGTGGGGCTGGTGTGGCGCGGCGTGCTGCTGTGGCTGCTGCTGCTGGCGCTGGCGCTGTTTGCCCGCGCTTGGTAGAGAGGTGTGAGAGCTAAGGGCTGGGCTGGGCGCGTTTAGGGGGTCTAGGCCTTGGCCCCTGCGTGTGCAAACCCGTGCGCACCACACCGCCAGAGTCAATAGCGCGGCGCCGCGCTGAGCTCGCGGTGCAAATCCACATAGAGCCGGTAGCGTTGCTCGTGCACCCCTAGGCCCACGGCGGCGCGCACCGCGCACCCGGGCTCGTGCAGGTGGGTGCAGTTGTAAAAGCGGCACTGCCCGCAGTGCGCGGCCAAATCCGGCATCAGCTGCGCCAACTGCGGCGGCTCGAGGTGGCGCAGGCCAAATTCTTGGAACCCAGGGGAGTCGATCAGCGCCGAACGCCGTTGCCCATCAAGCCAATACCAGCTGCTGCTGGTGGTGGTGTGGCGGCCCGAATTGAGCGCCCGCGACACCGCCCCAGTGGCCGCCATGGCGCTGGGGATGAGCCGGTTGATAAGCGTGCTTTTGCCGGTGCCCGAGGGGCCCAGCACCAGGGTCGTGCGGCCTTCAAGGCGCTGGCGCAGGGCAGCAAGCGTGGCCGGGTCGCTGCCCTCGTGCAGGCACAGGGGCAACACGTCTTGGCCAAAGGCCCGGTAAGGGGCGAGGCGCTGCCAGGCGCTGTCGAAGGCCGGGCCCAGGTCTAGTTTGTTGAGCACCACCAACGCGTCGATATGGGCCGCAGCGGCGGCCACCAGCGCACGGTTGAGCTGGCTTTCGGAAAACACCGGGTCGGCGGCCAGCAGCACCAGCACCAGGTCGAGGTTGGCGGCAAAGGATTTGGTGCGCAGCTCGTCTTGCCGATACAGCACGTTGCGCCGTGGCAGCGTGCGGCTGATCGAACCGCCGTCGCCGCTGGGCTGCCAGCAGACCCGGTCGCCCACCAGCGGCGCGTCTTTGCGGCCGGGCAGGTGGCACAGCAGGCGCCGGCCGTCGTCGGTCTCGATCCAGCAGTGGCGGCCGTGGGTGCCCACCACCAAGCCTTGCAGCTCGTCGCCCAGAGCCGCGCCGCCGTCGGGAGCGCTGCCCAGTGGGGGCCTCATGCGCCCAGGCGCGCCAAGCGCTCGCTCGCCGGCGGGTGCGAGTAATAGAAGCGCACGTAGAGCGGGTCGGGGGTGAGGGTGCTGGCGTTGTCTTGGTACAGCTTGAGCAAGGCGCTGGCGAGGTCGCGCGGGTCGGCGTGCGCCGCCGCAAAGGCGTCGGCCTCGAACTCTTGTCGGCGCGACAGCGCGCTCATCCAAGGTGAGGCAAAAAAACCGACCAGCGGCGTCACCAGCAAAAACAGGATCAGCGCCAGCGCCCCGTTGGGCTGCATCAGGTTGGGCGTCACGCCCAAGCCGGTGTAGAACCAGACTTGCTGCGCCAGCCAGCCCAGCAAGGCCAAGGCGCCCAAGCTCAGCACGGCCATGAGCACAATGCGCTTGAGGATGTGGCGGCGCTTGTAGTGCCCGAGCTCGTGCGCCAGCACGGCGTCGATCTCGCCGGGCGCGAGTTGCTGCAACAGGGTGTCAAAAAACACCACCCGCTTGGCGGGCCCAAAGCCGGTGAAGTAGGCGTTGGCGTGGGCGCTGCGCTTGCTGCCGTCCATCACGAACAAGCCTTGGGCCTTGAAGCCGCAGCGCGCCAACAGGGTTTCGATGCGCGTTTTGAGCGCCGGGTCTTGCAGCGGCTCGAAGCGGTTAAAGAGCGGGGCAATCAGGCTCGGGTACAGCACCAGCAGCAGCAGATTGAAGGCCATCCACAGCGCCCAGGCCCACAGCCACCACAGCGGGCCGGCGGCCTGCATCAGCCACAACAACAAGGCCACCACCGGCAGGCCGATCGCCGCCCCAACCAGGGCTCCTTTGAGGCCGTCGCTGAGCCACAGACGCGGCGTCATGCGGTTGAAGCCGTGTTTTTGCTCGAGCACGAAGGTGCGGTACCACGACAGGGGCAGCTCCAGCAGCGCACCCAAGGCGGTGAAGGCCGCCAGCAGCGCCACCTGCTGCAGCAAGCCCGGCCCCAACCACGCCAGCAAGGCCAAGTTGAGGGCATTGAGCCCCCCCAGCAGCGTCCAGCCGATCAGCAGCGCGGCCCCGAAGCTGCCCTCGAGCAACCCGAGGCGGGTTTTGGCGATGGTGTAGTCGGCCGCTTTCTGGTGCGCCGCCAGCCCGATGCGCTCGGCAAAGGCGGCGGGCACGCTGGCGCGGTGTTGCGCCACGTGGCGCATCTGGCGCCCAGCCAGCCAGAGCCGGGTGAGCAAGCCGGCGGTGAGCAGCAGGCAAAACACGGCCGTCCACAGCAGGGGGGCATAAGCAGCTAGAAAATCCATAGGGTGCAAGTATAGGAGCCGGCGCAAAAGGCTGCAGGAGTTGGCTGCAGGGAAGGCGCAGGGATGCGATTGAATCGGCGAGAATGCGGGCCATGCAAACCCCCGACGAACCCAAGGCCGCAACGGCCGAACTGCACCACAGCGACCAAAATCTGGTCTGGATCGACTGCGAGATGAGCGGGCTCGACCCGGAAAAAGAGCGCCTGCTGGAGATCGCCGTGGTGGTGACCGGGCCGCAGCTGAGCCCGCGCATCGACGGCCCGGTGCTGGTGCTGCAGCAAAGCGAGGCGCTGCTGGCGGCGATGGACAACTGGAACAAAGGCACGCACGGCAAGAGCGGCCTGCTCGACAAGGTGCGCGCCAGTCGCCTGAGCGAGGCCGAGGCCGAAGCCGAGCTGCTGGCCTTTCTGCGCCGCTACGTGCCCAAGGGCGGCTCGCCCATGTGCGGCAACAGCGTCGGCCAAGACCGGCGCTTTTTGCTCAAGTACCTGCCCAAGCTCGAGGACTACTTCCATTACCGCAACCTCGACGTGAGCACGCTCAAAGAGCTGGCCAAACGCTGGCGCCCCGAGGTCTATGCAGCCTTCAAAAAACAACAGCGCCACACCGCGCTGGCCGACGTGCACGAGTCGATCGACGAGCTGGAGCACTACCGCCAGCACCTGCTGCGATAAATAATTCTTGCACGCCGCGAGAAAATACGTGATAATCAAAAGCTGCACTGCAAAAGCAGTGTAAACCTTGCATCTGCCTCACGCTTTTTGGGGGTGGTTTCATGGGGAAGCGGTTGGGCCTTGCGGGCTACGCAAGCGCCTGATCGGGTGGCCAGCAGTGGCTGCCCGCAGCCTGGCTTTCGAGCGGCGGCTGTCTGGCCCCAGCCAACCCCAGCCTGGTCGCGCTGCCCACTAAACGGGCAGAGTCCTCCGGGCCGATTTGTTTGTGGTCGATGTGTTTTTTCACCACGAACGAATCGGGCGCACCCGCGCAGCCTGTCACGGCTGGGCGGCCTTCCGTTTTTGTTCCTTTGCGCCTACAGTGCGCATGGACGAACGACATGACAGACATCACCTGCAACCCCGCGGCCATCGACGCCGCGACCCCTGCCACCGCCACCCCTGTGGCCACCGCCACCACGCCTTCGGCTTTTGCCGCGCTGGGCCTGGCCCAGCCGCTGCTCAAAGCCGTGTCCGACCTGGGCTTCACCCAGCCCACGCTGGTGCAGCAAGCCGTGATCCCCAAAGCCATGCAGGCCGAAGGCAGCGCGCGCCCGGGCGGTCACGCCTTCACCGACCTGATGGTCTCGAGCCAGACCGGCAGCGGCAAAACCGCCGCCTTTCTGCTGCCGGTGCTGCACACCCTGCTGGTGCAGATGGAGCAACAAGAGGCCGCCGAGCGCGCCGAATGGGAGCGCCTGCAGGCCGAGGCCGCTGCGGCCGGCCAGCCCGCGCCCAAGCGCGCCAAGCGCCAAAACCCGCTGCTGGCGCGCCACTTCAAGCCCACCATTCCGGGTGCGCTGGTGCTGTGCCCGACGCGCGAGCTGGCGCAGCAGGTGGCCAACGACGCCATCGACTTGGTGCAGCACTGCCGTGGCCTGCGCATCGCCAACGTGGTCGGCGGCATGCCCTACCAGATGCAGATCGCCAAGCTGCAAAACGCCAACCTCGTGGTGGCCACGCCGGGCCGCCTGCTCGATTTGCAGCGCAGCGGCCAGCTGGTGCTCGATCAGGTGCAGTTTTTGGTGGTCGATGAGGCCGACCGCATGCTCGACCTCGGCTTTGCCGACGACCTGGCCGAAGTCAACCGCCTCACCGCCGCGCGGCGCCAGACCATGATGTTCAGCGCCACCTTTGCGCCGCGCATCCAGGCGCTGGCCACGCGCGTCATGCGCGAGCCGCAGCGGGTGCAGATCGACACCCCGCAAGACCGCCATGTGAACATCGAGCAGCGCCTGTACTGGTGCGACAGCCCGGAGCACAAGCGCCAGTTGCTGGATCACTGGCTGCGCGACGCCAGCATCGAGCAGGCGATCGTGTTCTCCAGCACCCAGATCGAGTGCGACGCGCTGGCCGCCGACCTGCAGCAAGCCGGCTTTGCGGCCGTGGCGCTGCACGGCGCACTCAGCCAAGGCTTGCGCAACCGCCGCCTGACGGCGCTGCGCAGCGGTCAGGTGCAGATTCTGGTGGCCACCGACGTGGCCGCACGCGGCATCGACGTGCCCAGCATCACCCATGTGTTCAACTTTGGGCTGCCCATGAAGGCCGAGGACTACACGCACCGCATCGGCCGCACCGGCCGCGCTGGGCGCCAAGGGCTGGCGGTGACCATGGCCGAAATGCGCGATCGGCGCAAGATCGGCGAAATCGAAGCCTACAGCCAGCAAGTGATCGACACCCACACCGTGCCCGGCATGGAGCCGCGCAAGCCCCTGTACGAGAGCCGCGATCCCCGCCGTGCCCCCGGCGGCCGCCCACCCGCTGGCCGCGGTGCCCGCCCGGGGCCCTACAGCGGTCCGCGCGAAGGCGGTTTCGGCGCCCGCCCCACACAGCACCAGCCGCACCACCCACCGCGCACCCCCGGCGAGGGGCCGCGCCACGGCTTTGGCAAACCGGCCCCGGCACGCCAGGGCGACCGCCCGGCCTTTGGCGACCGTCCGGCGTTTGCCGAGCGCCCATCCTTCGGCGACCGCCCGGCTTGGGGCGACAAGCGCGAGCGCCCGCAAGGCGCTGCCAAGCCCTTTGCCGGCAAAGGCCGCCCCAGCCGCTGAGCCCAGCCTGCCCTGACCCCAGCACCTAGGGGGAGGGGCGCTGGTGTTTGCGCCATGCCAGCCCAGACCACCGCCTAACCGCTGGCGCTGGCGTGCCCCGATGCGGCACAATGGTGGCTCAAAGGCGGCGTGCATGTGCCGCGCTAGGAGCCCCTCCAGATGAATCCCTCCACCCTGATCGGGATGGTGGCCAGCGTGCTGCTGCTGGTCGTCGTGATGATTTTTGCGGCCGAAGACCCGCTGCTGTTCATCGACCTGCCGGGCTTGGGGATCGTGCTCTTTGGCACCTTGGCCGCCACCTTCATGAGCTACCCGCTGCGCGAGGTGCTGCGCGTGTTCAAGCTCTTTGGCACCGTGATCCGCAACGAGCGGCTCTACACCCAGAGCGCCATCGACGAGCTGGTCGATGTCTCGCGCTTGTGGATACGCGACGACCTCGCCGCGGTCGAGCGCGCGCTCAAAAATGTCAACAACCCCTTTTTGCGCACCGGGGTGCAGTTGGTGATCGAGCGCACGCCCGAGGCCGACATCTTGGACCTGATGCAGTGGCGCATCTCGCGCCTGCGCGCCAAAGAGGCGGCGGAGGCGCAGCTGTTTCGCGTCATGGCCAGCTACGCGCCCGCCTTTGGCATGATCGGCACCCTGGTCGGGCTGGTCAACATGATGGACATTTTGGGCACCGGCGACATGCTGGTGATCGGCGGCCATCTGGCGGTGGCCCTGATGACCACCTTTTACGGCATCTTGCTGGCCAACTTGGTCTTCAAGCCGGTGGCGGTCAAGCTCGAGCGCCGCACCGAGCAGCGCGTGATCTTGATGAACATGGTGATGCAGGGCATCGCCATGATGACGGCACGGCGCAGCCCGTCGCTGATGCGCGAAACGCTCAAATCCTTTGCTGCCCACCACGAAGATGAAATTTTCGACGGTGCGCAGCCAGCCGCCCAAGCGCGCGGCTGGTGGCCTTTTGCTGCACGCAAAGCCAGCAAAGCCGGCAAACCCGGCCCCAGCGCAGCCGGGCGGCCATGAGCCCTCCCACCTTGCTCGAAAGCATGCTGGCCCGAATGCCCTCCGGGCCTAGCGCGGCGGCCAAAGCCATGCCAGGCCAAAGCGCGGCTCCGCCCAGCGAAGGCAGCGCCAACCAGTCCATCAGTGCCTTGCACAGTGGGCGCTTCGAGCGCTGGCACGTGGACCCAGCGCCGGTGCAGGAGGAAGAAACCTGGCTGATCACCTACCTCGACGTGGTCACGCTGCTGCTGGCGATGATGGTGGTGATGCTGGCCTTTTCCGAGCCGGTGAGCGAAGCCTTCAGGGGTGAGCGGCGCGAAATCGCGCTCGACCGCATGCACCCGCAGGTGCAGGCCGCAGCCGATGCGGGCACCACCATTTTGCCGCCGGTGCCGCTGCCGCACCCGGCCACGGCCCCGGCGCGGGTCGAGGGCGACCCGGTCGATATCCGCTCCGCCCCGGTGCCGCCCGAGCCGCCCGCGCTCAACGTGGGCGATATCGGCGAAAACGTGGAAGTGGTCACCGAAGCCAAGGGGGTGACGCGCTTTCGCATCAGCAGCGAGCTGCTGTTTGCACCCGGCCAAGCCGCGCTCACCCCGGCCGGCCAGCGCGTGATCGACGAGCTGCTGCCGGTGCTCAACCAGGCCCTGGGCCACACCATCGTGGTCGAGGGCCACACCGACAACGTGCCCATTGCCACCGTGCGCTTTCCCTCCAACTGGGAGCTGGCCGCCGGCCGCGCCGGCGCCGTGGTGCGCCACCTCGAGGGGCGCGGCGTCAACCCGATGCGGCTGCGCGCCACCGGCGTGGCCGATACGCGCCCGCTGGCCGACAACGCCAGCGCGCAGGGGCGGGCGCAAAACCGGCGCGTCGAAATCGTGCTCGAAGCGCCGCCGGTGGATTAGGCTCCCATAGCTCAGGCCAAGCGCACCAAGCCCAAGCGCACTAGGCCCAAGGGTGTCGGCCAGCAGCCGATAATCCAAGCATGACCCTCCAATACGCGCCCGAAACCGCTGCCACCGCAGCCACCCTGCCGCCGCTGCTGCAAGCGCTCAACCCCGAACAACTCGCCGCCGTGACGCTGGGTCCAGAACCGGCGCTGATTTTGGCCGGGGCCGGTTCGGGCAAAACCAAGGTCCTCACCACTCGCATCGCGTGGTTGCTGAGCACCGGCCAGCTCAGCCCGGCCGGGGTGCTGGCCGTGACCTTCACCAACAAGGCCGCCAAAGAGATGCTCACGCGCTTGGGGGCGCTGCTGCCGCTGAACGTGCGCGGCATGTGGATCGGCACCTTTCACGGCCTGTGCCACCGCATGCTGCGCGCCCACTGCAAGCTGCTCAACCTGCCGGCCACGTTCCAGATTCTGGACATGCAAGACCAGCTCAGCGCCATCAAGCGGCTGCACAAACAGCTCGCGCTCGATGAGGAGCGTTTCAAGCCCAAGGAGCTGCAGTGGTTCATCAACGCCTGCAAAGAGGAAGGCCAGCGCGCGCACCAGGTGCCGGTGCGCGACGCCGATCAGCGCCACAAGGTTGAGTTTTACCGCCTCTACGAGGAACAGTGCCAGCGCGAAGGCGTGCTCGACTTTGGCGAGCTGCTGCTGCGCAGCTACGAACTGCTGCGCGACCACGACCCGGTGCGCGAGCACTACCAGCGCCGCTTTCGGCACATCTTGGTCGATGAATTCCAAGACACCAACAAGCTCCAGTACGCCTGGCTCAAGCTGTTGGCCGGGCGCATGGAGGGCGGCCGCTTCGTGCCCGCCGGCAACGCCGTGCTGGCGGTGGGCGACGACGACCAGAGCATCTACGCCTTTCGGGGCGCGCGCGTGGGCAATATGGCCGACTTTGTGCGCGAATTCGGCGTGCGCCAGCAAATCAAGCTCGAGCAAAACTACCGCAGCCAGGCGCACATCCTGGAAGCCGCCAACCGCCTGATCGAGCACAACCAAGGCCGGCTGGGCAAAAACCTGCGCACCGACCAAGGCTGCGGCGAGCCGCTGCGCGTCTATGAGGCGCCGAGCGACTACGCCGAGGCCAACTGGGTGGTCGATGAGGTGCGCCAGCTCATCGGCCGCGACGGCTTGCCCGCGCACGAGGTGGCGCTGCTCTACCGCAGCAACGCGCAGAGCCGGGTGCTCGAGACGGCGCTGTTCAACGCCGGGCTGCCGTACCGGGTGTACGGCGGGCTGCGTTTTTTCGAGCGCGCCGAGATCAAGCACGCGCTGGCTTATCTGCGCCTGATCGACAACCCGCACGACGACACCAGCCTGCTGCGGGTGGTCAATTTTCCGCCGCGCGGCATCGGCGCGCGCAGCATCGAGGCCTTGCAGGCCGCTGCGGCTTCCGCCGGTTGTTCGCTGCACGATGCGGTCAGCGCCGTGCCGGGCAAGGCCGGCTCCCACTTGGCGGCCTTCGTGGCCTTGCTCGACGTGCTGCGCGAGGGCAGCCAGGGCCAGCCGCTGCGCCAGATCGTGGTGCTGGTGTTGCAGCACAGCGGTTTGCTGGCGCACTACCGCGCTGAGCGCGACGGCAGCGAGCGGGTGGAAAACCTCGAGGAGCTGCTCAACGCCGCCGAGAGCTTTGTGCTGCAACAAGGCTTTGGCCGCGATGCGGTGGCGCTGCCGCTGGACGAGACCGCCGCCGCCGAAGCCCGCGCTGCCGCCTCCGATTCGGGCTTTGAGGAGCCCAGCGGCGAAACCCTCAGCCCCTTGCAGGCCTTCCTGAGCCACGCCGCGCTCGAGGCTGGCGACAACCAGGCACAGAGCGGGCAAGACGCGGTGCAGCTGATGACGGTGCACGCCGCCAAGGGGCTAGAGTTCGACGCCGTGTTCATCACCGGGCTCGAAGAGGGGCTGTTCCCGCACGACAACTCCAGCGCCAGCCCGCAGGCGCTGGAAGAGGAGCGGCGGCTGATGTACGTGGCGATCACGCGCGCGCGCCAGCGGCTCTACCTGAGCCACGCCCAGACGCGCATGTTGCACGGCCAAACGCGCTACCACCCGCGCAGCCGCTTTGTGGACGAACTGCCCGCGCAGTGTCTGCAATGGCTCAGCCCCAAGCCGGGCAGCGGCTTGGGCGCAGCGGGCTTGGGCAAAGCGGCAGTCGGGCTGCAGCCGGCTTGGGGGCGCAGCGCCTTGGTGTCCGAGGCGCCCAGCCGCGCGGCGGCAGACGCAACGCACGGCCTCCGCGCCGGCATGCAGGTGTTTCACCCAAAATTTGGCCAAGGCCAGGTGCTGGCGGTCGAGGGGCGCGGCGACGACGCACGGGCGCAGGTGAGCTTCACGCGCCACGGCAGCAAGTGGCTGGCGCTGGCGGTGGCCAAGCTCACGCCGCTGTGACGCTCAGTGGCTGAGCTTGGGCCGCTCAGGCCGGGGGTTGCCCCTCGTCGGTCTCGAAGCTGTCGCGGAAGGTGAAGTAGAGCGAGGTGAAAAAGATCGCGCTCATGAGCATGGCCACCGGAAACAGCAGCATGCTGATGAAGCGTGGCCCACCCACCAAGCTGCCCAGCAGCACCAGCACCAAGGCCACACCGAAGAACACCGCGGCCCAGCCCAAAAAGTAATACAGCAGCGCCGCCTTGTTGGTCCAGCAGGCCAGCGCGCTGAAAAACAGGCTCTTGAGCGGCGACACCCCGTGCCAGTGCACCAGCGCCGGGGCGTGCCAAAACAGCAGCCCGAGCGGCACGTGCAGCAGCGCGCTGACGAGCATGCGGTTGATGGCCTCGGGTGCGAGCATCAGGTCTTGGGGCGTGGGGCTGGCACCGGGCTCCACCGGCACGGCCGCTGGGTCTGGCAGCACCGCGGGCGCGGCCGCGCCGCCGGTGATCAGCAGCGTCAGGCCCAAAATCAGCAGCGATCCGGCGGCGTAGATCAGGCCCAGCACCAGCATGGCGCGCGCGCGCTCGCGCCCGGCGGCAAAGGCGCTGGCCAGCACCGCGGGCATGGGGAACTGGCCCGAGTTTGCGATGCGCGTGGCTGCCATCAGGCCCAGCGTGGCGGCGGGCAGCAGCGCCAGCGCCAGCGCCTGCCCGAGCAGCGGCACCAGCGACAGCACCGAAACCACCAGCATGAACAGAAAAAACAACCCGGCCAGCGCCAGCGGTTGCTTGAAAAACGTGCTCAGGCCCAAGCGCACCCACATCAATCCGGTGCGCGCCGGTACGCGGTGCAGCCTCATGCGTGCGCCACCCGCGCGCACAGCACGCGCTCAAAGTGGGTGGGGTCGTGCGGCACCAGCATGGCGGCATCGCGTGGCAGATACCAGTCCCACAGGCGCGAGAGCCAAAAGCGCAGCGCCGCAGCGCGCAGCAGCAGCGGCAGCAGCTCGTGCTCGGCGGCGCTCAAGGGGCGCAGGTTTTGGTAGGCAGTCAGCAGGGCGTGACTGCGCGACGCGTCGGGCTGGCCGCTGGCCAGGTCGATGCACCAGTCGTTCAGGGCCACGCTCAGGTCGAACAACCAAGTGTCGCAGCCGGCGAAGTAAAAATCGAACAAACCGGTGAGCCGGTCGCCCTCGAACAGGGCGTTGTCACGGAACAGATCGGCGTGCACCGGGCCGCGCGGCAGGCTGTGGTAGCGCGGCTGCTGCGCCAGCTCGTTTTGCAGCGCCAGTTCGCTGCGCAGCAAAGCGGCTTGCGCCGGGCTTAAATGCGGCAGCACCTCGGGGGCGGTCTGGTTCCACCACGCCAAGCCGCGCAGGTTGGGCTGCTGGCGCGGGTAGTCGAGTGCCGCCAAGTGCATGCGCGCCAGCAGGGTGCCCAGTTGCGCGCAGTGCGCGGGCTGCGGCGCCAGCACGCTCTGGCCGGGCAGCTTGTTGACCAGCGCCGCCGGTTTGCCGAGCAGCCGGTGCAGGATCTGGCCGCTGGCGTCTGGGGCCGGGTTGGGCACCGGGATGCCCTTGGCGGCCAGATGCTGCATCAGGCAGAGGTAAAAGGGCAGTTGCTCAAAGCCCAGGCGCTCAAACAGCGTCAGCACGTATTCGTGCCGTGCGCCATCGGGTGCCTGCACCGAGGCAAAGTAGTTGGTGTTCTCAATGCCGCCGGGACAGCCGCGCAGCTCGAGCAGTTCGCCTAGGCCCAACTGCTGCAGCAGCGCCGCGGCTTGGGCCGGTGTGACTTCGGTATAGACCGCCATGGCTAGGGGGAGCAGGGCGCGCGCAGGGCGCCAGACAGGGGGGCTTGCATAGGCTGCGATTGTAGGCGGCACAATGCGGGCATGACTGAATCACCCCCCACCCTGCTGCTGGTCGATGGCTCGAGCTACCTCTACCGCGCCTTTCACGCCATGCCCGATTTGCGCGCCGTGCCCGGCGACCCCAGCAGCCCGGCCACCGGCGCCCTGCGCGGCCTCATCAACATGGCGCAGGCGCTGTTGCGCGAGCACCCGGCGCAGAGCGCCGCCTTTGTGTTCGACGCGCCCGGCCCCACCTTTCGCGATGCGCTCTACCCGGCCTACAAAGCGCAGCGCAGCCCCATGCCCGACGATTTGCGCGCCCAGATCGAGCCCATCCACACGGTGCTGCGCCTGCTCGGCTGGCCGGTGCTGTGCGTGCCCGGGGTCGAGGCCGACGATGTGCTGGGCACGCTGGCGCAGCGCGCCGCCGCGGCCGGGGTGCAGGTGGTGATTTCGAGCGGCGACAAAGACATGAGCCAGCTCGTGGGGCCGCGGGTGATGGTGATCGACACCATGAGCGGCAAGCGGCGCGACGTGGCCGGGGTGCAGGCCGAGTTTGGCGTGCTGCCGCAGCAAATGGTGGACTACCAGTGCCTGGTGGGCGACACGGTCGATAACGTGCCCGGCGTCGAGAAGGTGGGCCCGAAAACCGCCGTCAAATGGCTGAACGAATACGGCTCGCTCGAGGCCATCGTGGCCCACGCCGAGCAGATGCCCGGCGCCGTGGGCGCCAAGCTGCGCGCGGCGCTGGACTGGTTGCCCACGGCGCGCCAGCTGCTGCGCATCAAAACCGACTGCGACCTGAGCGCGCACCTGAGCGCGCCGGACGTGCAGCAAGCGTTGCGCTTGCAAGCCCCCGATCGGGCGGCGCTGCGCGATTTTTACCAACGCTACGGCTTTAAGACGCTGGTGCGGGCGCTGGAGGAGGGCGGGGCGGCTGATGGGGCGCAGCGGGAGGCAGGGGCCAAGCCGGGGGGCTGGGCTAGGCGTGGAGAAGGCGCCAAACTGGCTGGCGTCGAAGCGGCCAGCGCCGCGCCCGCCGACCAAGCCTCTATGTTTGACATCGCCGGGCCAGATGCCGCATCAGCTTCAGCTCAGGCCGCCGAGGTGGAATCAGCACACGCCCCCACCCCCCCACCGCGCCACTACCAGACCGTGCTCACCTGGGAGGCGCTGCACGCCTGGTTGCCGCGGCTGCAGGCGGCGCCGCTGGTGGCGCTCGACACCGAGACCACGGGCCTCGACCCCATGCGCGCCGAAATCGTCGGCCTGTCGTGGAGCCTCGAAGCCGGCGCGGCCGCTTATCTGCCGCTGGCGCACGACTACCCCGGCGCGCCCGAGCAGCTGCCGCGCGCGGCGGCGCTGGAATGCCTGCGCCCTTGGCTGGAAAACCCGGCCGCGGCCAAACTCGGCCAGCACCTCAAGTACGAGCGCCACGTGTTCGCCAACCATGGCATCGAGCTGCGCGGCCTCGAGCACGACACGCTGCTGCAAAGCTACGTGCTCGAAGCACACCTGCCGCACAGCCTCGAGAGCCTGGCCGAGCGCCACCTGGGCCAGCGCGGTTTGAGCTACGCCGACCTATGCGGCAAGGGCGCGCAGCAGATACCGTTTGCGCAAGTCGATATCGAGCGCGCCAGCACCTACGCCTGCGAAGACAGCGATTTCACGCTTCAGGTGCACCAGCGCCTGTGGCCGCGGCTGCAGGCCGAGGCGCCGCTGCGCGCCGTCTATGGGCTCGAAATCGCGTGCTCCGAGGTGCTCTACCGCATCGAGCGCCACGGCGTGTTGATCGATGCCGCCACCTTGGCGCGTCAGAGCCACGAATTGGGCCTGCGCCTGGTCGAGCTCGAGGCGCGCGCCCACGCCTTGGCCGGCCAGCCGTTCAACTTGGCCAGCCCCAAGCAGCTGGGCGAGATTTTGTACGACCGGCTGGGCCTGCCGGTGCTCAAAAAAACCGCCACCGGCGCGCGCAGCACCGACGAAGAAGTGCTCGAAAAACTGGCCGAAGACTACCCGCTGCCGGCGCAGATTTTGCAGCACCGCTCGCTGGCCAAACTCAAGGGCACCTACACCGACAAGCTGGCGGCGCTGGCGCACCCGCGCACCGGGCGCGTGCACACCCACTACGCGCAGGCCGTGGCCGTGACCGGGCGCTTGTCGAGCAACGAGCCCAATCTGCAAAACATCCCCATCCGCACGCCCGAGGGCCGGCGCGTGCGCGAGGCGTTCGTGGCCGCGCCCGGGCATCTGATCGCCAGCGCCGACTACTCGCAGATCGAGCTGCGCATCATGGCGCACCTGAGCGACGACCCGGCCCTGCTGCGCGCCTTCCACGACGGGCTGGACGTGCACCGCGCCACCGCCGCCGAAGTCTTTGGCCTGGCGCCCGAGCAGGTGAGCGCCGAGCAGCGCCGCTACGCCAAGACGATCAATTTTGGCCTGATCTACGGCATGAGCAGCTTTGGACTGGCCAAGGCGCTGGGCATCGACACTGGGGCGGCGCGCAACTACATCGAGCGCTATTTCGAGCGCTTTGCCGGCGTGCGCCGCTACATGGACGCCACCCGCGCCGAAGCCAAAGCGCGCGGCTGCGTGCACACGGTGCTGGGCCGGCGCCTGCACCTGCCCGAGATCAACTCGCCCAACGCCGCGCGCCGCGCCGCCGCCGAGCGCGCCGCCATCAACGCCCCGATGCAGGGCACGGCCGCCGACCTGATCAAGCTCAGCATGGTGGCGGTGCAGCAGGCGCTCGACGCCCAAGGCCGCGCCAGCCGCATGATCATGCAGGTGCACGACGAGCTGGTGTTCGAGCTGCCCGCAGCCGAGCAAGATTGGCTGCGCACCGAGGTGCCGCGCCTGATGGCCGGCGTGGCCGCGCTCAAGGTGCCGCTGCTGGCCGAAGTGGGTTTTGGCGCCAACTGGGAGCAGGCGCATTGAGAAGCTGGTGGGGCTGGGAGGCTGAGCGGTCCGAAGGCTGGGGCCGGCACGCGCCCTAGCGCCGCGCCGCGGTCGAGGTGGCCAGCCCTAGGGCCAGCGCTTGCTCCGGCCCGAGGCGGGCCGAGCCGTTGCAGTCGGCGGCCAGCACCTGGCGCAGCACGGTGCTGGATGTGGGTTCGGGCAGCATGGCGTTGAGGTAGCGCGCCAGCGTGAGCTGCTGCGCCGCGTTGGGTTCGCTGCGGCAGCTGCGCTGGCCAAAATCGGCGTCGGGTGGCAACTGGGTGATGGCCAGTTGCGCCGGTTGGGCGCCGTGCGCCAGTGTGCGCTGGATGCCGGCCGCAAACACCAGCAGGCACGGCGTGTCGCAGACCCGGCCAGCCGGCACCAAGGTGTCGAACCGGCGGTTGCGCAGCATCGCCCCCAAGGTGATGGCGCTGCCCACCTGAGCCGCGCCGGTTTCCAGTTGCAGCAAGCGCTGCGCGCAGCGTGCAGCCTCGATCCGCTGCATGGCGCTGTGCATGCGCCGCACAGTGTCTTCGTGGATGGCGCCGCTGAGCGTGATGCGGCAGGCCGTGGTGCGGGTATCGACCAGCAGGCTGCCGCCGTCGAAGCCGATGGTGTGCAAGCTGCCGGGCGCGGGCACGGGGGGCGCCGCCGCTTCGGGTGCCGCGCGCGGGGGCTGGGTGACGGGCGCCGCACAGCCGGCCAGCAGCGCAGTCAGCAACAGGAGCGCAGCCCCGAGCAGGGCGGGCCAGCGAGCCAGAAAACGGGGTCTGATCGACATCGGGGGTGGGATATAAGGGCGCCAGAGGCGTGCAGGCAGCGGGATCGCTGCCCCAATGTGCTGCATTCTCGCCGATCGGGCGCTGCCGTATGATCGCCGGGTTTAAACGGTTTCCGGCTCCCACGCCGGCTCGCGAGCGCGCACATGGCAAAAGCAATGATCCTGGCCGCTGGCCAAGGCACCCGGGTTCGGCCCCTGACCAAAGACCTGCCCAAACCGATGGTGCCGATTTTGGGCAAGCCGGTGATGGAATACCTGATCGAACATCTGGCGCGCCACGGCGTGACGCAGATCATGGTCAACGTGGCCTACAACCACCGCAAGATCGAGGAATACTTTCGCGACGGGCACCGCTGGGGCGTCGAGATCGGTTACTCCTACGAGGGCGTTTATGACCACGGCGACATCTTGCCGCGCCCGCTGGGTTCGGCCGGCGGCATGCGCCACATCCAAGACCAGAGCGGTTTTTTTGACGACACCACGCTGGTGCTGTGCGGCGACGCGCTGATCGACCTCGACCTCGGGGCCGCGCTGGCCCAGCACCGTGCCCAAGGCGCGCTGGCCAGCGTGGTGACGCTCGAGGTGCCGCGCGATCAGGTGAGCAACTACGGCGTCGTGGTTGCAGACGCCAGCGGCCGCGTGCAGTCGTTCCAAGAAAAGCCGCAGCCGCACGAGGCCAAATCGACCTTGGCCAGCACCGGCATTTACATCTTCGAGCCGGCGGCACTCGAGCTGATTCCGCCCCGGCAGGTGTTTGACATCGGCAGCCAGCTGTTCCCGCTGCTGGTGCAGCGCGGCCTACCCTTTTACGCCCAGAGCCGACCGTTCAACTGGATCGATATCGGGCGCGTGAGCGATTATTGGTCGGTGCTGCAGCGCGTGCTGCGCGGCGAAGTGGAGCAGATGCACATGCCCGGCACCGAGGTGCGCCCGGGGGTCTGGGTGGGGCTCAACACCCGCATCGACTGGGCCACGGTGCAGGTGCAAGGGCCGGTGTATTTTGGCTCCAGCGTGCGCCTCGAGCCCGGCTGCAGCGTGGTCGGGCCGTGCTGGATCGGCCACGGCAGCCACTTGCGCGCCAGCTCGCGCGTCGAGCGCAGCATCTTGTTCGAGTACACGCGCATCGGCGCCGGCATGTTGTTCCAAGACATGATCGTCTCGCCCAGCTACTGCGTCGATCGGCTGGGCAACGCCACCTACGTCGGCGACGACCGCTTTCCGCTGCGCTGGGGCGACGCGCGCGCTTAAAACGCCGCTCAGCCCAGCAAGCGCGCCCCCATGCGCGCGCGGTACCACTCGTGGAAGTGCTGCATGCCGTCTTCCATCGGGCTTTGGTAGGGGCCGACTTCGTTCTCGCCGCGCGCCAGCAACGCCTTGCGTCCGGCGTCCATGCGCTCGCCGATCTCGTCGTCTTCGATGCAGGTCTCCATGTAGGCGGCGCGCTGCGCGGCCATGAACTCGGGCTCGAAGGCGGCGATGTCTTCGGGGTAGTAGAACTCGACCCGGTTCAGGGTTTGGTTCACGCCCAGCGGGTGCACGGTCGAGACCGTGAGCACGTGCGGGTACCACTCGATCATCAGGTGCGGGTAGTAGGTGAGCCAGACCGCGCCGCGCTCGGGCAACTGGCCGTTGCGGTAGCGCAGCAGCACCTCGTGCCAATGTTTGTAAACCGGGCTGCCGCCGCCTTGTTGCAGGTTTTGCACGCCCACGGTTTGCACCGAATACTCGGGCTTGAAGGTCCAGCGCAGGTCGTCGCATGTCACGAAATGACCCAGCCCGGGGTGGAACGGCACCACGTGGTAGTCCTCGAGGTACACCTCGATGAAGGTTTTCCAGTTGTAGTTGCACTGGTGCAGCTCCACATGCCCAAGCACCATGCCCTCGAAGTTGAGCTCGCTGATCTGCTCGAGGCCAGCCAGGTCGGCGCCGATGTCGCGCCCGTTGTCCTCGAACAACAAGCCGTTCCACTCGCGCAGCGGGTAGCGCTGCAGGTTCAGGCAGGGGTCGTGCGCAAAGTGCGGTGCGCCCAGCAGTTGGCCAAGGCGCTGCCCCGGCTGGGCCGCGCCGCCGCCGTCGTAGGTCCAGCGGTGCAGCGGGCAGACGATGTGGCCGCTGGCGTGGCCACTGCCACTTTGCTGCAGGTTGCCGCGGCCCTTGAGCATCACGGCTTGCCGGTGGCGGCAGACGTTGCTCACCAGTTCCACGCCCTGCGCGGTGCGCACCAGAGCCCGGCCCTCGCCTTCGTGCGGTAGGGCGTAGTAGTCGCCCACGTTGGGCACCGAGTTCACATGCCCCACGTAGCGGGGCCCGCGCTGAAAGATATGCTCCAGCTCGCGCTGCAACAGCGCCTCGTCAAAGTAGCTGGAAACGGGCAATTGGCTTGTGGCCTGCTGCAATGGAAGACTCAAATCAGACATGATGGTCCTGACCTCAAGAGACTCCCCCTATGAAGGGGCAGGGAAAGCGCGTGTCGGTGCGGGGCAGCGGTTCGGCGCGAACTAAGGGTGTGTACAACTCCCATCGAGTTGAAAACAAGGGAGCGCGATTGTACCCCTGGGGTTCCCGTGGCTGGGTGCTTTTTAGGCAAATCCGCACCCAAGCGGGCGCGAGCGCCTAAAATCCGCAGTTCATTGTCGCCGCCTTGGCGCAACCCCGGTTTACTTGCCATTCCCATGCCCAAACCCAAAGCTGGCCAAGCCGCTGCCGATGTCCCCCCATCGTACGAAGCCGCGGCGCAAGAGCTCGACGCCCTGCTGGCCCGGCTCGATGGCGGCCAGTTGCCGCTCGACGAGTTGCTCACGCAGCACCAGCGCGGCAACGAGCTGCTGGCCTACTGCCGCGCCCGGCTCGAGGCGCTGGAGCAGCAGCTCACGGTGCTCGAAAACGGCGCCGAGCGCCCCTGGACGCCCCAGCCGTGAACGCCGCGTCTATGCAGACCCCCATGCAATCCGCATTGCAAACACCCAACCCAGCACCTACCACGGCCCCAGCCCCTGATTTCAGCGCCTGGAGTGCGGCCCGCTTGGCCGAAGTGGAGCGCGCGCTGGACGCTGCCTTGGCGCCGCAGGCGCCGGCCGCGCTGGGTTTGGCGATGCGCTACGCGGTGCTCGACGGCGGCAAGCGCCTGCGGCCGTTGCTGGTGTGGGCGGCGGCCGAGGCCGCAGCCGGTGCGCCCGCAGCCGCCTTGGCATCAGCCACGCACACTGCCGTGCTGCGCGCGGCGTGCGCCGTCGAGCTGATCCACGCCTACTCGCTGGTGCACGACGACCTGCCCTGCATGGACAACGACGTGCTGCGCCGCGGCAAGCCGACCGTGCACGTGCAATATGGCGAGGCCACGGCGCTGCTGGCTGGCGATGCGTTGCAGGTGCTGGCGTTTGAATTGTTGCTGGAGCAGCCCGATGCCGCCCTGGGGGCCGCGCTGGCGCTGCAGTTGGCCCGGGCTGCCGGGCACCTAGGCATGGCCGGCGGGCAGGCGATCGATCTGGCCAGCGTCGGCCGCCGCCTGAGCCTGGCCGAGCTCGAAGACATGCACCGCCGCAAAACCGGCGCCCTGCTGCTGGCCAGCGTGCAGATGGGGGCGCTGGCCGGTGGGGCCGATGCCGCTGCGCTCGCCGCCCTCACGCGCTATGGCCAGGCGCTCGGGCTGGCGTTTCAAGTCATCGACGACGTGCTCGACGTGGTGGCCGACTCCGGCACCCTGGGCAAAACCGCCGGCAAAGACGCCGCCGCCGACAAACCCACCTTCGTCTCCCTCATGGGGCTGAACGGGGCGCGCCAGTACGCCCACGACCTGCTGGCACAGGCCCACGCCGCCTTGCACGAGCGCCCCGTGGCGGCGGCGCAAACCCTGCACGATCTGGCCGACTGGGTGCTGCACCGCTCTCACTAAAACCCCTCACACCCCATGACTGGCTTGCTCGACACCATCCAATCCCCGGCCGACTTGCGCCGCCTCACGCGCGCCCAGTTGCGCCCGCTGGCCGACGAACTGCGCCAATTTTTGCTGCACAGCGTGGCCCAGACCGGCGGCCACCTGAGCTCCAACCTCGGCACGGTCGAGCTCACGGTGGCCTTGCACTACGTCTTCAACACGCCGCAAGACCGGCTGGTGTGGGACGTCGGGCACCAGACCTACCCGCACAAAATCCTCACCGGCCGGCGCGAGCGCATGCACACGCTGCGTCAATTGGGGGGGGTGAGCGGCTTTCCGGTGCGCACCGAGAGCGAGTACGACACCTTTGGCACCGCGCACTCGTCCACCAGCATCTCGGCCGCGCTGGGCATGGCGGTGGCGGCGCAGCAGCAGGGCGCCGACCGGCACGCCGTGGCCGTGATCGGCGACGGCGCCATGACGGCCGGAATGGCCTTCGAAGCCCTCAACAACGCCGGCGTGCTCGAGCAGACGCGGCTGCTGGTGGTGCTTAACGACAACGACATGTCGATCAGCCCGCCGGTGGGGGCGCTCAACCGCTACCTCGCGCAGCTGATGAGCGGGCGTTTTTATTCGGCCGCCAAGCAGGTGGGCAAACAGGTGCTGGGGGTGGCGCCGCCGCTGCTCGAGCTCGCCCGCCGGCTCGAGGAGGGCGCCAAGGGCATGGTGGTGCCGATCACCCTGTTCGAAAAATTCGGCTTCAACTACATCGGCCCGATCGACGGCCACGACCTCGACGTCCTGATCCCGATGCTGGAGAACCTGCGCCGCCTCAAGGGGCCGCAGTTCCTGCACGTGGTGACGCGCAAAGGCCAAGGCTACAAGCTGGCCGAAGCCGACCCCATCGCCTACCACGGCCCGGGCAAGTTTGACCCGGCGGTTGGCCTGCCCACCCCGCCATCCAGCAGCAAGCTCACGTTTAGCCAAGTATTCGGGCGCTGGCTGTGCGACATGGCGGCGCACGACGAGCGCTTGGTCGGCATCACCCCGGCCATGCGCGAAGGCTCAGGCATGGTCGAGTTTCACCAGCGCTTCCCCGAGCGCTACCACGATGTCGGCATCGCCGAGCAGCACGCCGCCACCTTTGCGGCTGGGCTGGCTTGCGAGGGCCTCAAGCCGGTGCTGGCGATCTACTCCACCTTTTTGCAGCGCGCCTACGACCAGCTGATCCACGACGTGGCCCTGCAAAACCTGCCGGTGGTGTTCGCGCTCGACCGCGCCGGCATCGTCGGTGCCGACGGCCCCACCCACGCCGGCGCCTACGACATCGCTTTTCTGCGCTGCATCCCCAACGTGTCGATCGCCTGCCCGGCCGACGAGGCCGAGTGCTACCAACTGCTGTGCACCGCCTATCAGCAAGCGCACCCGGTGGCGGTGCGCTACCCACGCGGCAGCGGCGCCGGCACCGCCTTGCCGAGCGACTTGCAGGGCCTGCCCTTTGGCCGCGGCGAACGGCGCCGCCAGGGCCAGCGCGTGGCGCTGCTGGCGTTTGGCACCTTGCTCTACCCGGCCTTGCAAGCGGCCGAGCGGCTCGACGCCACAGTGGCCAATATGCGCTGGGCCAAGCCACTGGACCGCGCGCTGCTGCTCGAGCTGGCGCAGCAACACGACTGCCTGGTCACAGTCGAAGACGGAGCGCTCAATGGCGGCGCAGGTTCGGCGGTGCTGGAGGCGCTGCACGAGGCCGGCCTGCTGCGCCCGGTGCTGCGGCTGGGCCTGCCCGACCGCTTCATCGAGCACGGCGATGCGGCCAAACTGATGGCGCTGCTGGGGCTGGATGCGGCGGGCATCGAGGCCAGCGTGCGCGCTTGGCCGGCCTGCTCAGGCTTGTAGGGCACAGCGGATGCTTGAAAGCCGGCTCTGTTGAATTGATATTTTTTCAACCCGCAACGCCTTTCCCTAGGGTTTACACGGACAAAACCGGCTCTGTGCGGGTCCTACAATGCCCAGCAGCCATCCATCAGCCCAGCAGCCATCCATCAGCCCAGCACATGGGGTGGTCGGTGGTAGCTAACCCAAAACCAGTCTATCGGAGTCAATTCATGGATCGTCGCTCAATCATCGCCGGCACCGGCGCAGTTGGTGTAGCCGGCTTGTTGGCCGCTTGCGGCCCACGCGAACAAGCCGCCGCTCCGGCTGCCGCCCCCGCCGCCCCCGCAGTCGTCACAGGCGAGACCGTGCGCTGGCGTCTGGCTTCGACCTTCCCTCGCGCGCTCAGCACCATCTGGGGTGCGGCCGATGTGTTCGCCAAGGCCGTCTCCGACGCCACCGGCGGCAGGTTCCAGGTCAGCACCCACCCGGCTGGCGAACTGGTGCCCGCCATGGGGGTGTTCGATGCGGCGCAGGCCGGCACCGTCGAGTGCGCCCACACTGGCACCTACTTCTTCTTCGGCAAAGACGACGCGCTGGCACTGGTCAACGGCGGCATCTCCTTTGGCCTCAACGGGCGCCAGATGACCTCTTGGTTCTACCAGGGCAACGGGCTGGCCCTGAGCCGCGAGCTGCTCGACACCTTCAACCTCGTCAACTTTGCTATGGGCAACACCGGGGTGCAGATGGGCGGCTGGTTCCGGCGTGAAATCCGCTCCCCCGCCGATTTGCAGGGTATGCGTTTCCGTGCCGGTGGTTTCGCTGGCCGGGTGCTGGAGCGCCTGGGCGTGGTGCCGTTGGGCATGCCGGCTGGTGAAATCTATCAGGCGTTGGAGCGCGGCACCGTCGATGGCGCCGAGTTTGTCGGCCCCTACGACGACGAAAAGCTGGGCTTTCACCGCGTGGCCCCGTTCTACTACTACCCCGGCTTCTGGGAAGCCGGCACGCAGCTCGACTTGCTCATCAACAAGACCGCGTTCAACGCCCTGTCGCCCGAGTACAAGGCCATCGTCCACAACGCGGCCGCCTTTGCGCACACCACCATGCTGGCGCGCTACGACGCGCTCAACCCGGCGGCGCTCAAGCGCTTGGTGGCGGGCGGCACGCGCCTGATGCCGTTCCCGCGTTCGGTCATGGACGCCGCGTTCCGTGCCGCCCACGAGCTCTACGCTGAGCTCAACGCCACCAACCCGCGCTGGAAGAAAATCTACGACGACCAAATCGCCTTCCGCCGCGACCAGGTCTTGTGGCACGGTCTGGCCGAAGCCAGCTTCGACAGCTACATGCAAATGCAGGGCCGCGCCAACCGCCTGTGATGTGGCGGCGGGCTGTTTAGCCCGCTCCCCCCCGCCCCCGTTGCAACGCCCCGCCGCTGTGTGACGGGGCGTTTTTGTATTCGTTGGAACGCGGGCCGTTATAAAAAATCACAGTGTCATGCCATTCTGAAGGTTACCCTGTATGAAATACCTCCTGCTTTTTTCGCGCGCCATCGACGCCCTGAGTACCTTGGTTGGCAAAGTGGCAATGTGGTTGATTTTGCTAACCGTGTTCATCAGCGCGGCCAACGCGATCAGCCGCTACGCATTCAGCATCAGCTCCAACGCTTGGCTCGAAATCCAGTGGTACCTGTTTGGGGCCGTGTTTTTGCTCGGTGCCGGTTTTGCTTTTTTGCGCAATGCCCACGTGCGCATCGACGTGGTCTCGAGCCGCCTGTCGGCGCGCGCGCGCAACTGGATCGATATCGTCGGCATCTTGGTCTTCTTGCTGCCGCTGTGCTACCTGATGATCGCGCTGGGCTGGCCGCTGTTCGAGCGCTCTTGGGACACCGGCGAAATGTCGCCCAACGCCGGCGGTTTGATCCGCTGGCCGGCCTACCTGATGATCCCGCTCGGCTTTGCGCTGCTGGCGCTGCAAGCCCTGTCTGAGCTCATCAAGCGCTTCAATTTCCTCTACTTTGGTGGCCCCGATGCGCTGGCCCAAGGGGTGTCGAGCGACGTGCAGCAACTGGCGCGCGAACTGGCCCTGACCGAACACGATCGGATCGAGGGCGAATTGGCTGCGCGTGCGCAGGCCCAGGGCGCGAGCAAGACATGATCGAATTCATTATCAGCATCTTCGTGCCCCTGATGTTTCTGGGGCTGATATTTTTCCTGCTCACCGGCTTTCCGGTCGGCTTTGCGCTCTCGGCCGTGGGTTTGCTGTTTGGCTTGCTCGGGATGGAGCTCGGGCTGTTTCCGGCCACCCTGTTTCAGGCGCTGCCGCTGCGCGTTTTTGGCATCATGCAGAATGAAATCCTGCTCGCCATCCCCTTCTTTACGCTGATGGGCATCATCCTCGAGCGCAGCGGCATGGCCGAAGACTTGCTCGAAACCGTGGGTCAAGTCTTTGGCCCGCTGCGCGGCGGCCTGGCGGTGGCGGTGGTGCTGGTGGGGGCGCTGATGGCAGCCACCACTGGCGTGGTGGCGGCGGCGGTGATTTCGATGGGCCTGATCTCGCTGCCGATCATGCTGCGCTACGGCTACAACCGCCCCATCGCCGCCGGCACCATCACCGCCTCGGCCACGCTGGCGCAGATTTTGCCCCCGTCGCTGGTGCTGATCGTGCTCGCCGACCAGCTTGGCGTGTCGGTGGGTGACATGTACGCCGGCGCCATGCTGCCGGCGTTGATGCTGATCGGCATCTACCTGTTGTTCGTGATCGGGGTGGCGATCGTCAAGCCGCAGTGGGTGCCGCCGCTGCCGCCCGAGGCGCGCATCTACAACGAGGCCAACGGCGCCAGCGGCCACAAATCGCTGATCGGGGTGATGGTGCTGGCCGTAGCCGCCGGCTACGCCTGGTCGCAGGTGCACAACCAGATGATGCACCGCTGGTTCGATCGCATTGCCGATGCCCCGGGCGACGAAACCTTCATCATGTCGATGCTCGCCGGTGCCCTGTTGGCGCTGGTGCTGGCGCTGGCCAACAAGGGTCTGCGTCTGGGCCTGCTGTCCAAGCTGGCCGAGCGCGTCACCTTTGTGTTGATCCCGCCGCTGGTGCTGATCTTTCTGGTGCTGGGCACGATCTTTCTGGGCATCGCCACGCCTACCGAGGGCGGTGCCATGGGGGCCGTGGGAGCGCTTATCATGACGCTGGCGCGCCGGCGCCTGAGCCTGCCGCTGCTCAAGCAGGCGCTGGAAAACAGCGCCCGGCTGGCGATCTTCGTGATGTTCATCCTGATCGGCTCGACCGTCTTTGGCTTCACCTTCAACGCCGCCGACGGCCACATCTGGGTCAAGGAACTGTTCGCAGGGCTGCCGGGCGGACAACTGGGCTTTTTGATCTTCGTCAACACGCTGGTCTTCCTGCTGGGCTTTTTCATCGACTTCTTCGAGATCGCCTTCATCGTCGTGCCCTTGCTGGTGCCGGTGGCCAAGATGCTCGACATCAACCTGGTCTGGTTCGGCATCATCCTGGCCATGAACCTGCAGACCTCGTTCCTGACGCCGCCCTTTGGCTTTGCGCTGTTTTACTTGCGCAGCGTGGCGCCGCGCAACGACTACCTCGACTCCATCACCAAAAAACGCATCGCCGGCGTCACCACCGAGCAGATCTACAAGGGCTCGATCGCTTTCGTGTTGATGCAAGTGATGATGGTGGCGGTGCTGATCACTTACCCGAACTTGGTCACGGGGCAGTTGGAGCAGGTGGAGTTGGCCGATGAGGCCGAGGTGCAGCGGCGTTTGCAGCAGATCCCCGGTTTCATGGGGGCCGGCGAAGGGGCCAACCAAGAGCCCGGGCAGGAGCAGGGGCAGTGGGGCGGGCCCGGCATGTGGGATGAGCCCGCTCCGGCCGAAGGTGCAGCGCCGGCCGATGCGCCTGCGGATGCGGCGCCCGCCGATGCAGCGCCCCCCCAAGGCGGCGCGCCGGATGGGCCGGCCGGCGCATTGCCGGCGCGTTGACGGGGGGTACCAAGCGCATGCGCATAGATTGCCGCTTGCTCGATGCGCGCTTGCGCCAGTTCCAGCCCGCCTACGCCACCGGGGGCAGTGCGGGGCTGGACTTGCGCGCCTGCATCGAGGCACCACTCACACTGGCCGCCAACGCCTGCAGCCTGCTGCCCACCGGGCTGGCGATCCACCTGGCCGACCCGGGCTACGCGGCGCTGATCTTGCCGCGCTCGGGGCTGGGGCACAAGCACGGCATTGTGCTGGGCAACCTGGTGGGGCTGATCGACAGCGACTACCAGGGCCAGCTCATGGTCAGCGCTTGGAACCGCAGCAGCCAGCCCTACACCATCGAGCCGCTCGAGCGCATCGCGCAGTTGGTGATCGTCCCGGTGCTGCAGGCGCAGCTCAACTGGGTCGATGATTTTGAGCAGCCGAGCGCGCGCGGCGCCGGGGGCTATGGTTCCACCGGCCGGGCTTGAGCCCGCTGCCTAATGCCCAGTTCAGGCTTGCAGCCTGAAAAAACCCGCGCCGAGGCTGCCGCGGCCCACTTCTTCCTCGGTGGCTTCGCGCACGGCGTGGATTTTGAGGTCGAGGCGCAGCGCGATGCCGGCCAGCGGGTGGTTGGCGTCGAGCACCACGTGTTCGGGGTAGATTTCGCTCACAAAATACAGCCGATCGGGGCCGGCACCGGCGCTGCAGCCCGGTGGCAAGCCCTCAAAGGCCATGCCCACTTCGAGTTCGGCCGGAAAAGCGCTGCGCGGCTCGAGCAGCAGCAGCTGGTCGTCAAAATCGCCAAAGGCGCGCTCGGGCTCCAGGTGCAGCTCCATTTCCTCGCCCGCGCCGTGGCCTTGCAGGGCGGCTTCGATAGACTCTAACAGGTCGCGCCCGCCGAGCAAAAACTCGACTGGCTCGTCGAGGGTGTCCAGTTCTTCGCCCAAGGTGTCGGAAAGCGTCCAGGTGAGGGCGGCGACGCATTGCGGGGTGATTTTCATCGCACAATTGTCCCATGAGTTCTCAGCCCAAACCCAGCACCGCGCCCTTGGCCGCCGTCCAAGTCCCCAAACGCTCCAGGGCGCGTAGCGGCCAGCCCTTGGCGCCGCCAGCACCCCCCGCGCTCCCTGCGCCTGATGTGCCCACACCCCTGCTCGGCGGCCTGACGCCGCAGCAGTTCATGCGCCGCCACTGGCAGAAAAAACCGCTTTTGGTGCGCCAGGCCGTGCCCGGCTTTGCACCGCTGCTCAAGCGCCCCGAGCTGTTTGCGCTGGCGCAGCAAGACGGCGTAGAGTCGCGCCTGATTGTGCGCGAGGGTGATGATTGGAGCCTGGCTTCGGGCCCGTTCAAGCCGCGCCAGCTGCCGCCGCTCAAGCAGCCCGGCTGGACGCTGCTGGTGCAGGGGGTTGACTTGCACCACGACGCGGCGCACCAGTTGTTGCAGGGTTTCCGCTTCGTGCCCGACGCGCGCCTCGATGACCTGATGATCTCGTGGGCCACCGAGGGCGGCGGCGTGGGGCCGCATTTCGACAGCTACGACGTGTTCCTGCTGCAAGCCAGCGGCCGACGGCGCTGGCGCATTGGGCGCCAGCGCGACCTGACGCTGCAGCCCGACAAGCCGCTCAAAATCCTGCAACACTTCGAGCCCGAGCAGGAGTGGGTGCTGGAGCCCGGCGACATGCTGTACCTGCCACCCGAGTGGGCGCACGACGGCGTGGCGCTCGACGACGGCTGCATGACCTACTCGGTCGGTTTTCGGGTGCCGCAACGGGCCGCGCTGGCCGCCGAGCTGGTGCAGCGCTTGGCCGAGGATTGGACGGATGAGTCGCTCTACCGCGACCCGCAGCAGCGGGCTTGCGCGCATCCAGCCGCCGTCCCCGACGCGCTGACCGACTTTGCAGCGGCGGCGCTGCAAGCCCTGCTGGCCGACCGCAAGGGGCTGCAGCTGGCGCTGGGCGAGGTGCTCAGCGAGCCCAAGCCGCTGGTGTGCTTTGAGCCGCAGCAGCAGCCGTGGGCGCTGGGCGCGGTGGTGCTGGATCGGCGCACTCGCATGCTCTACGACGAACGCTGCATCTACATCAACGGCGAGGCGCTGCGCGCCAGTGGCCCAGACGCGCGCCTGATGCGGCGTCTGGCGGATCGGCGCTGGCTCAAGGAGCGTCAGGTGCTGGCGGCGAGCCCGGCTGCGCAGGCTGCGTTGGCCGATTGGTACGCGGCGGGCTGGTTGCGGCGCGGTCTGGCGGGCTGAAACAGGGTACAAGCACAGCCACTAGGGTGCCAGAGAAAAAAGCCGGCACCAGCGCAGTCAATTTGTATCTATTTTGCAACAACCCTTTGGTTCAGTAAAATTTTTCCACCTAGGGTTATCCCGGCGCCTGACTGTCAATTATGATGCCGATGTGTGGCAGACACTTGGGTCTTTACAGGTGTCGTAGCCGCCGTGGATCGAGCGCTGAGTTTGCTTGTAGAACCCTGTGTATCGTCCAAAATCGCCTAATCCCCAACTCTTTCGAATGACATCCCCATGAAAATCTCCGCCCTGCTCGCCGCCCTGTTCGCCGCCGTTGCCCTGACCGCTTGCGGCCAGCAAGCTCAAGCCCCGGCTCCTGCACCAGCTCCGGCGCCTGCGCCAGCTCCGGCACCGACTCCTGAGCCAGCACCGGCTCCTGCACCGGCTGCACCGGCTGCTCCTGCTGACGCTGCTGCCCCAGCCGCTCCTGCTGACGCTGCTGCCCCGGCCGCTCCTGCTGCCCCAACTCGTTATTAATTTTCGATCCCTCTGGGTGGGCACTTCCTCCGGGAAGTGCCCGATCAAACCGCCTCGCGTACGCTGGGCGGTTTTTTACGCCTGTACAAGATGGCTGCGGTTCAAAGCCGCTTCACCAGCACCCGGCTGCGCCGGTCCCAGTTGTACTTGCGTTTGCGCGCCTCGGGCAGCCAGTCGGCATCCACCGGCGCAAAGCCGCGTTTGATGAACCAGTGCATGGTGCGCGTGGTGAGGACGAACAGGCTCTCGAGCCCCATCAGGCGCGCGCGTTGCTCGATGCGCTTGAGCAGTTTTTCGCCGTCGCCCTGGCCTTGCGAGTGCGGTGACACGGTGAGCGCGGCCATTTCGCCGGTCTTGGCCTCGGGGTAGGGGTAGAGCGCGGCGCAGCCAAAAATCACGCCGTCGTGCTCGATCAGGGTGTAGTTGGCGATGTCGCGCTCGATTTCGGTGCGGCTGCGCTTGACCAAAGTGCCGTCTTTCTCAAACGGCTCGATCAGTTGCAAAATGCCGCCGACGTCGTCGGCGCTGGCTTCGCGCAGGCTTTCGAGCTTTTCATCGACCACCATGGTGCCGATGCCGTCGTGCACATAGACCTCGAGCAGCAGCGCGCCATCAACGGCAAAGGGGATGATGTGGCTGCGCTCGACCCCGCCCTTGCAGGCCGCGACGCAGTGCTGCAGATAAAAGCCGGGGTCGGTGGGCAACTGGCTGGGCGGCAGCTCGGCCAGCAGCTGCTCGGCTTGGGCCAGCGGCAGCTCGGTGTCGATGGGGTTGTCGTCGCTGGGCGGCTGGTGCGGCTGCACGCGGATGCCCGGCACCTCGGTGACAAAAATCAGCTTGTCGGCCTGCAAGGCGATGGCCACGCTGGTGGCGACTTCTTCCATGTTGAGGTTGAAGGCCTCGCCGGTGGGCGAAAAGCCAAAGGGCGAGAGCAGCACCATGGCGCCCATGTCGAGCGTGCGCATGAGCCCTGCCACATCGACGCGGCGCACCAGCCCGGAATGCTGGAAATCGATGCCATCGACGATGCCCAGCGGGCGTGCGGTGATGAAGTTGCCCGACAGCACGCGCACTGTGGCCCCGGCCATGGGGGTGTTGGGCAGGCCCTGGCTGAAGGCGGCCTCGATCTCGTAGCGCAACTGACCGGCGGCCTCTTGGGCGCAGTCCAGCGCCACCTCGTCGGTGATGCGCGTGCCCTGGTGGCTGCGCGCCGGGTGCCCCTTGGTGCGCAGTTGCTCGTTGACCTGCGGCCTGAAGCCATGCACCAGCACCACGCGCACGCCCATGCTCTGGATCAGCGCCAAGTCTTGGGCCAGATTGGGCAGCTTGCCGGCGGCAATCGCCTCGCCGGCCACACCGACGACGAAGGTCTGGTTGCGAAACTTGTGGATGTAGGGCGCCACCGAGCGAAACCAGGGCACGAAGGTGAAGTTGAAGACCGTGGACATGGGCGGCTGTGTGGCTGGGGCTGGAAGGTAGTGGGCTTTGGTGGGCGTCCAAGCAGCAAGCATACGCCAGACTGGGCCGCAGCTTGGGTGCTGGTCTGGCCTTGGGGGGTGCCCGCCTGGCCGCAAGCGCGCCGCCGCTGGGGCAATCTCGGATAATCGCACAGCCCCATCCCCCCTGTACGGTCTGCCCGCCGCCCGCGCCTTGATTATCGAATTTCCCGACTCCCTGCCTGTGAGCGCTCAGCGCCAGGCGATCGAAGCCGCCTTGCGCGCGCACCAGGTGATCGTGGTGTGCGGCGAGACCGGCTCGGGCAAAACCACCCAGTTGCCCAAAATCGCGTTGAATATGGGGCGCGGGCGCCTGCACGCGCGCCCGGGCGAGCGGGGGCGCCTGATCGGGCACACGCAGCCGCGGCGCATCGCCGCCAGTTCAGTGGCCAGCCGCATCGCGCACGAGCTCGGCACGGCGCTGGGCGAGGTGGTGGGCTACAAGGTGCGTTTCCAGGATCGGCTCAGCCCCAAGGCCTCGATCAAGCTCATGACCGACGGCATTTTGCTCGCCGAAACCCAGACCGACCCGCTGCTGCAGGCCTACGACACGCTGATCATCGACGAGGCGCACGAGCGCAGCCTGAACATCGACTTTTTGCTCGGCTACCTGCGGCAAATCCTGCCGCAGCGGCCCGATTTGAAGGTGGTGATCACCTCGGCCACCATCGACGCCGAGCGCTTTGCGCAGCACTTCGCCTCGGCCCAGGGGCCGGCGCCGGTGCTCAACGTGGCCGGGCGCAGCTACGCGGTGGAACTGCGTTACCGCCCCTACGAGGACAGCCGCGACTATGGCCTGAACGAAGCGATTGCCGACGCCGTCGATGAGCTCTGGCGTGGCGGTGCCTTGGCTGGCGATGTGCTGGTGTTTTTGCCCGGCGAGCGCGAAATCCGCGAATGCGCCGACCACTTGCGCCAGCACCTGAGCCACCAGCCGGTGCTGCGCGACACCGAGGTGCTGCCGCTGTACGCGCGCCTGAGCCAGGCCGAGCAAGACCGAATCTTCAGGCCCAGCGGCGCGCGGCGCATCGTGCTGGCGACCAACGTGGCCGAAACCTCGCTCACCGTGCCCGGCATCCGCTACGTGATCGATTCGGGGCGCGCGCGCGTCAAACGCTACAGCCTGCGCAGCAAGGTCGAGCAGTTGCTGGTCGAGCCCATCAGCCAAGCGGCCGCGGATCAGCGCGCCGGGCGCTGCGGCCGTGTCGCCGACGGCGTCTGCATCCGCCTCTACGATGAGGCCGAGCACCTGGCGCGGCCGCGCTTTAGCGACCCGGAGATTTTGCGCTCCTCGCTGGCGGCGGTGATTCTGCGCATGAAGTCGCTGCGCCTCGGGGCGGTGGAGGATTTTCCTTTTCTCGAGGCGCCCTCGCAGCGCGCCATCAGCGACGGCTACCAGCTGCTGCAAGAGCTGGGCGCGCTCGACCACGCCCAGCAGCTCACCGCGCTGGGCAGCGAACTGGCGCGCCTGCCGCTCGATCCGCGCCTGGGGCGCATGATCCTAGAGGCGCGCGACCGGCACGCGCTCGACGAGGTGCTGGTGCTGGCCAGCGCGCTCACGGTGCAAGACGTGCGCGAGCGCCCGCTGCAGGCGCAGGCCCAGGCGGACCGAGCGCAGGCGCCGTTTGACGACGACAAGAGCGAGTTCGTGGGCTACCTCAAGCTCTGGCGCTGGCTGGAGCAGGCGCGCAGCGGCAAGCCCAGTGTGGGTGTGGTGGTTGAAGCGGATGCTGCTGGAGCTGGAGCAAGCGCAAGCGCAAGCGCAAGCGCGGGTGCGGGTGCGGGTGCGGGTGCGGGTGCGGGTGCGGGTGCGGGTGCGGGTGCGGGTGCGGGTGCGGGTGCGGGTGCGGGTGCGGGTGCGGGTGCGGG
>Ga0208491_10039_pt1 | contig 54774 bp, 78 predicted proteins | sample SubbioCSW11_NovA_FD_184819 | JGI IMG/M metagenome (GOLD analysis project Ga0208491, IMG submission 184819) | Serpentinite rock and fluid subsurface biosphere microbial communities from McLaughlin Reserve, California, USA - CR11_CSW11_NovA (SPAdes) | ecosystem: Environmental > Terrestrial > Deep...
CGCCCTTTTGCACATTTGACTGCAATTACCGTTACAAATAATGCTTGCCGTTGCCGCCTGTTCCGGCCCTTCGCGTTTTTCGCTGCTCCTGTTGGGCTCGTTTCACCCTTTTTATGCGATTGCCCTGGAGGGGCTACTATCTGTGTTGACACGCTAATTCAAGTATTGTATAATCAAGGGGCTGAAGTTGGGCGGATGGTGCGGGTGTAGCTCAATGGTAGAGTTCCAGCTTCCCAAGCTGGCCACGTGGGTTCGATTCCCATCACCCGCTCCAAATAAATGCAGTTATTTTTCTTTGCTCACGTAGCTCAGTCGGTAGAGCACATCCTTGGTAAGGATGAGGTCACCGGTTCAATCCCGGTCGTGAGCTCCATGGCGGCGTAGCTCAGTTGGTAGAGCAGGCGGTTCATACCCGCCGCGCCCGGGGTTCAAATCCCTGCGCCGCCACCAAATATAACATGATTCTTGGACAGGCTTTACTCTGGCCAAGTATATTTTTTATTGTGTGGGAAATTTTTTGGGATGCGGCCCTCATTAGCCCTCACCCTAACCCTCTCCCAGAGGGAGAGGGGATTAGAATAAATTTTCCCTTGTTTTGGCATCCGGCAAAAGCTACAGTTCTAAGGAGGTATACAAAATATGGCGAAACAAAAGTTTGAGCGGACGAAACCCCACGTAAACGTAGGCACTATCGGCCACGTTGACCACGGTAAAACCACACTGACTGCAGCCATCACATCTTGTCTGTCAACAGTCGGCGGGGCAAAAAAGACTGCCTATGATGAAATTGACAAGGCACCGGAAGAGAAGGAACGCGGCATTACGATTTCCACAGCCCATGTGGAATACGAAACTGCGAACAGGCACTATGCCCACGTGGACTGCCCGGGCCATGCCGATTACGTGAAGAATATGATTACCGGCGCGGCGCAGATGGACGGAGCCATCCTGGTTGTCTCCGCGGCTGACGGCCCCATGCCGCAAACGCGGGAGCACATTTTGCTGGCCCGTCAGGTAGGCGTTCCGCACATCGTAGTATTTATGAACAAGGCTGATCAGGTTGACGACCCTGAGCTGATAGAGCTAGTTGAGCTGGAAATTCGTGATCTTTTAAATCAATATGAGTTTCCCGGTGATGATGTTCCCGTGGTAGTCGGTTCCGCCTTAAAGGCGCTTGATCATTCCTGCAGTTCCCGGGAATGCTCTGATTGCAAGGCGATTTGGGAATTGATGGATGCTGTGGATTCTTTTATCCCCACGCCGGAACGTGATATTGACAAGCCTTTCCTGATGCCTGTTGAGGATGTGTTTACCATTACCGGCCGCGGCACGGTAGCGACCGGACGTGTGGAACGCGGTACCGTCAAAGTAGGCGAAGAAGTGGAAATTGTTGGTTTTACAGAAAAGCCGCGCAAGACTGTTGTGACGGGTGTTGAAATGTTCCGCAAGATTATGGACATGGCGCAAGCGGGCGACAATATCGGCGCGCTGCTGCGCGGTGTGGACCGCACAGAAATCGAGCGCGGCCAGGTACTTGCCAAGCCGAATTCGATCAAGCCGCATACCAAGTTTATGGCTGAGGTGTACGTGCTGAAGAAAGAGGAAGGCGGCCGTCACACTCCGTTTTTCCAAGGGTACCGTCCGCAGTTTTACTTGCGCACTACCGATGTAACCGGTGTAACGACTCTGCCTGAAGGCGTGGAAATGATTATGCCGGGAGATAATGTGCAGATGATGATTGAGCTGATTACTCCAATCGCCCTTGAAGAAGGTTTGCGCTTTGCGATCCGCGAGGGCGGCCGCACTGTGGGCGCCGGCGTTGTTACCAGCATCTTGAAATAAGCAGTTTACAGCGATGACGCAAAAGGTTGCGGACAGTAGTCCGGGAATTTTTGCCGAGTAGTCTGAAAAGCGGGCGAACGAAGGAGGCAATACTATGGCAAAGCAAAAAATCAGGATCCGCCTTAAGGCGTTTGACCACCAGATTCTTGACCAGTCCTCCAGCAAAATTGTGGAAACGGCTAAAAGGACAGGCGCAGAAGTCTCTGGTCCCATTCCCCTGCCGACGGAAAAAAGTATTTATACTGTTATCCGGGCACCCCACAAGTACAAAGACTCCCGCGAGCAGTTTGAGATGCGGACACATAAACGTTTGATCGATATTCTGGAGCCGACACCAAAGACGATTGACGCATTGATGCGGCTTGACTTGCCGGCCGGCGTGGATATTGAGATTAAACTGTAAATAGGGTGGGAGATTATCTTTAAGGAGGTGCAAGTGGTGCAAAAAGCGATTTTAGGCAAAAAAATTGGCATGACCCAGGTGTTTACCGCAGAAGGGCAGCTGATTCCCGTGACGGTAATCGAGGCTGGCCCCTGTGTGGTGGTTCAGAAGAAAACTACCGAAACTGACGGTTATGAAGCGATTCAGGTTGGCTTTGGAGCCATTAAGCATAAGCATCTGACTAAAGCTATGGGCGGCCACTTCAAGAAGGCTGCCGTTGAAGCAAAGAAATATGTGCGCGAATTTCGCCTGGATGATACTGCTTCCTACGAAGTGGGTCTCGAGTTGAAGGCTGATTTGTTCGCGGCAGGTGAATGGATCGATGTGACCGGTGTTACCCGCGGCAAAGGCTTTGCCGGCTCGATTAAACGTCATGGCAATAGCCGGGGACCTTCCACCCATGGTTCCCATTATCACCGTGGTCCCGGTTCAATGGGTTCTGTCGACCCGTCCCGCGTTTTCAGAGGACGCCCGCTGCCCGGCCGCATGGGCGGAGAGCAGGTAACTGTCCAGAAACTGCAGATTATCAGGGTAGATGCGGAACGCAACCTGCTCTTGGTACGGGGTGCCGTTCCAGGCGCCAGTGGCGGCATAGTGACAGTTAAAAATACTGTTAAGGCCGTAAAAGGGGCTAAGTAAGATGCTCAGTGGATGTTTGCTTGAAAGGAGGATTTATGATGCCGAAAGTAGCTTTATATAATACTGCGGGCGAACAGGTTGGGGAAATTGAACTTAATGATTCGATTTTTGCTGCGAAAGTTAATGAAGGCGCAATGCACCAAGCTGTTTTAGCCTATCTGGCCAACCAACGTCTGGGAACTGCCAAAACTAAAACTCGGATGGAAGTCAGAGGCGGTGGCCGCAAGCCCTGGCGTCAGAAGGGAACAGGCCGTGCTCGTCATGGTTCTATCCGTTCCCCGATTTGGCGCGGCGGCGGAATCACTTTTGGTCCTACCGGCCAGCAGAATTTCAAGCAAGTTCTGCCGAGGAAAATTAAAAGGCTGGCGCTTAAGTCAGCGCTCACTGTAAAAGTAAATGACGGTTCGTTGATTATTTTAGATCAACTGACGATGGATTTCCCGAAAACAAAAGAGATGGTGGGGGTATTGGGGAATCTTAAGACAGGCCGTAAGGTGCTGATCGTCACAGATGCGACCCAGGAGAACGTGGTTAAGTCGGCAAGAAATATTCCGGGCGTGAAGACTACCAATGCGAACCAGCTCAACGTCTATGATATCCTGAACACCGATAACCTTGTATTTACACGTGATGCCGTGACTCGGGTAGAGGAGGTGTTCGCATGATTCGGGACGCCAGGGAGATTATCAAGAAGCCGTTGATTTCTGAAAAGAGCACCAGCATGATGGAAGAGATGAAGTATGCCTTCCAGGTTGATCCGAAGGCTAACAAAATCGAGATCAAGAAGGCTGTGGAAGAAATCTTTAAAGTGAAAGTTAAAGATGTGAACACTATTCGCGTCAGCGGCAAAATGAAGCGGATGGGTGCGTATAGCGGCCGTCGCCCTAACTGGAAAAAAGCAATTGTTACCCTTGAAGAGGGCAGTAAGCCGATCGAAATCTTTGAAGGCCTCTAAACCCAGGAAGGAGGGAAAAGAACCATGGCAATAAAAAAGTTTGTTCCCACCTCTCCGGGACGCCGCTTTATGACCGTCAGAACATTTCAGGAAATCACCTCGACCGAGCCTGAAAAGTCGCTGCTGGAACCGCTGAAGAAGAAGGCGGGCCGCAACGCCCAGGGACGGATTACGGTGCGCCACCAAGGTGGCGGGCATAAGCGCAAGTACCGGATTATTGATTTTAAGCGTGACAAAACGGGTGTTCCGGCAAAGGTAGCCACTATTGAGTATGACCCGAACCGTTCTGCCAACATTGCTTTGTTGCACTACGCGGACGGGGAAAAGCGTTACATTCTGGCTCCGGTGGGAGTGACGGTTGGTACGGAAGTTTCGGCGGGCGCAGGCGTGGACATTAAGCCCGGCAACGCCATGCCGCTGAAGGCAATCCCCGTAGGCACGCTGATTCACAATATTGAGCTAAAGGTAGGTAAAGGCGGCCAAATGGTGCGTTCGGCCGGCGCCTCCGCTCAGTTGATGGCTAAAGAGGGCAAAAATGCCCACGTACGCCTTCCATCGGGTGAGGTTCGCTTGGTTTCTCTGGAGTGTTATGCCACCATCGGTCAGGTGGGAAACCTGGAGCATGAAAATATCACCGTGGGTAAAGCCGGACGCTCGCGCTGGATGGGCAAACGCCCGACGGTTCGCGGTACGGTAATGAACCCGGTTGATCATCCGCACGGCGGCGGCGAGGGCAAGGCGCCCATCGGCCGTAAAGGCCCGGTTACGCCTTGGGGTAAGCCAACCCTTGGCTACAAGACCAGGAAAAAGAATAAAAAGTCCGACCAGTATATTCTTAAGCGTCGGAATACGAAGTAGACGTACCGAAAGGAGGTCGCAAAGACTTGTCAAGGTCTCTGAAGAAAGGCCCCTATATTGATGCGAAGCTGTTGTCTAGAATTCAGCAGATGAATGAAAAGAACGAGAAAAAAGTGATCAAAACTTGGTCCCGTCGCTCCACCATCTTTCCAGAAATGGTGGGTCATACGCTGGCGGTTCATGATGGCAGGAAGCATGTGCCCGTGTATGTGACCGAGGATATGGTGGGACACAAGCTGGGAGAATTTTCGCCAACTCGTACGTTCCGCGGCCATAGCGGCCATACCGAGCGGTCTACATCGCTGAAATAGGAGGGATTTCCGTGGAAGCAAGAGCTGTTGCTAAGTATATCAGAATGTCCCCGCGGAAGGCCCGCCTTGTGGTGGACCTGATACGCGGGAAAAATGCTAGAGAAGCGTTGACTCTTTTGAAATTGACGCCTAATAAGCCGGCAGAGCCTATCTATAAGGCGCTCCATTCTGCAATGGCCAATGCTGAAAACAATTTTCAAATGAAGCGAGACGATCTTTATGTGGCGCAGGTGTTCGTTGACCAAGGTCCGGTTTTGAAGCGTTTTCGCCCTCGCGCCCGTGGAGTGGCCAGCCGGATCCGCAAGCCTACCAGCCACATTACCATCATCCTCAAAGAACAGAAGGAGGGATAAGTACGTGGGTCAGAAGGTCAGTCCTGTTGGCTTTAGGCTTGGAATCATCCGTGACTGGGAAGCCAAATGGTATGCCGATAAAAACTATACGGATCTGTTGCACGAAGACTTGAAGATTCGTAAAGTTGTTGCGAAGCACCTGGATAATGCCAGTGTTTCCCGCGTGGAGATCGAGCGCGCCGCTAATCGCATTCGTATTTCTGTTCATACCGCCAAACCGGGGATCGTGATTGGCAAAGGCGGTGCCGGCGTAGATGAGCTGCGCAAGAAGCTGGAGAAGCTTACTGGGAAACAGGTGCACATCAACATTATTGAAATTAAGGTTCCTGAAATGGACGCCTTTCTGGTGGCAGAGAGCATTGCTACTCAGCTTACCAAACGGATAGCCTTTCGCCGTGCGATGAAGCAGTCTGTGTTCCGCACCATGCGCTCCGGTGCCAAAGGAATCAAGGTGATGGTTTCCGGCCGTCTTGGCGGAGCTGAGATTGCCCGCAGAGAGGCGTATCACGAGGGTTCTGTGCCCCTGCAGACATTGCGCGCTAATATCGATTATGGGTTTGTGGAGGCCCACACCACTTATGGTCGGATTGGTGTGAAGGTTTGGATTTACAAAGGGGAGGTTCTCCCAACCAAACAGAAGAATTCGGGAGGAGGGGACCTGAGTGTTAGTTCCAAAGAGAGTTAAATTTCGCAGACAGCACCGCGGACGCATGAAGGGCAAAGCCCAAGCCGGCAATCAAGTAGCTTTTGGAGAATTTGGTATGCAAGCCTTGGAGCCTGCCTGGATAACTAACCAGCAGATTGAGGCGGCTCGGATTGCCATGACTCGTTATATCAAGCGGGGCGGCAAAGTTTGGATTAAAATCTTTCCGGATAAGCCGGTGACTGCCAAGCCGGCGGAAACCAGGATGGGCAGCGGCAAAGGTTCACCGGAATACTGGGTAGCTGTGGTTAAGCCTGGCCGGGTGCTTTTTGAACTGGCCGGTGTTTCTGAAGAAATAGCGCGGGAAGCCATGCGTCTTGCCTCAAGCAAACTCCCGATCAAGACCAAGTTTGTCACGCGTGCGGAGACAGGTGGTGAAAGCCATGAAAGCTAATGAGTTAAAGGATTTTAGTGATGTGGAACTGGTAGGCAAGCTGTCTGAGTTAAAGGAAGAGCTTTTTAATCTGCGCTTTCAAATGGCTACCGGACAATTGGAAAACCACATGAGAATCCGGGAAGTCCGCAAGAGTATAGCGCGGGTTAAGACTATTCAGCGTCAGCGTGAACTGAATTACTAAAAAATGCAGACTGCTTTTTTAGACGTAAGTGTATCCGAAAGGAGGCAAAGCTCTTGGAGCGAAGCAGCAATCGTAAAGACAGAATCGGTCTGGTTGTCAGCGATAAAATGGACAAAACAGCCGTAGTCTCCGTTGAAAGGACCACTCGTCATCCCCTTTACGGGAAGATTGTCCGTGTGACTAAAAAATATAAGGTCCATGACCCTGAAAACGCCTGCAACATCGGCGACAAAGTGCGGATTATGGAGACAAGGCCCCTTAGTAAGGACAAAAGATGGCGCTTGGTCGAAATCGTAGAGAAATCACAGCTTTAATAGTATGAGGTCGGAGGACAGCTAGTTCCTGACATCTGTTTGTGAAGGAGGTTTGACGATGATTCAGACCCAGACATACCTGAATGTTGCGGATAACTCCGGCGCTAAAAAGATTATGTGCATCCGCGTACTTGGCGGATCTACCCGGAAAGTCGGCAACATTGGGGACGTTATCGTGGCTTCCGTTAAAGAAGCAACACCCGGCGGAGTTGTCAAAAAAGGGGATGTAGTTAAAGCTGTCGTCGTCCGTTCCTGCAGTGGATTGCGACGCGGCGACGGTTCTTACATTAAGTTTGACGAAAATGCTGCTGTTTTGATTAATGACCAGAGAAACCCGCGCGGTACACGTATTTTCGGACCGGTTGCACGGGAATTGCGTGACAAGGACTTTATGAAAATCGTGTCACTGGCACCCGAAGTGATTTAAGCGCCAAGGAGGTGCAATATTGAAAGTGGCTAAACTCCATGTAAAGAAGGGCGATAAGGTTTTAATTTTATCCGGCAAGGATGGAAGAAAAACTGGTAAGGTGATTTCAGCCTTGCCCGCCGAAGGCAAAGTTGTGGTTGAGGGAGTTAACCTCGTAAAGAAGCATACCCGCGCCGGCAAACGTGTGAAGCCGGGGGTTCATGAGCAGGAGGCTCCTATCTACAGTTCAAAAGTTATGGTGATTTGCCCCAGCTGCCAGAAGGCTACCCGGATTCAGAAGAAACTCCAGAAGGATGGAGTGCGAATCAGGGCGTGTAAGAAGTGCGGGGAATCCCTCGACAAGTAGCCGGAAAGGAGGTAATTTGAATGGCCCGCTTGAAAGATAAGTATCTAAATGAAGTACGCTCGGCTTTGCAGGAACGTTTTCAATACAAAAATCTTCTGCAAGCTCCCCGTCTGGAAAAAGTCGTCATCAATATGGGTGTTGGTGAAGCTAAGGATAACCCCAAGGCACTCGACGCCGCTTTAAAGGATATGACATTGATTGCCGGGCAGCGCCCTGTTATCACTAAAGCGCGGAAATCTGTTGCAAGTTTCAAAATCAGGGAAGGAATGTCCATCGGCTGCAAAGTAACACTGCGCGGTGAACGGATGTACGAATTCCTCGATAAGCTAGTCAGCGTGGCTTTGCCTCGAGTCCGTGACTTCCGTGGTGTTTCGGCAAAGGCTTTTGACGGTAGAGGTAACTATAGTCTCGGATTGCGTGAGCAGTTGATCTTTCCGGAAATAAACTATGATCAGGTGGATAAAACCCGTGGGATGGATATTATTATAGTTACGACCGCAAAATCTGATGAGGAAGCGCGTGAGCTTTTGCGGGAAATGGGCATGCCATTCCGAACTGCATAACACAAAAAAAAGGAGGGGAAAACGTGGCCAAAAAGTCCATGATTGCCAAGGCAAACAGGTCCCCAAAGTTTGAAGTGCAAGGCTACCATCGCTGCAAATTGTGCGGCCGTCCCCGTGCGTACCTACGCAAGTTTGGTATGTGCCGCCTTTGTTTCCGTAAGCTGGCCCATGAAGGGAAAATCCCCGGTGTCAAGAAGGCTAGTTGGTAGACGGGGGTTGGAGAGAAAGGAGGTTCGATCGCAATGACTATGACAGACCCAATTGCTGACATGCTAACAAGGATTCGCAATGCCACCATGGTTAAACATGAAGCGGTGGAAATTCCGGGTTCGAAGGTCAAGCTCGCAATTGCCGATATCCTTAAAAGTGAAGGTTTCATTAAAGAGTTTGAGTTTAAGAAAGACAACAAGCAGGGGATGATCCGGGTGTACCTGAAATATGGTCCGAACCGGGAGAAGGTTATCACCGGGTTAAAGCGAATTAGCAAACCTGGGCTGCGTGTTTATGCCTCTAAAGACCAACTGCCGAAAGTGCTGGGTGGGCTGGGCATCGCCATTATTTCCACCTCACAGGGGATCATGACCGATAAGGCCGCGCGTAAAGCAGGCGCCGGCGGCGAAGTCCTCTGCTATATCTGGTAAGGGAGGGAAAAGAGATGAGCCGCATCGGTCGCAAACCGATTCAACTGCCTGCAGGCGTTGAGTTCACCAAAAAGGAAAACGTCGTAACGGTCAAGGGGCCGCTGGGCCAATTGCAAAGAGAGCTGCACCGGCTGATGAACGTGGAGCTTCAGGATGACAGCATCTTGGTTACACGCAATAGCGACAGCAAGGAAGAGCGCTCCCTGCACGGCTTGACGCGGACACTGGTGGCGAATATGGTTGAGGGAGTTACAAAAGGATACTCCAAAACGCTGGAGCTGGTCGGCGTCGGTTACCGCGCCACCAAACAGGGTGATACTGTTGTGATTAACATCGGTTACTCCCATCCTGTGAATATTGTGCCGCCGGCAGGCATTGAGTTAGAAGTTCCGCTGCCGACGAAAATTGTGGTTAAGGGGATCGACAAGGAAGCTGTAGGCAGCATTGCCGCCAACATCCGTGCTGTTCGAGAGCCTGAACCCTATAAAGGTAAAGGGATTAAGTACGATACCGAACGGATTCGCCGCAAAGTCGGCAAAACCGGTAAGTAGGGGAGGTTAAAGGAGTGATAACTCGCCAAGATAAAAATCTTATGCGGAAGCGCAGGCATTTTCGCGTTCGCAGGAAGCTTTCCGGCACAGTTCAACGCCCACGTCTCAACGTCTTTCGCAGTTTGAAGCATATTTATGCCCAATTGATTGATGATGTGAACGGCACTACGCTGGTAAGCGCCTCCAGCCTTGATCCAGCCATTAGTGAGGGTAAAGGATCTTGCGGCAATAAAGAAGCAGCTCGCAAAGTGGGCACAGTGATTGCCCAGAGAGCGGCGGAAAAAGGAATTAAAGAAGTTGTGTTTGATCGGGGCGGCTACCTCTACCACGGCCGTGTGAAAGAGCTGGCCGATGGAGCCCGTGAAGCAGGGCTGGAATTTTAGCGCAAGGAGGGAAAAATGCTTGGATAGATTCGATTCCAGTAAAGCGGAAATATCTGAAAAAGTTGTCCAGATAAACCGTGTTGCAAAAGTTGTTAAGGGCGGCCGTCGTTTTAGTTTTTCTGCTCTGGTCGTGGTTGGCGACGGCAAAGGACGCGTTGGCGCAGGACTGGGCAAAGCGGGTGAGGTGCCGGAGGCTATTCGCAAAGGCATGGAGGACGCAAAAAAGAATATGATTACCGTTCCGGTTGTGGGAACGACTATCCCTCATTCGGTTACGGGCAACTTTGGAGCCGGTTGCGTGCTCTTGAAGCCCGCTTCGGAAGGCACCGGTGTAATTGCGGGTGGTCCTGTCCGCGCGGTGTTGGAATTGGCCGGCGTTCGTGATATCCTTACTAAATCGCTTGGTTCCGCCAATGCCATAAACGTCGTTCAAGCTACACTGGTGGCCTTAAAGAGCCTGAAAAGGGCTGAAGATGTGGCCAAATTGCGCGGCAAAACGGTGGAAGAGTTATTAGGGTAGGAGGCGGTATACAATGGCTACACAGCTACGCGTTACATTAATAAACAGCCTCATCGGGCGCCCGGAGGACCAAAGGGTTACAGTGAAGTCGCTAGGTTTAAGAAAGCTTCACCAGACAGTAGAGCATGAAGATACACCTCAAATCCGGGGGATGATTAACAAAGTTTCCCACCTCGTAAAAGTAGAAGAAGCATAGGAGGTGTAGTGAGATGCGATTGCATGAATTGAAAAGTCCTAAGGGAGCCCGCGCAGCAAAGAAGCGTGTGGGACGAGGGATAGGCAGCGGATTAGGCAAAACTTCCGGCGTTGGCCATAAGGGACAAAAAGCGCGTTCCGGCGGAGGTGTCCGTCCGGGATTCGAAGGCGGGCAGATGCCTCTGCAGCGTGCCTTGCCAAAGCGGGGTTTTACCAGTATCTTTAAAAAAGATTATAACGAGATCAATGTGTTCCAATTAAACGTCTTTGCCGACGGGACGGAAGTAACGCCGGAGCTGTTAAAGCTGAAAGGGCTGATCAAGTCTTACAAAGACGGTGTAAGGATTCTTGGCAACGGCCAATTGGAGAGAACTTTATTTGTGAAAGTTCAGGGTTTTACCAAAACGGCTGCGGAAAAGATTCAAGCTGCCGGCGGCAAAGCTGAGGTGATTTAGGATGCTGGAGACTCTTCGCAGCGCCTGGAAAATTAAAGAGTTGCGCGCGCGTATAATCTTTACCATGCTTATGCTGATTGTTTACAGGCTTGGTGCGCACGTTCCGGTACCCGGTGTCGACCCGCAGCGGATTGCAGATTTTTTCCGGGGAGATAATTTATTTGGGCTGTTTAACATCTTTGCCGGCGGCGCTCTGGAAGGATTCACCGTGTTCGCCATGGGAATTATGCCATACATTAACGCATCGATTATCATGCAGCTGCTGACGGTAGTTGTTCCAAAACTCGAGAAGTTGGCAAAAGAAGGGCCCGACGGGCAGAAGAAGCTGCAGCAGTATGTTCGTTACGGTACTATTGTCTTGGCCTTGATTCAGGCAACCGGGATGACTGTGGGAATTTTTCGGGGAGCAGTAATTGATCCCAATCTTTTCACTTATCTCACAATCATCATCGCGCTTACCGGCGGCACTGCATTTTTAATGTGGCTAGGCGAGCTGATAACGGAAAAAGGTATCGGCAATGGAATATCTATTATCATTTTTGCCGGCATTGTCGCCAGCTTTGGCCCCGGACTGCTGCAAACTTTTGAATTGCTGCGCGTCGGCATGATGAATATCTTTACGCTGATTGCTACTGCAGTGATTATTCTGGCTCTGATTGTTGGGATTGTGGCTCTGGAAGAAGGACAACGCCGTATTCCCGTTCAGTACGCTAAGCGCGTGGTTGGGCGCAAAATGTATGGCGGACAGTCGACACATATTCCAATGAAAGTGAATCAGTCCGGCGTTATCCCTGTCATTTTCGCTTCAGCCCTTTTAATGTTTCCGGCTACCTTGGCACAGTTTATTCCCCATCCTTTCGCACAGAGCATAGCGCGTGTGCTTTCACCGGGTGCCGCGCTGCACACACTTTTGTTTGTGCTCTTGATTGTTTTCTTCGCCTATTTCTACACTGCCATCCAGTTTGATCCGGTGAAGATTTCGAATGATATGAAGAAGAATGGCGGTTTTATTCCCGGACTGCGTCCCGGGCGCCCCACAGCTGAGTTTTTAGCCCGTGTTTCCACCAGGCTGACGCTGGCCGGTGCGCTTGCCCTCTCGCTTATTGCCGCAGTCCCGATCGTTTTGCAGGGCCTGTTTAATATCAATGTACTTTTCGGCGGCGTAGGGATGATTATCGTGGTTGGTGTGGTGCTGGAAACGACGAAACAAATTGAAAGCCATATGTTGATGAGAAATTACCAAGGCTTTATGAAGTAACGGAGGCATGATGATTACCATTAAGTCTGAACGGGAGCTGGCACTGATGCGCTACGCGGGACGCGTGGTGGCGGAGGTTCTGCAGGAGTTAAAAGAGACCATCCGTCCAGGCATCACAACTCTCGAATTGGACAGAATTGCTGAGCGTTATATCAAGAAAGCCAACTGTCAGCCTGCTTTCAAAGGCTATCACGGTTTCCCCGCGAGCATCTGTGCATCGATTAACGAGGAAGTGGTGCATGGGATTCCAGGCTTGCGGCGGCTGCTGGAGGGAGATATCGTCAGCATTGATGTGGGTGCCGTTTATCAGGGGTACTACGGTGATGCTGCCGCCACATTCCCTGTGGGGCATGTTAGTGAGGAAACAATGCGCTTAATTTATGTTACCGAGCAGTCTCTGCATTGGGGAATAGCTCAAGCGGTCGAGGGAAAGCACCTCACAGATATCTCACATGCAGTACAGGATTATGTGGAAGAAAACGGTTTTTCCGTTGTCCGTAACTATGTTGGTCATGGCATAGGCAACCAGATGCATGAGGAACCACAAGTGCCAAACTTCGGCAAACCTGGGCGCGGCCCGCGGCTGCAGGCCGGGATGGTCTTGGCGATAGAGCCCATGGTAAATACCGGAACATGGCATGTGGAAACATTGCAGGATAATTGGACTGTTGTTACACTAGACCGAAAATGCTCGGCGCATTTTGAACATACGGTGGCTGTCGGAAAAGAGAAGGCTGAAATCCTGACCGCTCTGTGAGACTCTTGGCTTCTTTTGCGGAATGCAATCCTGCCAAGTGGAGGGATGTTGACGTATGATTCAACCGCCTAAGCCAGGGACTCTGGTCCAATCGCTTGTAGGTCGTGACAATGGGGAATATTACCTGGTTGTCGGCACCTTAGGGCCGAAAGTCCTGGTTGCTAATGGTGTGAACCGCCCCCTGAAAAGCCCAAAGAAAAAGAATCTCCGTCATCTGCAAGTACTGGCGACTGCCCACGCTGAGCTGGTGGGAAGGATTAACAGCGGCAGAGCACGGGATGAGGAGATTGTGCAGGCGATCCGCGAGATGGTCGGACGTAAGCATGCGGGGGGAGAAAGGGAGGGAAATGAACCTAATGTCAAAGAAGAAGGACGTAATTGAGGTAGAAGGGACAGTTTTTGAACCTCTGCCAAACGCGATGTTTCGCGTGGAGTTGAAAAATGGACATAAGGTCCTTGCCCATGTCTCCGGAAAAATCCGTATGAACTTTATCCGCATCCTCCCGGGGGACAGGGTCTTGGTGGAATTATCTCCATACGATCTGACACGAGGACGGATTACCTACCGTTATAAGTAGACGCGAAGAAGGAGGTTTTAGGATGAAAGTCAGACCATCTGTGAAGCCCATTTGCGAAAAGTGCAAGATTATTAAGCGTAAAGGCAGAGTTATGGTGATCTGCGAGAATCCCAAGCACAAGCAAAAACAGGGTTAGTTTGTATAAAAAAGGAATACACTGGAAACTATAATTACGTTCTGACAAGAAAGTGAGGTGCACATCCTATGGCGAGGATTGCCGGAGTCGATTTGCCGCGTGAGAAGCGGGTGGAAATTGCGCTAACCTATATTTACGGCATCGGCCGCAAAACCGCACAGGACATCCTGGGTAAAACAGCCGTTAACCTGGATACGCGCGTTCGCAATTTGACTGAAGATGAAGTTAACAGGCTGCGCGAGTACATCGACAAGAACAATAAGGTTGAGGGTGACCTGCGTCGCGAAGTGTCGATGAACATCAAACGTCTGATGGAAATCGGGAGTTATCGCGGGATTCGTCACCGTCGTGGCTTGCCTGTGCGTGGCCAGACTACGAAGAACAATGCCCGTACGCGTAAGGGGCCTAAGCGTACCGTTGGTGTGAGAAGGAAAAGTAAGTGAAGATAGGGGGGAAATCTCTTGGTTGCACGCAAAAAAACAGCTCGCCCAAAAAGGCGTGAGCGGAAAAACATTCAACATGGTGTCGCTCACATCCAGTCTACCTTTAACAATACTCATATCACCATCGCAGATTTGGGTGGCAACACTATTTCTTGGGCTAGCGCCGGTACCGTGGGCTTTAAAGGTTCCCGGAAATCTACGCCTTTTGCTGCGCAGATGGCTGCCGAAAATGCTGCCAAAACTGCTATGGAGCACGGGCTAAAGGAAGTTGAAGTATTTGTGAAGGGCCCGGGGTCAGGCCGAGAGGCTGCCATACGTTCTTTGCAAGCTGCCGGTTTGGAAGTAAACCTGATTAAAGACGTTACTCCCATCCCGCACAACGGGTGCCGCCCGCCCAAGCGGCGGAGAGTTTAACCTAAGGAGGTGGAATATTTTGGCAAGATATACAGGACCAGTTTGCAGGCAATGCCGTCGTGAAGGTTTAAAGCTTTACTTGAAGGGCGAGCGTTGTTATACGGAAAAATGCGGTGTTAGCCGCAGAGGCTACGCGCCTGGCCAGCATGGCAAAGGACGACGCTCAAAAACATCCGAATACGGCTTGCAACTCCGTGAAAAGCAGAAGGCTCGCCGTACTTACGGCGTATTGGAGGCACAGTTCCGTAATTACTTCAGTGAAGCCGATCGGCGCAAAGGGATTACAGGCGAAAATCTTCTGCAAATTTTGGAGTCCCGCCTGGACAATGTTGTTTACCGGATGGGGTTTGCCCTTTCCCGTCCTGAGGCGCGTCAAATGGTGAAACACGGCCATTTTAGTGTCAACGGCCGAAAAACCACAATTCCTTCCTTCCTGGTTCGGCCTGATGATGTCGTGGCTGTTCGTGAAAACAGCCGTGACAAAGGGCGTTTTAAGGATTTAGCTGAATTGACAAAAAACCAGGGGAATATGGAGTGGCTGGAAGTTAACCGTGAGAGTCTTTCCGGGAGAGTGCTCCGTCTGCCAAATCGTCAGGAAATTGACCTTCCCGTTGCTGAGCACCTCATCGTCGAGCTTTATTCACGTTAAGTTTAGAGGAAAACGAAATGCCCTCGCGTTGGTATTGGAATCGAGAAGGAGGGTTGGGAAACTTTGATCGAAATCGAAAAACCCAAGATTGAGCGCGTTGACGATAATGCAGACAGTCGTTACGGTATGTTTGTGATTGAGCCGCTGGAGAGGGGGTATGGCATTACGCTGGGTAATTCTCTGCGTCGTGTATTGCTCTCTTCCCTGCCCGGCGCTGCCATAACCAATATCAAGATTGAGAACGTGCTGCATGAGTTTTCTACTATTCCAGGTGTTCTGGAGGATACAACTGAGATCATCCTTAACCTCAAGCAATTGGCCATGAAAATCTATAGCGATGATCCGCAAACTTTGACGATCGTGGCCGCTGGTCAAGGCGTAATTACAGCTGGAGATATCAAGCTTCCGGCAGATGTGGAAATTCTGAATCCGGATATGCATATTGCCACATTGGAAGAGGACGGCAATCTGTATTTGGAAATGACCGCCGTTAACAGCCGCGGTTATGTACCTGCGGAGCGGAACAAACAATCTGGCCAACCCATCGGCATGATTCCGATGGATTCCCTGTTTTCGCCGATCAAGCGTGTAAACTACAAAGTGGAAGACACTCGTGTAGGACAGCACACCGACTATGACAAGCTAACCATCGAGGTTTGGACAGATGGGAGCATCCGTCCAGACGAAGCTATTAGCCTCGGAGCTAAAATCCTTTCTAAACATCTCAGCCTCTTTGTGAACCTGACTGAAAAGGTGGACGAAGTAGAGATTCTTGATGAAAAAGATGAGGACGATAAAGCAAAAGTCATGGAAATGACAATCGAGGAACTGGATCTCTCCGTGCGTTCTTACAACTGCCTAAAACGCGCCGGTATCAACTCAATGCAGGAATTGGTGCAGAAGAGCGAGGATGAGATGATGAAAGTCCGTAATCTCGGTAAGAAATCGCTTGAGGAAGTCCTGCAAAAACTGGAAGAACTCAACCTGACATTGCGCGAGAGCAACGAGTAAAGGAGGGAGAAGCCGTGGTATTAAGAAAATTCGGGCGCCGCAGTGGGCCCCGCCGCGCTATGCTGCGCAACTTAGTCACATCTATGATTCTTGCTGAGAAGATTGTGACCACGGAAGCAAAAGCTAAGCAAATTCGCGGCATCACCGAAAAAATGGTTACTTTAGGCAAACGCAATGATCTGCATGCACGCCGCCAAGCACTGGCCTATCTCCTCGATGAGAATGCGGTTACGAAACTTTTTGAGCAGATTGCCCCGCGTTATGAAGATCGTCAAGGTGGCTATACACGCATCTTGAGACTTGGCCCTCGTCGCGGTGACGCTGCGCCGATGGCGATTTTAGAATTGGTCTAAGCAGAAAAATAATACTAGAGGAAAATCGACAAGTTAATCGTCGATTTTCTTTGTATGAAGACACTTGTTCGTGGGGTGCGCAGTGGCGATTATTTCCGTAAAAGGGCTTGGCTACCGCTATTCTGCTGAAGGGTGCGGGGAAGCTTGGGCATTAAAAGATATAAATCTTAGCATAAATAAAGGCGAGTTTGTGGCGGTACTGGGGCCAAATGGCTCCGGCAAGTCTACGTTGGCTAAACAGATTAACGCCCTGCTGACCCCAACCGAGGGGGAAGTCCTGCTGGATGGCCTCTCTACCGTTGACCACTTGAACCACTGGCGCATCCGGCAGAGAGCCGGCATGGTTTTTCAAAACCCGGATAATCAGATTGTTGCTACCACGGTTGAGGAAGATGTGGCTTTTGGTCCGGAAAATCTCGGTATCCCCGCGGCGGAAATCAGAAAAAGGGTGGATGAGGCGCTCAACCTGGTGGGCATGTCCGCCTATAGGTTGCATGCGGTTCACTTGCTCTCCGGTGGCCAAAAGCAGCGGGTAGCAATCGCCGGCGTCATTGCTATGCGTCCGTCATGTCTTGTGCTTGATGAACCTACAGCGCTACTTGATCCCCGCGGGCGCCGGGAGGTAATGGAGATCATTAGTCGTTTAAACAGAATGGAAGGCATCACCGTCATCCATATCACTCACTTCATGGAAGAAGCATTGGCAGCTGGCCGCGTGCTTGTTTTAGACCAAGGCAGGATAGTTTTGGACGGAGAGCCGCGCCAGGTCTTTCAACAGCGTCATGAACTGCGTGCACTTGGCTTAGATCTGCCGGCTGTCGCCGAATTGGTTCTTGAACTGCGGGCAGCGGGGCTAGATTTACCGCCTGATGTGATGACTGTCGATGAGCTGGTGGCAAAACTATGCTCTTGAAACTAAGGAATGTCAGCTATACATATATGCCTGGCACTCCTTTCGAGGTAACTGCCTTGAAAAATATTACGCTTGATATTCATCAGGGAGAATATCTGGCAATCATCGGTCAGACCGGCTCAGGGAAATCAACTCTCATCCAGCATTTAAACGGCCTGCTCTTGCCTTCAACCGGTGAAGTTTATCTGGATGGAGAGCAAGTAAACAAGGACAAAAAACGGCTAGCCGCTTTCCGCCGCCGGATAGGATTACTTTTTCAGTTCCCTGAGCAGCAGTTATTCGAGGAAAATGTAGCCTCCGATGTAGCTTTTGGTCCTAAAAATCTTGATTTGAATGATCAGGAAATAGCCGAGCGGGTGGAGAGAGCGCTGAGACTTGTTGGGCTGAATCTTACAGAGGTGGGAGATCGTTCGCCCTTCACCCTTTCCGGCGGACAGATGCGCCGAGTGGCTATGGCAGGCGTTCTGGCTATGGAACCGGACGTGGTTATTTTGGACGAGCCGGCGGCTGGTCTCGACCCTCGCAGTAAAGCGGAAATTCTTAACCAAATAGATGCTCTGCACCGGGAGCATAAGATGACCGTCGTGCTTGTTTCCCATAGCATGGAAGATGTTGCTAGCCGGGCGGAAAGGTTGATCGTGCTGGCAGACGGTGAAATCAAGCTGGCAGGAAGTCCGGCTGATGTTTTTCAGGATGCTGCTGTGCTTGAGGAATTAGGGCTCGCGCTGCCCCAAATGACCTTGCTAATGCATAGGTTGCGCCAGGCGGGCAAAGATGTTCCCGTAAATATCTTTAGCGTAGGCGCTGCTAAAGAGGCCATCCTGCAGATGATGGGCGGTGATAAGCCTTGAATATGTTCAAAAGCATTACCATCGGACAATATCTGCCTGGAGAATCCCTTTTGCATCGCTTGGACCCCCGTGCCAAATTTATTGCCCTCATTCTTTTTATTGGCACAGTATTTATGTTGCAAAGCTTGTTTGGTTATCTTTTGCTAGGGATCGTCCTCCTCGGGTTGCTGAAGATTTCTCAATTGCCGCTGCGCTACTTCTTTCGTGGCTTAAAGCCGGTTTTTTATATCACGCTGTTTACTATAATCGTGCATTTTTTTATGACTAAAGGTGGCGCAATAATTTTGCGTCTCGGGCCGCTTACTGTAGAATCAGCCGGTGTCTATCTGGGTATTTTTATGGCACTGCGGATTATTTTTCTGGTGGTCTGCACATCGATACTGACTCTGACCACTTCACCGCTCGCCCTGGCAGACGGTTTAGAGTTTTTAATGCGGCCGCTTGCTAAAATTGGTGTGCCGTCTCATGAAATTGCGATGATGATGACTATCGCCTTGCGCTTCATCCCCACGCTGATGGAAGAAAGCGAAAAGATCACGAAGGCACAGCTTGCCCGCGGCGCTGACCTTGAAAGCGGCAATATTTTCCGCCGCGCCAAAAGCCTGGTGCCTCTCCTCGTGCCGCTTTTTGTCTCCGCCTTTCGTCGTGCCGATGACTTGGCGGTCGCCATGGAGGCTCGTTGCTACCGCGGCGGTGAAGGGCGCACACGGCTTCGTGAACTGCAAGCCACAGCACTCGATTACTCCGCCGTTCTCCTTTCCGTCCTTTTATTAATAGCTGTGGCTTGGAGTCAAGTTTAACTTTGCTTGACGCTTTGCAGATGGAGTGGGCTTTTAATGCAAAATATTAAACTGACAATCGGCTATGACGGCAGCAAGTATCACGGCTTTCAGCTGCAGAAAAATGCCGTCACTATTCAGGAATGCCTGGAAAGAGCTATGCACACCGTGTTTTGCCATCCTGTCCGGGTTATTGCTGCAGGTCGTACAGACAGCGGTGTGCACGCGGAAGGGCAGGTGGTGAACTTTCGCGCTGCCTCCCAGATTGCGGTGGAGCGGATTCCTTATGCTCTTAACTCTGTGCTGCCGCGCGATATTGTCGTGAGCCGTGCAGAAAAAGTTTCCGAGCTGTTCCACGCTCGTTACAGTGCGGTAAGCAAAGTGTACACCTACACCGTTGATAATGCCCCGCACCCTCGTGTATTGCTGCGTCATTACTCGCTTCATCTGCGCGTTGCCCTTGACTTGGCTCTGATGAAAAATGCTGCAGCCACTCTGTTGGGCAGGCATGATTTTAGTTCTTTCATGGGCAGTGCTTCTTCTGTAAAAACTGCGGTGCGACAGCTACTGCGGCTCGAGATTGCTGAAGCGGATGGCTTTATTACTATTACTGCCGAGGCTAATGGTTTTCTCTATAACATGATGCGCATTATTGTCGGCACGCTTGTTGAAGTGGGGCTAGGTAAGCGGGAGGCGGATTTGCTGCCGCTGCTGCAAGCAAAAGACCGGAATGCTGCCGGTTGGACCGTCCCGCCGCATGGCTTAATCTTGCGTGAGGTAAAATATTAACATATAACCGCGCTTTTGCTTGACAGTAACAGTTAAACTGTTATAAAATAGCTCTGTGTCCAAATCGTCGTTTTCCGCCCCGTTAACGGTGTTTTGTCCGCGAGTATTGCGTTTGCAAGGAGGAAAATTAATGCGCACCACCTATATGCCAAAAGTCGGACAGATTCAACGGAAATGGTATATCGTCGATGCTTCCGGCAAGCCTCTTGGCAGGCTGGCTACTGAAGTTGCCCGCTTATTACGCGGCAAACATAAGCCAATCTTTACACCAAATATGGATACTGGCGATCATGTTATTGTTATCAATGCTTCTAAAGTTGTGCTGACAGGCAATAAGGCGGCACAGAAATTCTACTACCGCCACTCCGGTTATGCTGGCGGGATGAAGAAAGTTTCGTATGGAACCCTGATCGCCACTAAACCCGAACGGGCAGTTATGCTGGCAGTTAAAGGGATGATTCCCCACAATCGCCTAGGAAGTGCGACGTTAAAGAAAGTTCGCATATATAGAGGCACAGAGCATCCGCATGAAGCACAGCAACCTGAAGTTTGGGAATTTTAGAGCAGAAGGGAGGAAGTTGAATGCCAAAAGCTGAGTATTATGGCACAGGCCGCAGGAAGAGCGCCATTGCACGTGTTCGTCTGGTTCACGGCAACGGCCAGATCTTGATAAATGACAAAGATATCGATACCTATTTTGGTTTAGAGACATTGAAACTGATTGTTCGTCAGCCTCTTAAACTGACTGGAACGGTCGAAAAATTTAATGTAATCGCCAAAGTTGAAGGGGGCGGCACCACCGGTCAAGCCGGTGCAATTCGCCTTGGGGTTGCCCGCGCTCTTCTCAAAGCAGAGGATAACCATCGCCCTGCGATGAAAAGCGCCGGTTTTCTGACGCGCGACCCGCGGATGATAGAACGCAAAAAGTATGGCCTTAAAAAGGCACGCCGCGCGCCGCAGTTCTCAAAACGTTAAAGTTGGCTTCCGCCCTAAACAGCCGCTTTTGCAGTTGCTGCTGTTTGTCCTTGTATGCCTGTTGAGCAGTTGGGTGAAGGTTTCGCTGAAAGATTGAATTAAAAGCACCAGTTCGATTGATGCCTGAGCTGGTGCTTTTGTATTGAGGATGGTGATGGCGCTGATGGCAACGACACAGCTTTTGCTAGCGGGTGCAAAAAAAGCCATACCGATTGTGCTTGGCTATCTGCCACTCGGTTTTGCTTATGGCGCGCTTGCCAGTATTGCCGGCATCAGTCTCTCTCTGATTGTGATGATGTCGCTGCTCGTCTTCGCGGGAAGTGCCCAGTTTATCACTGTTAGTATGCTGGCGGCAGGTGCCGGCAGTGCTTCTATAGTAGCCACCGTTTTTTTGGTCAACTTGCGGCATCTGCTGATGAGCGCGTCTATGGCCACCTATCTTCCGCAATTTCCTCGCAGACTACTGCCGCTTCTGGCCTTTTGGCTTACCGATGAGAATTATGCCGTGGCTTGCTGCGAGCTGCGGGAAAGTGAGAAAAGCCATCTGTACATGCTGGGACTATTTGGCACAGCTTATGGCGGCTGGGTGGCAGGCAGTGTGCTTGGCGGGCTGCTCGGCGGCTTTTTCACCAGCCCCAGCGCCTTAATGACAATGGAGTATGCCCTCTATGCCATGTTTATCTTTCTGCTTGTTATACAGTGCACAGAACGCAAGCTGTTATTTGCCGCCTGCGTTTCCGGCGCATTGTCCCTGCTTTTTTATCTGACAATACCAGGTAGTTGGTATATTATGCTGGCGGCAGTTTGCACTGCGACTATGGGGGTGATGGCGGAAAAATGGAAGAGCTCACAATCTTAATCTTTGCGATGGCTGCCGTGACGTATCTGCCCCGCTTTCTGCCTATGTATGTACTCTCGCGCCTGGAAATACCTAAGGCATTCATTCTTTGGCTGCGCTATATTCCGGTAGCCGTCCTTGCCGCCTTAATTGTTCCTGGCATCACCACAGTGGAGCGGCAAGTCCATATTAGTCTGGGAAATTCCTATTTTTTTGCCAGTATCATCGCCTTTCTCGTTGCCTGGCGCTCAAAAAACATGATGCTCACTGTCACGGTGGGCATGGGAGTCGTCTTTCTTTTGCAATGGTTTCCGTTTTGTTAAGCAAAGCACTCAGCGTATCGTCAAAAGATGCTTCCCGAGGAATATTTTGTTTAACTTGGTAGCACAATAAAACAAACGCTGAGGAGGGATAAATCGGTGGCTGACACATTTACTGTGGGCAATCTTAAAGTAACTAAGAAAGTGGAGCAAGCCCAAATTGATTCTTTTGTGCAAACCCTACCACCTGAAAAGAAAGCTGATCTCAAAGATGTAATTATGGCCCTGCATCAGGAAGGACTAATTGATATCGAAGAACTCCACTAAAAGAGACGCCAAAGTCCCCACTCCCAGAGGGAGGGTTAGAACACAGATCCCCATGACTTTCTGAAAACCACCAGCATGACAAAGCTCTCTCCCTCTGGGAGAGGATTAGAACACAGATCCCCTCTCCCTCTGGGAGAGGGTTAGAACACAGATCCCCTCTCCCTCTGGGAGAGGGCTAGGGTGAGGGCAAGGTGAAGGAATAATTTCATTTTTCTGCAGGTGCCGCTAGCGGCATGGGTCTGCACAGTGAAAAAGAGACGGAAGCGTCTCTTTTTCTTAATTGAGGGTTGGTGTATACTATAGGAAAATGGAAACAGAGGCTTAACATGGCAAATAATCTTCCTTTGCTAAAAGGTGAAACTATCGAACTAACTATTGAAAGCCTGAATCATGCAGGTGAAGGCGTGGGGAGATTTCACGGTTTCACTGTTTTTGTGCCCGGTGCACTGCCTCTGGAAAAGGTAACAGCCAAAGTCATCTCTGTGCAGAAAAATTACGCCCGTGCTCTGCTGCAGTCAATTTCGGCAACGTCGCCGCAACGAATAATGCCGGTATGTGAGCAGTATGAACCATGCGGCGGCTGTCAGCTGCAGCATCTTGACTATGCTGCTCAACTGCAGCTGAAGCAAAAGACGGTTGAGGATGCACTGCAGCGAATTGCCGGGCTTTCTGTGCCGGTGTTGCCTACTTTAGGAATAGAGCACCCCTGGCGCTACCGCAATAAGGCGCAAGTGCCCGTAGGTCAGCAAAAAAATAAGCTTGTGGCAGGGTTTTACGAACAAAGAAGCCATAACATTGTAGATCTAAAATGTTGCCATATTCAACACCCGGCTAACGATACAGTTGTCCATGCCGTCCGGAATATTTTGCAGGCATTGGGGATAACTGCCTATAAGGAAAATGAGCACCGCGGCCTCGTCCGCCATATTTTGGCCCGTACGTCTTTTGCAACCGGTGAGACTCTTGTTGTTATCGTGACTAATGGAGCCAACCTGCCAAAAAAGGAGCAGATTTGTCATGCTCTGCGAGAAGCTATTCCGAACCTTTGCGGTATTGTCCAAAATGTCAATACCAAGCGCGGCAATACTATTTTAGGGAAAGAGGATATCACCCTTTGGGGGCGTCCCTGGCTCTGTGAGCGGCTTGGCGATTTGGAATTTCATCTTTCCGCCCGCTCATTTTTTCAGGTGAATCCCAGCCAGACTGTTCGCTTGTATGGGAAAGCGTTGGAATATGCCGCCCTTTCGGGCAAAGAAACTGTATTTGACCTCTATTGCGGGATCGGAACTATCTCGCTTTTTCTCGCTCGCAACGCCGCAAAAGTGATTGGCGTAGAGTCACTGGCAGCAGCAGTGGATGATGCCCGGAAAAATGCTTCCATCAATGAAATCACAAACACAACCTTTCATGTCGGTGCAGCAGAAAAAATCGTGCCCTTGCTCTATAAAGAAGGCTATCGCGCCGATGTGGTAGTAGTTGATCCGCCCCGCAAAGGATGTGACCAAGCCCTCTTAGAAACTATCAGCAAAATGTCCCCGCAGCGAATCGTTTATCTCTCCTGCAACCCGGCTACATTAGCCAGGGATATCAGATTTCTGGCTGAAAATGGCTTTAACCCTGTTGAAGCACAACCTGTGGACATGTTCCCGCAGACAAGCCACGTTGAGACGGTAGTATTGATAACGAGGGTAGGGAAGTAATGATTTGGAAAGCCCATTATTCAAGCCATTTGTGTGTTTTTGCGTTTGAAAATAGGAGTATAAAAAATATGATTTTTTTGCTTTGTGGGAACATATCGAGACAAGTCTTTACCCTTGTGACAGAGCGATTTAGATGTCGGTGCTTGGCGAGTGGTCGGTTTGGATGTTTCATGAAAAGATTGAGGTCGTGTGGTCAGTATTGATCTTTATTGTAGATTTGATAAAATGGCAGTGAAATAGGCTAACCAACATTGGCAAAATATACTCATAGGTTTATTAGTCGTGATGCTGAATGAACATGTCTCCTTTTCGTGAAAGCGAGGAATTAGAAAATGACAGTCAACGAACCAGAAAAAATTGAATGGCAAGGCACGATAATATCCATCCAACCACGCACAGCCGTATGGCGGTACAGGCTTGATAACCGCACTCACTATCATCGTGGCTACAATCTGTTTCTTGATGGTGAAGCCAATGGAATAAAAACTCAATTTTCTGTAGCCATCTCGGAGAAGCAACAGCAGAAGCTTATCTTTCGAATTGGTGATGTAGCAAAAGGGTCTGCGTGGACAAAAATGTATGATGTAAGCGACTATGCCGATTACTATCGTGCCGGGGGCTTAAAAATCATAAAGAAAGCAAAACAAACAGAAACTACGCCACCCCCATATCTGATAGAGCCTCCAAACATGGCTACCTATGAAGAGCGCGGTGCAAGAATGCTGAGTTCAGCCAGTTACAAGGGTAAGTGCTTTCAATGTACGTGGGCGACTATGTCGGCGGTTGAAATTGAGTATAACTGGGGCGTGACCAAGAAGTACCGCTTCGAAAGTTTCTGCTACGGACCCAAGTCATGCAAACTTTATAAAATGGGAAAACCACGCGCTGTGCCATACAAGGACTCTGGTTCGGACTATGACGAGGGTTGGATGGACGACATATGCACAGAACGACGCGGATTGGATGACTAATTGATTTTATGGGGTGATTTTGATGAATAAAATCTCCATTCGTTTTTTTGATGATAAGGAAGTTCGTGCGGTATGGGATGATGAAAAATCCAAGTGGTGGTTTTCTGTGCTGGATATCATAGGTGTTTTGCGTGGCATTAATGACTATGAAAAAAACAGAAACTACTGGAAATACCTCAAGTCAAAGTTAAAAAGTGAGAAACATCAACTGGGTAGTATGACTACCCAGTTCAAATTCACCGCACCTGATGGTAAAAAACGAGCCGCAAATGTTCTTGATTATAACGGCATTATTGAGCTTGCGAAAAATTTTCCAAGCAAACAGGCAAATCGATTTATCGAATGGTTTACCTACAGCGATGAAACGATTGACGGAAAGAGCAAATCAAAGGCATATGCTCTTTTCGACAGTTCCTTGCTAAATACAATAGAAGTCGGTACTGTCAAAGGCTTGCAGCAGATTCACGGCTATTTATTCGGAGGCCTGTATGACTTTGCAGGGCAAATTAGGACCCTAAATATCGCAAAGAGTGGTTTTGAATTTGCTATAGCGCGTTTCTTGCCAGAAACACTGAAAAAAATTGAAGAAATGCCCGAAAACACTTTTAATGAAATTGCAGATAAGTATGTTGAGATGAATGTTGCCCACCCTTTTATGGAGGGCAATGGCAGAAGCATGCGCATTTGGCTTGACCTAATTCTGAAAAAGAATCTGAAATTGTGTGTGGACTGGAGCAAGATCAGTAAAAGAGACTATCTCGCAGCGATGGAGAAGAGCGTAACAAATTCCACTCAAATAAAAGCACTTTTACAGTCCTCCTTGACAGATAAGATAAACGACCGTGAGATGTTTATGAAAGGTGTAGATTATTCCTACTATTACGAACAGGAAAATGAAATCACTTAAGGGGAAAAGTGAATGAAATTACAATTCAGGCAGCTGCCTTTTCAGATGGATGCGCCAGAGGTATAACATGGAAAAAATACAAGGATTCATTTCATACCACCATTGCCACCTAAGCGGGAAAAGCGTGTAGGGATTTACTGCCGTGTAAGTACAAACAGTGTTGATCAGCTGAAAAGCCTTACCGCCCAGGTATCGGCACTAACAAGATTGACAGCAGTTAATCCCAAATGGTTATTACTAGATGTTTACATAGATATTGCTTCAAGCAAGACCTGCAGGATTGTAAGTCACGTGATATAGAAATTATCTTAACCAAGAACATCAGCAGATTTGGCCGAGATACGGTAGAGATTCTTGATGCCTTGAACCAGCTAAGGATTCTCGGCGTTCGGGTTATATTTGAGCAGGAAGTACTTGATACAGCCGATACAGATAATGACCTTATGATCTCAATAATAGAGTCAATTGCTCAGGCAGAAAATGAATCACGCAGCGATAATATTAAATGGGGCATCAAGCAACGTGCGGCACAAGGTACTTCAAAGCTATATAACAGGAAATGCTATGGGTATTTAAACGCAGATGATGGCAGCCTTATCATCGAAGAGCTTGAAGCGAAAAATGTTAGAATGATTTTCAGTATGTATCTTCAAGGCAAAAGCGTGATGGGCATTGTATCTGAATTAGAGCGACTGGGAATCAAGTCCCCTACCGGAAAGGTAAAATGGTGTAAGCGGACAATTGATGTAATGCTCAGTAATGAAAAGTATATAGGGAATGCCCGGTTGTTGGATAATGGAAAGCACGATTCATACTATCTGGCAGAGGATAACAATCCGGCGATTATATCCAAGGAAACATTTCAAGCCGTGCAGATTGAAAAACAGCATCGAAGTAATGTCACAAAGTCCGAAGATGGTAACCAGAGAAAAAAATAAAAAATACAATTCAAAAGATTAAATTTTCAAAATAGCCTAATCGAAAATCGATTGTTGAGAAGTCAGAATGGACGCCAAACCTGTATAAACACAGGACTTTTACTATGTTTCTCTGAAATGACATATTGCCTAAAAAATTAACGTTGAGTGCGTAGTATTGATAACGAGGAGGGAAAAGTTAATGTGTGTAAAAAGCCTTGAAATATACTTGAAATATAGGCTTTTTGAGATTTGAGAGCAATAATACAGCGGGAGGCAGGCATCATAGGTAAAGTAAATCACGGCGTAAAGAATACGGATATTGTTTGCGAACAAAAGTGGCAAGCAGTGCAAGGTGGTACACACCTTGCTTTTTGCTTCAATTTTCCTCCGGTCAATTTCGCAAAAAATGCTTGTTGGGGAAGGTTCCCCAATCCCCACTGAACGCCCCCGTTCGGGGGCGGCTGGTCCTTGCGGACGCTTCCATGCAGGGCTTTCGCCCCGCAGATTGCACGGTCAAAAACCCGCATCAAGGGTCAAGATGAACGGGTTGCGCCCGCCCTTGACGCGGTTCCCTGACCGCGCCGTTTTGCAGCCAAGGAGAGAAAGCCTCATCAGGCTTTTCCTCCGGCAAAAACCATCAATTGCTGAAAAATGACGAGTTCGCAATGATTATGTTGTATTAACGATGTTTTTTCTATATAATGGAACCATATTAAGTCAGCGAGGTGCTTATAATGACTGTAAGCTATAAAAAGCTCTGGAAACTACTTATCGACAGGGACATAAAAAAGAAAGAATTAAGAGAATTATCAGGTATCAGCAGTTCCTCTATCACCAAGCTGGGCCGCAATGAGAATGTCAATACAGAGGTCTTGATAAAAATTTGCACGGCTCTCCATTGTGACATTGGTGACATCATGGAGATAACCGATGATTAAAGGGGCTGTTATAAGTTACCCGCTGTATTGAACATCTCGAACAACAAGCATGGGAAGAGAAGCAACCAAGGGAATAATTTGAGCGAGCACAGGAAGTGCAGAACTTAAAGAATCATTGGAGGAAAACTAAATGGCTGAAAAGTATTTTGACCCATCGGAAATGGTTAGGGGAATACAGCAGCTCTTGGTGTCGGATAAAAAGAAGATCGCCTTTTTATTTGGTGCAGGAACTTCACTTGCAAAAAAGCAGAAAGACTCTCCATATATTCCCGCTATCGGTAAGATGACAGAGCTTGTTATTGCACGCTTGAAATTAGATACGGACAACGGAAAGAAATATGAAACCGCTCTTGATGAAATTGATGCAGAATTGGATCAGCAGGGGCAATCTCTGAACATCGAAACACTTCTGTCCAATGTTGAAGAGAAAATTAGGATTATCGGCAAAGGTACGCTTAACGAGCTTACCAAGGTTGAGTTTATCGCTATTGGAGAAAAAATTCGCGAGGAGATTCGAAAAATTGTCAGCGTTCATACAGGTGTTTCGGGAAAAGAGAGTGCACTTATTCAATATGATTTTGCAAAGTGGATATGTAATGCGGACAGAAAATGTGCCGTAGAGATATTTACAACCAATTATGATTACCTTTTCGAAATAGGTTTAGAAGCGAATGGGGTTCCCTATTTTGATGGCTTTACCGGTAGCTATAAGCCGTTTTTTAATGCAGATGCTTTGGAAGATATTGATTATTTGCCTAAGCAAACAAAACTGTGGAAAATCCATGGTTCGCTTGGCCTGCACAAAGACAACACGAGCAGGCGAATAATAAGAATGAGTTCTGATAAAGACGACTTATTGATTTACCCATCTTCTCTCAAATACAATGATTCCAAAAAACAACCGTATTCTGCCTTTATGGAAAGGTTAAATCTGTTTTTGAAACAAGATGATTCAGTGCTATTTGTGTGCGGCTATTCTTTCGGAGATGAACATATTAACGAACGTATTCTTTCCGCTTTGCAGACAAACACCACAGCCCATGTCTTTGTCTTGAATTATGATGTTGTTTGGAATAAAGATGAAAACGGTAAGGATGTGTCAAGAGCATTATTCAATGTCGATTGCAATCTTGGAAAGCTCGCATCCAGAAATCGAAAAATCAGTGTGTTGTCGACGAGATCTGCAATAATTGGAGGGCAATACGGTGAATGGAAAATTAGGCCTGATATTGACCCTAACGACCCACTCAGTCCTGCGTCATATTTCAAAGAAGATATTGAACATGAAAAAGACCCGAAAACTGGAGAGCCCACGGGAAAGCAAATTAAGACTTGTAAAGGCGAGTTGCTTTTGCCTAGTTTTGTGTCATTTGTAGAGTTATTGAAAAACATGATACCGAAGAACGAATGGGAAGGTGATGGCAGTGAGTAAAATACAAACAGAAATCGGCAATGTATATAGCGTTAACGGAAACAGCGTGTCTGTTTCAATGTCCGATTCTGTAAAGTCCAATTCGCCTATTATTGACGGAATTGTTTATCGAATTGGACAAATAGGTTCATTTCTTAAAATCCCCTTAGGCTATACGAGCTTATACGGAATAGTAACGCAAATTGGATCGGATGCTATTCCTGATAAAGTCAGCGAAACTATAAAGGGAAATTTTAATTTATTAGGCAATCAGCAATGGTTATCTATGACATTGGTCGGCGAACAGACAGGGTTACGATTTGAACGCGGTATTTCGCAATCACCAACAACTGGCGATTCCGTGCATATAGTAACCTTACAGGATTTAGAAATTGTTTATGGAGGGTATGACGAGCATTCATCAATCAGTGTCGGGCATATCAGTGCATCAGGAAGTTTGAATGCCTATCTGGATTTAGATAAACTAGTGTCGCGGCACTTTGCTATACTTGGCTCCACAGGTAGCGGTAAGTCAAATGCGGTTGGAATAACTTTAAAATCTTTAATACAAAAGAATTTTGGTAAGACCCGAATATTGCTTCTCGACCCTCACGGAGAATATAATAGTGTCTTCGGCAAAGATAGTAATGTTTTCAGAGTTAATACAGACCGAGGCTCCGAACGTCTATACATCCCATACTGGGCATTACCATTTGCAGAATTTATTAAACTGTTTGATGGTAATATTAGCGATCAGAATAAGGAGTATTTCCGGACTAAAGTCCTGGAAGCAAAGCAAAAAGCCGCAATTAAAAACAGTATTTCTATTGACCCCACTATGATTTCGGCTGATTCGCCGATACCTTTCAGCATTAAACAGTTATGGTTTGAACTGGATGACTTTGAGAGGCAAACATATAAAGCCAATGATGACCCCACACAACCTGATTTAATCAGTTCTGGGAATGCAGAAAACCTTGTGCCCAATCAGTATAAACCAGCAGGAACAGGTAATTATGCGCCCTTTCTGAATAAGCAGCGGAAGTTATTACTACCGTTTTTGGACAGTGTTCGTACCAAGTTGCAGGATAGACGATTTGATTTTCTGTTCACACCGGGAGAATATACCCCTGACTTATCAGGGGTAGTTTCAAAGGATCTATCTGAATTACTGCTATCTTGGATTGGCAGCGAAAAGCCAATAACAATCCTTGACATATCGGATATACCGTCAGATATAATGATGTCTATCGCCGGAACGCTTCTGAACATTCTATATGAAGCACTATTTTGGGGACAGGAGATTGATGTGGGTGGCAGAAAACAGCCATTATTGATTGTATTGGAAGAAGCTCATAATTATCTGCGTTCAGGTGAAAATTCGATTTCATCGAGGAATGTCCAGCGTATAGCCAAAGAAGGACGCAAATACGGCGTCGGTCTTATGCTCGTTACGCAACGACCATCGGAATTGGATGAAACCGTCCTAAGTCAGTGCGGAACGATAATAGCCTTAAGAATGAACAATTCAAAAGATAGGGGCTATGTATCTGCTGCCATACAAGATGAATTGCGCTCTATTGTGGACTTGCTTCCCAGTTTGCGTACCGGCGAAGCAATTGTATCTGGGGAAGGTGTAAGTATCCCATCACGAATACAATTTAACAAACTTGCAAATGCGCCAAAAAGTGCCGACCCAATGGTAAGTAAACAATGGAACGACCACCACGCTCAAGGTGAGGAAGACTATAAAAAATTGGTTTCTCTTTGGAGAAATAAAAAATTTGAAATGGAGGAAGAAACTAATGAATGAATATGGCGTTGAAATGATTCCTGTAAGTTCTTCTAATGTACAAGCAATTGGGTATGATGAGGCCAATCAAGTATTATATGTCCGATTCAATAATAACTCTCTTTATTGTTATCAAGGTGTGCCAATAGCTGAGTTCGATGGGTTACAAAATGCTTCATCCAAAGGAACTTATTTAAATGCGAATATTAAGAAAGGTCCATACCCATTTCAACGCTTAGAATAAAATTTAATGCGCAGGTTCGCTCAGGACTTGAATTCGGTGTTGAAGGTGTGCGTTAACGCTAAGCTGCCAGAGGATTTTGCGATACTAATACCTGTGGGGAACTACTCATCCAGTGCGGCAATTGCGTTCAACGAATGTGCCGTAAAACATGTCTGTTTTATTTTTCAGGTAAGCGACAAAATTCGGGATACTCCCGTATCCAGTGGGAGATTTGGAATTTTATGCATATGCGTCATATGCCAGCAACGTCAAATTTCAAGATGTAGACAATTATCAGAGCCTGCTCAGCACTATGAATTTGCTCTGTTATTGGCAAAGGAGTGAACGCCTATGAAGTTTTTTCACCTGTCCGACTTGCATTTAGGAAAGTCAGTTCACGAGTTTTCTATGCTGGAAGATCAAGAATATATCTTAAAAGTCATATTAAACATTGCCGATGAAGAGAAGCCGCAAGCCGTCCTTATCTCCGGCGATATATTTGATCGCACCGTTGCGCCTACAGAGGCGCTGCGGCTGGTTGATGACTTCCTGGACGGGCTTGTGCGGCGCAATATTGAATTTTTATTATCAGCGGAAACCACGACTCAGCCGATAGACTGGCTTTCGGCTCTCGTCTGATGGACAGAAGCGGGGTACATATTTCCCCCATATACAACGGCATAATCAAGCCATTTATACTCTTGGATGAATTCGGTGAGCAACACCGCCGTTCGCCTGTATACAGGCATCTTTCCAGGCAAGAACTTGTTCAACGTATAGCCCCTTGCTGCGACAATACTCAGCCATCTCAACTTCACTGAGGCGAGCCGTTTCCAGAACAATCAAGAACTTGTCCTGGGTGCTCCAGCGCTCAACGTCCTGTTCCCCACCAGGAGACGCCAATCCTTTAGCTCTTGCTTGCTTTCGCCACCTATGCAGGGTTGCTTCTGAAAGACCAGTCTCCCTGGCCACTTCACTGACCGATTGATTCTGGGGAAGCATCATTTTCATCATCATAGAGTATTTGAACTCTTCACTATGCCGTGGCATACATTTTCCTCCTCCGAGACCTCTTACACTAACTATACTTCTCTCGGAGCCCTGTGACAACTATCCTAACACAGGGGGCCGCCCCTACCGACGCACATTTTTTGGTTTGTATTGACAACGTGCATATCATGCAGTATGCTGAATATACTAAGCAGCGAAAGGAGTGCAATACCATGAGTGAAACTACAAATATCAGCATCCGGATAGATGTTCAACTTAAGAAGCAGGCCGAAGAACTTTTCTCGGACTTGGGCCTCAATATGACCACAGCTATGACCATGTTCCTTCGTCAGGCTGTACGCAGCCAAGGAATCCCGTTTGAGATTTCCCGTGTTCCGAACGCGGAAACAATCGCGGCAATGAGAGAAGCGGAAGCCATTGCTCGCGACCCAAACGTAAGGGGTTACACCGATCTTGACGCGCTGTTTAAAGATTTGAAAGCATGAAATATACCGTCAAACCCACAAACAGATTCCGCAAGGACTACAAGCTGATGGAAAAACGTAACTTTGATATTTCCTTGCTTGATGAAATCATCGCGAAGTTGGCACAGGGCATCCCGCTTCCTTCGAGCAACCGCGACCATGAACTGACTGGTAACTATGCCAGGCATCGGGAATGTCATATCCAGCCAGATTGGTTGCTTATCTATCGCATTGAGAAAGATGTTCTTGTCCTTACGCTGACCCGCACGGGTACCCACAGCGATTTATTCTAAGTGTCTCTGCCAGCGTCCGCCTTCCCTGGCGGTAATCTCCGAGTGGCAGAAAGAACACAAAGCCGTGAGGTTATCGTAGCCGTTGGTGCTGCCTTGCGCCAGCGGCTTGATGTGGTGGACTTCCTGCGTCGGCGTAATCCGCTCCCGCTCTAAGCAGCGTTCACAGAGCGGATGCGCCGCGCGGTAGCTTTCGCGCACCTTCCGCCACGTCTGGCCATAGAGCTTGCGCGTCGCCGGGTCGCGCTGGTAGCGTTCGTATCGTTTAGCTTCCTGCTTGGCGTGTTCCGCGCAAAACCGGCTGTCCGTCAGCTTGGGACAGCCGGGATGGGAACACGGTCTGCGGGGTCTAAAAGGCATTGTGTTCGACCTCCCGGCAAACAAAAACCCTCTTGGGAGACTCCTATGAAGGTTCTCGTTATATTCTCCTGTAGCCTCCGGGCGGGTAAAGTTCTCGGCGGCGACCTGCACAGAGAATATTGGGGACGCCACGCCTCGCGTGATCATGAAGAAGTAAGACAGAAATTATCGTTATGGCAAACGACATTGCTGCGATGGAACGGTTGGAGACCTTTGCCGATAAGCTGTTTAACGAATTGTACGATGAACACCTATCGGCGTTCCGCAGATTGAAAGAGTAACGTAAGGACGCTTATAAAAAATTGGCGATGTCCTCAACCACGCCTATCGCGCTCAATTGGGATTTGCTGCAAGCCATAGATTTCGTGGTCGGTAATGATGCGCAGATCTTTGAGAGCCACTTATTTATCCCTGCCGAGGGCGGTGATTTTAAGGTGATCATGAACGACTGGGAAAGCGGTTTGATAGAAGAAGAAATGGCTAATGGAGCGGTAGCTTGGCTTCGCAACCTGCCCCGTACCCCGTTTGATGGACAGTGCAGTAGTATTGATAACAAGGGTGGATAAGTGAGTGAAATAAATAGTACAAGAATAGCACAACGAGAGGTGTTATATGGGAATATTTGATAAAATCAAAGAGCCGGTTTTTCTGAAGGATGATAGCAGTGCTGTCACACAGTTGGCAATGTTAAAAGAATTAGTTAAGGCTGCTAACGGGCCACTAGCTGAGCAGTTAGACTTAGATATCAAGTGTTTGAATGCTGGCATCTACGGAGAAGAAACCATTCGCTTCGAGCTTCAAAATAGCCACATACCCATGTTTGTTCTACATGATTTGTACTTGGAGCACGGAGATTTATCAGCTCAAATTGACTACCTCATTATCACCCGTAAGAATCAGTATGTCCTTGAGTGTAAGAACCTTTTCGGAAATATTGAAATTAACTCGAACGGCGACTTTATTCGTACGATCTCTTTTGGGCGCCATACAAAGAAGGAGGGACTTTATTCACCAATTACTCAGAACAGGCGCCATTTGGAACTGATCAAGCAAATTAGAAGTGCAGCTCGTAGTAATTGGCTATCCAAAGCCCTTTTTGAGAGATTCTTTTTTGATAATTATCATTCTCTTGTTGTGTTGTCAAATCCAAAGACTATCTTGAATGCAAAATACGCAAAAAGGGAAATCAAAGAGCAGGTAATCCGTGCTGATCAGCTAGCGGAATACATTCGTAGAGCAGATTCAGATCCGAAAGCTGTCGCTATAAGTGAAAAGGATATGGAAGCTTTAGCGAAGTTTTTCCTTAGCTGTCATAAACAGCCGAAGATTGACTATACTGAGAAATTTCGTACCCTCATGGAATCTTCGGCAACGGAGTCAACCCCTTCGCAATCGACTGTGCAAACGATCTGCCCTATTTGTGGAGCTGTAATGGTCCGACGCAAAGCTTCAAAAGGGGCAAATATTGGAAGTGAATTCTGGGGCTGTTCAAACTTCCCGAAATGTAGGGGTATTATTGCGATTAAATAATCAGATTGGGCTTTGCTTTCAGACTCCCGAGGTTGGCTTATCGGTGAAATGGAAAACGGCAGACTAAAAGCCAGCCGTATCCCCATATCCGTTTTAACGTGCATATCATGCAGTATGCTGAATGTGCTGAGCAATGAAAGGAGCGCAATGCCATGAGTGAAACTACAAATATCAGCATTCGAATAGATGTTCAACTAAAAAGCAGGCCGAAGAACTTTTCTCGGACTTGGGTCTCAATATGACCACAGCTATGACCATATTCCGCTGATAATAGCCTATCCAGAATACTCGTCAATTCTTAATGTTGACGCACTGAGCGATTTATGGCCGAAGGCGCTCACTGACCGCATAAACAAATCTGGGACGCAGCAAGAATTCAGAAGAAGCAAAAAACCTACTTAATGACGAAGACCGGATGGAACGGTTTTTAGAACGCCTGGAACACAAACTAAAAATAGTACCTATAGTTGGGAAGAAATTATCGAACGTTCCAACGTTAGTCTCATTAATTAGATCATACGTCCAAAAAAAGTATAGGGATATTCCAATTGGAAGCATAATTGCAATTGTGAGTGCATTGATATACTTTGTTTCACCAATTGATTTGTTACCAGATAGTATCCCAGTTTTAGGATATGTAGATGACACAGCGGTGGTTGCGTTTGTTTGGCGTATGGTAGAAGATGATGTTGAAGAATATAAAAAGTGGCAGGCAAAAAACAGGAAAACGGTGCGGTAAAAAGAAAGGATAGTACTACAGCGCTAAGCGAAAAAAACAGGAATGAGCATATTTTAAAAATAACATCGATATATGGATGGAGACGATCTGCTTTTTACCGGAAGGGAGAGTGAGTCATGCAAATTGCATTAACGAAAAAGTTAGCGGACGCCTTGGAAGTAAAGCTTCCGGCTACCGACGAAACCATCAATCCTCTGTTCACATGGACAGCAAATTGGACCACGGTATGGGACAATCGAAGAGCAGAGGATATGCTAGTCCTAGTAAATAACGCAACACGCTTTACAGTGGCGATATACCAAGTTAAACGGAAGGACCTGAAAAATGTCGCGAAAATGATGGAGGCTGCTATTTCAAACACGCTTCTTTCGATGAATCTAAATCCTGAGATGGTGAGTGAATATATGCGTTTGGCAGGCGGCGCGGTGTTTGTCAAAAATAGCAGCAGACAAACCGCATCCTGGGTGTCAAAGGCAGGATTGGAATGTGCCTTTCATGTCGGACGAGAATATACTGGCATTACGAGAATGTACTGTGATACATTGGGAGTTTCATCAAATTATGGAATCGTCAACTGCTCTGGAAACGCAAATGATGGTTTCTATCCATATAAAGCGATGGTCGATGCATTGACAGAACTAACGGGTATGGAGGCATACAAATGTCGCGCATTTGAACTGATGGTAAGCCTAGATCTGGAAGTATATAAGGCAGAACGGAGGATTATCGTTCCTGCGGACATGAAATTTGCTCAATTTCACAAGGTGTTACAGTATGTTTTCGGCTGGAAGAACTACCACCTCTATGATTTTACTATTATTGATGAAAAAACTAAGAGAGCGGTAATTAGAATGGTTCCGACTGAAGAAGATTTGGAGTATGATGAAAGTGCGGTATTGATGGCCGGATATACTCTGGCAGAATTTTTTCCGGAGCATAAGCATATGGTTTATACCTATGACATGGGGGATAGCTGGGAACATATCATTCAGCTGGTTCGAGTGATTGAAGAATATGATGGTGAGCTGCCGTATCTGCTGGAAGCAAGTGGACAAACCCCGCCGGAAGATGTCGGCGGTGTAGGTGGTTTTGTAAGCTTCAGAGAGATCATGCTGAATCCTAAACATCCTGAATACGCAGAAATGAAAGAATGGGCGAGGTACTGGTCGCCGGAGCTTAGGGAATGGGAAAGGAAGCCCAAGGTCATTCATATATGAGTTGGATATGACATCAATACCACGCTATCGACCTTATGATGCAAGGTTAAGATTGATGTCAAAGAAAATTGATTTTTGAAAGCCACGTAAATGGCTGTTTTGCGGGCCTTGCGAGGAAAATTGTTATAACACAAATTAAATAGACCTAAATTATCTGTTTTTAGTCACTTTATTTTATTTCTTTTTTATTTTTTGGGTAAAATAGTGTGGAGATTTGGATTCACAATATTTTATCTGGAGGAAAAGAAAAGAAGGCGCTGCATATTACGGCCTCATAGAGCCACGATTCCGGTGACAAGTGAGCCACGTCTCCGGGAAAATTGAGCCATACTTCCGGTCGGAGAGCCACCCGCACCTTCTTTCCCTAACCCGAAAATGGTAAAGATGCACCACTGCATAACAGTACAAGAATATCATGCACGGGAGAGAAAGATGCGATGTATGACGGCTATTTTTGCATCATCACCAGTGAACTTGACTATGATGAGCGAAAAATCCACCAGGTGTACGGGCGGCCTATGGCGGATCGAGCAGTCGTTTAGGATTATGAAATTAGACCTTTATGCCAGACCTGTGTTTGTCAACAAAAATGAGCATATCCGTGCACATTTCCTGATCTGCTTTGTTTCGCTCCTCATCATCCGCATCATTCAGCATCGTATGGGAGAAAAGGCGCTTTCAGCAGAACGAATCGCACGAGTGCTGAATCTTGCTACATGTCGAGTGTTGCAGGGGGGCATCATTCACCTTGATGATGTCGGTGGTGCGATCGCATTCCAAAAGGTACTAAACAAAAAAGGAGAGACCGTGGATACGCTGGCATACTCAGATGAAGACGAGATTAACACTAGACTACAAAACAATATACGTTAAGCTCGGATTTCTACAATATTTATTCAAGGCAGGAGACGTTCAACAAATTTCTGAAGAAGATATCACTGTAGCATAACAGAATTCATTTACGACTAAAACGCAGAAAAGCCCACAGCTTCAGCGACAATGGGCTTCTCACCTTTTTGGACTGTAAAAGTCAGGACTAGAAGGATAAGGACACGGAACTATAGAATAAAAGAAAATGGTATAATATGTTTTTTTAGGTATATATGTGTACAATGCTGTCATTTGTATGGTGGAGCCTTTTGGCAGGCAGCAACGCCAAGCGCTGTGGAAAGCATGGTTTTACCGGTGCCTGTCCGGCCGTACATGATGATGTTTTTCTTCTCCCTGATGAATATCCCCGTCCGTTTCTACCGCACCGCAGCCCTGGTGAACCAGCATTCAACACTTATTATTTATACAACACATAGAACCGGCGGCTCAAATGATTTTATTAATATAATTGAATCCATTGGCGTAAACATCCCAATCTGTTTCATTGGTGATGAGGCGCATGGTCTTGGTGCACTAGAAGCTAAGAAAGGCTTACTAAATATATACAGATATAGAATTGGATTAAGCGCAACTCCTCGCAGGTGGTTTGATGACGATGGTACAGAAATGCTATACAGCTATTTTGGCTATAAAGTCTTTGAGTTTACAATTGCAGATGCTTTAAACACCATTAACCCGCTAACCGGTAAGCCATTTCTTGTTAACTTCTATTATCATCCCCGGTTTATTTCACTTGAGGATTATGAGCTCGAAGAGTATCAAAAACTTTCAAGCCGAATTAGTAAAATGAGTTTATATAAATCAGGCTCCGATGAATATCAAAAAAAATTCGAAAACTTGCTATTTGCACGTGCTAATTTAGAAAAGAATGCAGAGAACAAATACTATGAACTTGAAAAAATCTTGGATTCTTTTTATACACTAGAAGATACTATTATTTTTGTCTCAGATGAACAGATAGCCAAAGTTTTGAGAATTCTCAAGGATCGCAAAATTATTGCTCATAGATTCACACAAAAGGAAGGAACAATCGCTGAAGAAAAATATAGCGGGAGAAGTGAACGTCAGTATTTGATTGATAAATTTAAAGAGGGGGTTTACCAAGGCCTTGTTGCAATTAAGTGCCTTGATGAAGGAATTGATATTCCGAGTGCAAGTACAGCTATTATTATGGCAAGTAGCACAAACCCGAGGGAATATATTCAAAGAATAGGCCGTGTTATCAGGCAAGCCCCAGGTAAACACAGAGCTCATATTTACGATTTTATTTTGGCGGACCGTCCTCGATCTCGGTTTTGCAGTTCGGCAGCCAGTAGTTTGTAAAGATACTCCTGATGGGTCTGACCGTCTGTTATCTGTGCCATGTCAGCAAGATTCCGGCTTAATCTCAGCTTTTTGCAGCAGTTGATGATTTCTTCCTCAAGCATTTGTTCCGCCTCCCTTCCTCAAGAAGACGTCGTATGCGATTAAGTTGGTTGGCATCTGCCGGACAGCCGGTATTTCCGGGCCAAGCGGCATCGGCGGCAGTTCCGGCACATCAGTGTAGAGGCGTCTGTAGAGGTTCTTCAGGCTTTCTGCATCGGATGCGCCGTAACAGAGAGCCTGGCTTACGGTACTGAGCGCGCTGTCAAAACCGGTCCTGTCCGTCAGTTCCGCCAGGACTTTAAGAACTTTACCTGTTTCTGTGTTGGAGCAGCCCTCAAGAAACTGTTTCATCGCAGCAGGCATCATGTCATAGATGCCAGAGTATTTTAATGCCCTTGGGCGCAAGGAAAGCTGTCTCAGGTAGGGAAGCCATTCCATCCTCTGCTGCTTGGTGTCGCCGTAAAGGCGGCGGTGCCTGACGATTTCACGGAAGTTTTCGTCCATCACGATGACAAGGGATGATGTGAATTTCAGGGTTACTACCTGGTTTGCATGCTTCGGTGAAGCCGAGTACTCATGCATTCCTTTGTTCAGATAAAACCTGCCCCAGTTATTGGTGGTGGCGCTGCCCTTGCCGCTTAGGTCAAATTCAACTTCGGGTAGCGGATGGCAGTGACTAAGGTCTTCTGCAAACAGTTCCTCAATGGTTTTATTGTGGCGGTAATGTTCCCTGTCGGCATCTTCCTCGCACATGGCAAGCAGTTGCCGGTTGAAATCCTCAAGCACAAGAAAACGCGGGATGGGAACAAGAAGGTTACGCCTATGATAGCCGATTTTATTCTCGATATTGCCTTTTTCATGGCCTTCACCGGGATTTGTGAACACGGCCTGAAAACGATAATGCTCCCGAAAACGTTCAAAACGCTCCGTGGTTTCACGCCCGCCTCCCCGAATCACTTTTGTTACTATGGCCTTAGTGTTATCAAACCAGATTTCATCCGGCACAGCACCTATGTGACGGAAAATGGCAACCATGCCTTCCAGCATGCACTCCATGTTTTCACCGTAGAATAACTGCAGGAAACCCTTGTTACTGTGGGGGAAGGACATCCCAAGGTATTTCCCGGTAACCCGAGTGCCGTTTTCATAAAAATCCGCTGTGCCGAAATCCACCTGTGCCTCGCCCGGTCGATGTTCCAACGGAAGAAAGCCCGTTTTGGCACCACTGAAGATCTCTCTGTGTTTTACGGCATAGTAAGAGGCAACCGTCCTGTAGGAGCAGCTAAATCCCGGCACTTCCTTCTTTAGACGACGGAATACCTTCTTGGCTGTATGACGCTGCTTACGGGGCGCCTGCTTGTCCTCTACAAGCCACTGGTCGATCGTCGGCTTAAAAGGATCCAGCTTGGGGCAAAAACGCCTCTCTGAGGCCGGTTTGGGAGCCGGCTCATTGAAGTCTGTCTTATCGACGTACTTCTGTACCGTCTTCCAGTCCAAATTTAGTGCACTTGCAATTTGTGAAATGTTTTCTCCTTTCACGTAGAACCGGAACCTGACATCACGTACCGTATCCATTGTAAGCACTCTCCTTTCCTCCTTGCATCCTCTAATCAGATACAAGGATACAACATGGTATGGTTTATGCCTGCAATGGACTTGCAAAACTATGGAATTTCCAGTTGCAATACTATGGAATTTTAACTTGCAACTTTCGGTAATTTTATCTTACAACAAACACAAATCTATTTCTGCATTATGCAATTGACAAATGGATGACTAAGAAAAACCCTCAGAATCCGTGGACAAGGTATGCTGATGACGGAACCATTCACTGCCGCAGTGAAAGAGAAGCAAAACGAATACTTGAGGATTTGAAAACCAGAATGCTTGAATGTGGACTAGAGATTCATCCGGGTAAATCAAAAATCGTTTACTGCCGGAGTGATCAACACGATAACCGGTATGAAAATGAATCCTTTGACTTCTTAGGGTACACGTTTAGAAGAAGATACGTGAAAAGCAAGAACGGAAATTTCTTCAACACATTCTCACCAGCGGTAAGTAAAGACGCATCGCAAAGGTTCAGGAATAAGATAAAAGAAATAAGACGAGTGTGTAAGACAATATCATTAGAATCGTTGGCAGAGATAATGAATCCAGTGATCAGGGGATGGATGAATTACTTCATGGTGTTTGGCTCAAGAGAAGCTCGAAAAGAAGTTGACTATGTGAATAAGACACTCGTCCAGTGGATTAAGAGAAAGTTCAAGGCAACCCAAAAGAGTAACGGCAAAGCCTGGAGGATGCTAGCAAGACTGGCAAAATCCCAGCCAAAACTTTTTTGCCACTGGGAGAAGGGTATTGTACCGACGATTGGATAACAAGAGCCGAATGAAGGGAGACTTTCACGTTCGGTTCCGTGAGAGACTTGGGGTGAAATTCCCCTTGTCTACTCGACCTCTACCCACCTGCTAAAGGCAAAACCCACATCGTGGGTTGAGTTGAATAACTTATTTTTCTAAACGACATTCGGTAGGTAATGCATCAGACCATGGCATGTATTCATCTAATACTGCCGGATCCTTTATATCAACATTCGGTAGTTTCTCAAATAGGTAGACTAGGTACTTAAAGGGGTTGTTATTCGGCAAATTAAATGCGCATAAAAACGTCACGAATTTTGTGTAAATGAGTTTTTCACCTAAGTTTGGGGCAGGCAAGACGTAATAAAGCTGTCAAGGAATACTACATATATTTTTGCTTTAATATCAAAGTTTGAAATGCCTCCTACCCGATGAATACAGAAACCGGCGCCGTATAATGCCAATTATAGGTTAAGAGGAGATGATACCATGCAGATTAAACCGTCGGCAACCATCAGACAAAACTATAACAAAATTGCGGCTTTATGCAAATCCTCCGGTGAGCCTGTGTATCTTACGAAAAACGGCGAGGGTGATCTTGTGGTTATGGATATAGAGGCATTTTCCCTCGTGGAAAAATGCTGAAGCTTCGTGAAGAACTACTGGCTGTTGAGGAAGACCGTTTGGCTGGCCGAGTCGGAACCACACCGGATGAACTGGATAAATACCTTGAAGGTATTATAAACGAGGTGGAACATGGAAAAAACCTCAATATATAGTGATTGTTCCTGACTGTGCCCGTCAGATGCCAGCGGGTCATGTCCGTTTTTAACTCTCAAAGTATTACGAAAAGGAGCGTAAAAATATGGGTAGCAAATTAACATTGAACATGGTTGTAGCGAATGCAATAGAGGCAATGGAATTTTACGAAAGGGTGTTTGATGCCAAGCGTGGCGAGGTATTCCACTTCCCGGACAAAAAAGGTGAAAACGCGGCTAATATTATGGTTGGAAACGTTGAATTACGGCTGATTGATGAGAATGCATCCTATGACTGTTATCCCCCCAAAAAAGGTGAGATAAGCTCCATATGGCTTCAGATGATTGTGGACGATACGGAAGCTGTGCTGAAAAGAGCCGTAGAGAATGGTGCTGTGATTGTACAGGATGTATCCGAGTTTATGGGTACAAAAAACGCAGAAATTACAGACCCTTTCGGTTACACCTGGACAATTAACCAAATTATTCAGGAAGTCTCTTATGAAGAGCGCTATAAATTCTATGCGGAGCAACAAACAAAGAATTAGCCCCATTCTGCCCTTGAGTTTTCTTTGTTTCTTTGCTAAGACTAGAATCAAAGATTCTTTGTTTTTGTGCCGAAGTTAAAAAAGGGGGAGAATTCCTAATTGAAAAGTATTCCTGGAATGCTCCTTTGGTGTTGTTTTTTGACTATTATAGGAACGAACTACCACAGATGAGGAACGTTTACCGAGAATGCCTAAATAATGCGCTTCGAAATATCGTACAAGGAGAATTAATTAAGATGAATTTAGCAAAAGCTGAAATAAAGCTCGAAACGAAGCTTGTCGGCTTAGTTCAAGGGAAATTCTATATTCCGTCATTTCAACGAGGATACCGATGGGGACAAGATGAGGTAGCCCGTCTACTTGATGATGTTAATTCCAACGGGACGAAAAACTATTGCTTGCAGCCGGTTGTTTTAAGAAGAAGGGAAGATTCCTTTGAGCTGATTGATGGACAGCAGCGATTAACGACTTTATTTCTAATCTATAAGTACATGAATATTTCTAGCTCGGGCTTCCTTGATGAGCCAAAATTTTCCTTGTTTTATGAAACAAGAGAAAAATCAGAAGAATTCCTTGCATCAATTGACCGCTCAAAAAAGGAAGAAAATATAGATTATTGGTTTATGTGCGATGCTTATGAAACGATTGAAAAGTGGTTTGGCAACAAGGATAAAAAATCAACGCTGACAAACATTAACAAGTACTTCGATGAAAATGTCAAAATCATCTGGTATGAGGTAGATGAGTCTGAAGATGCGATAGCATTGTTTACGCGCCTCAATATTGGTAAAATACCACTGACGAGTGCAGAACTAGTAAAAGCAATGTTCCTGAGCCGAGATAACAATTCCGATATTGATCGGGAGAGGCAGGAAGAAATATCTCTCCAGTGGGACAATATTGAAAAAGAATTACATAACAACTCATTATGGTATTTTCTCACCAATCGCTCTAATGCAAAATATCAAACCCGTATTGACTTGATATTAGATTTAATTTCAAATAAGCCGGCTGATAACAAGGAAAAATATTACACTTTTTTCTATTTTGATGACTTGAATCAAAAGGAAAAGCTAAGCGAGATATGGAAAGAAATCCAGCATACATTTTTAATTCTCAAAGACTGGCATGAAGATCACGAGCTCTACCACAAAATTGGCTACTTGATTGCTTCAAATACTAAGTCTTTGCAGGATATATTCGCATTGTCCAAACGCGAGATAGACGGAAGAGGCATAACAAAAAACCGGTTCAAATTAGAATTAGACGTATATATCAAGAAAAGTATTGCCATACCCACCAATTATTCTGAACTAAGCTATGAAAAAACCACGGATTACACAAGAATCAGTAAGTTGTTGCTTCTATTCAATGTTGAAGCTGTTCGGCAAAACGGCGAGCAAACTCATTGGTTTCCGTTTGAAAAATTCAAGTTTCAAAAAACAGGCAGAGTCTCCTGGAGCTTGGAGCATATACATGCGCAACAGTCAGAAGGTATGCAAAAGCAGGGTGAATGGAAAGAATGGCTAAGATTGCATCTTGCGTCTATTGTTTCCCTAGGTGATGGGAACGGCGAACTAATCGAGGAAATGAAAAACTCCTGTGAAAAGGAGCGTCTAGAGCGTCTGGAGTTTGAAGAAATCCAGCAAAAAGTGATACAAAAATTATCAGCACAGGGCAATACTGAGTATATGCATTCTATTGCAAATTTAGCTTTACTTAACATGAGCGATAACGCGGCTCTCAATAATTCTACATTTGATGTAAAACGTAATGCAATTATTGAAATGGACAAAAAGGGTCAATTTATTCCGTTTTGCACAAAGATGGTTTTCTTGAAATACTATACGCCGTCTGCAAGCAATCAGTTGCATTTTTGGGGACAGCAAGACCGGGTCGCATACATAGAGGCAATTAATAGTACACTCAAAAATTACTTGACCGAAGAGATTTCAATTGAAAAGGAGGCTGAATAATATGGGAACATCTCTCAATTCTTTCATTGAAATATTTAATACCGGTTTTAACGTTGATGAAGAAACTGTCCAGCTAAAAAAAATCGCAATCCCAATTATTCAGCGTGATTATGCCCAAGGTCGCATAGATGCAGAAGTTAATCGCATACGGGGGCGTTTTCTGGACTCTTTACACCAAGCCATAATGGCTGACCCTATCACTTTGGATTTCGTTTACGGAGATATCAACGAAGATGGCGTTATGACGCCATTGGATGGTCAGCAGCGCCTTACAGCACTCTTTCTTCTCCATTGGTACGCAGCGAAAAAAGAAAACATCGCCGCTACAGAGCATCTTTTTTTGAGAAACTTCAGTTATGAGACACGATACAGCGCACGTGATTTCTGTTCTTTTCTAATCAAGTTTAACCCCTCATTTACAAAAAAGCTGTCAGAAGAAATCGTTGATCAGGCATGGTTTCCACTCGATTGGAAAAAAGATCCGACAATCAGCTCAATGCTGGTGGTGCTTGATGCGATTCAGGATGAGTTCGCGGAAACACAGGGAATTTGGGCTAGGCTGAAGGATAAGGCAATAACCTTCTACTTTCTTCCCATTAAAGATATGGGGCTCACCGATGAATTGTATATCAAGATGAATTCGCGTGGAAAGCCACTTACGCAATTTGAGCACTTCAAAGCCGAATTGGAACGTGAACTTCGGAAGATCGATGAACCTATGGCAAAACGTATCATCAAGAAGATCGATCTTGATTGGACTGATATGCTCTGGCGGTATCGCGGCGACGATAATGTGATTGATGATGAGTTCCTGCGCTACTTTAGGTTCATTTGTGACATTATTTGTTACCAGTACGGCGAGACAACTCAAGGCAAGAGCAATGATGAATTTGACCTCTTGAAAGAATATTTTTCTGGCCAAAATGAAAATGTGATGGTTAATATCCAAACGTTAGAAGACTATTTCGATTGTTGGTGCTGCCTTCAGGACGATAACACTCCGGACAAATTTTTGGAGCGATTTATTTCACACGAACATCAAGCTGGGAAAATTAAAGTTGAAAAAAGGTATGGAACTAACATTTTCAAAGACTGCGTGCGTAATTATGCTGATATATCTGGTAATGGTAACAGGCTGTTCCCGTTGAATAGGATCGTCCTTTTATATGCTGTTATCTCCTATCTCCTGAATAAAGACGCAGTATTAGATAACAAATTCTCACGAAGACTAAGAATCGTAAACAACCTAATACAAAACTCCGAAGATGAGATCAGCGATAGTGAGCTCAGAACGAGCGGCAATAGAATGCCCGCTATTTTGAGGCAGGTTGATGCCATTATCAAAACCGGCGCAATCGATGATACCATTGAGAAAAATCTGAATTTAACTCAACTAGCTGAGGAATCCTTAAAAATTACTTGGGTTGAAAACAATCTGGACAAGGCTGAAATATTATTTGAATTAGAGGACCATGATTTGCTTCAAGGACAGATCAGCATTGTTGGCTTGGAGCATCCTGATTACTTCCCGCGTTTTCAATCGTTGTTTTCCTGTAAGGCGGATCTTGTTGATTGCGCACTTATGTCTATCGGAAACTACGGGCAAAGAGAGAAAAACGGATGGAGATATCAATTAGGTTCGAAAAAGAACATGAAGGCTTGGCGAAATCTGTTTCACAAGAGCAGCAATGACGGATTTGAAAGAACAAAGGATGTCCTCGTGCAGTTGCTGTCTTGCGCCGATTCATTTACCGACGAACTTTTGTCTGGTATCATCAACACCTACATCAATGACTGCGAAACCAACAATAACTATGAGTGGCGATATTACTACATAAAATACGACCTTTTTAGACCGGGGATCTTTGGAAAATATTACTGGGAAAATTTTGAGAAGCGGCCATACGAGTTTTCTGTTATGTCAACAGAGTCAAAGATATCTGGAAACACATACCAGCCGTTTTTAAAGGCGGTTTATGAAAAGAAGCTGTCAAAAGACCATTATGGGCAACGTGCCATTGACGGCGATAATTATATAGTTTGTGCGAACTCTGCCTATGTTGTAAAGAACAATGCTACAAATGTGGAAGTCGATAGAATAGTTATCCCACAAAACGATAAAGGCATTGACACGGAAGATAGAATTAAAAAACTTCAGTTAGTCTTGGGATCGTGTTTGTTGACAGCAAAACCTGATTGATAAGCTAAAGAAATTCAGGTATAATATCTTTAGATTTATCCGGAGGTAAAAGCTATGCCAAATATAAAATCAAGTACTGACCTGCGCAATAACTATAACGATATTTCCACCTTTTGCCATGAAAGCCGCGAGCCTGTTTTTATCACTAAGAACGGGCGGGGAGATCTGGCTGTTATGAGTATTGAAACTTATGAGGCACTCTGCGGCAAGCTGGAGCTATATCATCTGCTTGATGTAGGAAGAGAGGCTGTCAAGGAGGGTAAGAAACGTCCGCTTCAAGAGGTCATGAAGGATATTAAACGGGGCATTTCCGATGGCAAAATATAGGGTGGACGTGTCTGAACCGGCCGAAGACGACCTTAGGGACATTGTCCGGTATATTGCTTCTCAGCTGTCCGCTCCCGTATCGGCGCTCCATATGATGGAGCTTCTCGAAGAGGCAATGACAGGTCTGTCCGATATGCCGCAGCGCTGTCCGCTAGTTGCAGACGATCGCCTATCGCAAATGGTATACAGGAAGCTAGTTGTAAAAAACTACGTTGTGTTTTTTTCCATTGACGAGAAGAACAAGGATGTTGACATTGAAAGAATCCTGTTTGGCAGGCGCAATTGGCTCAGATTTCTATAATTACTACAAGGACAGGTCGACACTATGAAGAGTAGTCGCCCTGTTTTGCGTGGAGTCTGCCCTTTTGGTTTAGCGTAAACACATCGTCTGTCATGACATCATAAGTTCACAACACTATGATTTACACACTATCCCCAAAAAGGACGCGGCATGCCCTTTTGTGCCTCGAAGCGCAGCGGAAAGGAATGGTCATAATAATGGACGATTGTGTTTTCTGCCACAAAACAGCCACTGAAATCCTCTGCGAGAATAAACTTGCTAAGGCTTTTTATGACGGTTTTCCCGTAAATCGTGGCCATGTACTAGTAGTAACAAAAAAGCATGTGGCCTCATATTTTGATGCAAGCAGTGAAGAAATACAGGCTATTTATGAGTTGATTGTGAAAGTAAAAAAGATTTTGGATGAAAAGTATCAGCCTGACGGTTACAATATCGGGGTTAATGTGGGAGAAGCGGCCGGTCAGACTGTGTTTCATTTGCATGTGCATGTTATTCCGCGCTATGTGGGTGATGTAAAAAACCCGCGTGGTGGGGTCAGGAAGATAATAACTAGTATTGTGCCTTATCCGGCGGAAGAATAAGGAAGAGCTTGCTGATATCCTGGAAGTGGTGAAGGCGCTGGCAATGGAACAGGGAGTGAGTTGCGCTTAAAAAATGGTTCGTATCAGAAGCATATAACAGATTGTACCTGCCATAACGGATACATAGATATTCTCTTTCTTCAAGTGTACGAGTATAACAAGAAGAATTGATAGGATCTCTGTCAGTCCATATGGATACTCTCCAAATCTGGCATTACGAATACTATGTAAGACGAGAATTACCATAATAGCTGGAGGTAGAACATATCCCAGATATTTAACCAATGGCGGTAATTCTCTATTTTTAAAGACAAGAAATGGGAATGCCCGTAATCCCCAGGTTACCAATGCTACAAGTGCAATAGCTGCAATCAGATAAATAGTACTAGTTGACATGGAGCGTACCTTCTGTTTTCATTGTCACTCTGTCTTTCAGCAGAATCAGTGCGATCAGACTGATTAATAATGCAGGAGTCAGAAACTGGTCTGCACCCAGTAAGATGTAAAGTAAAATAGAACTGCCAGCCCCTACAAAAATTGGAGTTCTGGCTAGATTCATTTTCCAGTGATTTATTACAACTACGGTGAAAAAAGCAGTGGCGGAAAATTCAATCCCTGTCATATCCCAGCTAAGAAGTTGTCCTGCTATGCTTCCCAGTGTGCATCCTGCAATCCAGTAGCAATGATTGAATAATGCGATAAAAAACGTTGCTTTTTCTTTATCTAGTCCGTCTTTATACTTGACAGAACAAAGAACTGAATAAGTTTCATCTGTAAGCGTTAAAACCATGTATGGGTATTTCCATCCCATTTTTCGGAAATTTTCGATAAACGCAATTCCGTAAAAGAGATGCCTTGCATTGATAAAAAAGGTCGTGACTGCCAGTGTCATAAGTGATGTGCCTGTCTGCATCAATGGAATCATGACAATCTGCATGGAGCCCGCAAATATAAATAGTGCTGATAAAAATGACCAAATCGGCGAATAACCTGCTTGTTGCATCAGTATGCCATATGCAATACCAATAAAAAGATAAGTAAACAGGATTGGTACCGTCTGCTTGAATGCAAATCGAATTTCTTTCATAAGAGCTCCTTTTTGTTGACATTTTTTTGTAGTGCTTATTATATAATAACAAGCTATATTTACAAGTACGCACATTTTTGATATGTACTATCAAAAATGATAGTGCAAGGAGGTTTTAATGAATCAGACTCGAAGATTCCATTGTACAATAGATGCTGCTATGTGCTTTATCGGTGGCAAATACAAGCCAATTATTTTGTGGCATCTGATGGATGGTCCAAAACGCTTCAATGAACTTCAAAAATTCATTCCACGGGCCACTCCGCGCATGCTAACCATGCAGCTTAGGGAATTGGAGGCAGATGGGCTCATAAACAGAGAAGTATTTCCTGTCGTTCCGCCTAAGACAGAATATTCTTTTACAGAACTTGGTTCCACGTTGATTCCACTGATAAAAGAAATCCGTGAATGGGGCGTATACTATTTTGAAGCAACCGGCCAGAAAAATCCCTGTGATGAAATCGGTGATATGAATTTTAGTCAAGAGACACACGATAGCTAATAAGAGTAGTGAACCTATATCCGTTTTTTCAGATTTCTAAGTATGATACCTGAAAAAGGGATATACTTGCGAATGGATTAACCAACGATTGCAAGCGATTCAAGTGCGCACTTACTGATGACGACAACAACTAATTGTATCTAATAAAGCCTTCAAGAGGGTTGCGTCTCTGAGGGCTTTATTGCTTACAATTTACTTTTATTGATAAAGTGAAACGGTTTTCGAACTAACCCTGCCCGTTGTGTTTTATTTCAAATAGTTTGATGATATGCAAACAAAATTTTTTAGTCTTCATTTAAACCATTGAAATGCAAATAAAAATAAAATATAATCATCCTAAAATGAGGAGTGATTTTGTGGAAAACAGAGCAGGACGAAAAATTAAAGCCGGAAGCGGCAACGCAGAGTATACTTGTTTTATACCTTCACCTCTGCCACCGCAAAACCCAACTATACAATATGATGATGAGATGATTTATTTGATATCTGAAGCAAATAGATATATTGGCAGACTGGATGAAGTGACGGACACGCTAATTTCTCCAAGTTATTTTGTATATATGTATGCACGTAAAGAAGCAACTCTGTCTTCTCAAATTGAAGGTACAAGAGCCACTTTTTCTGATTTGATAAAAGCGGAAGCCGGGATGGCTGATGAAGTTCCTAATGATGTTAAAGAAATTGAGAATTATGTAAAAGCTATAACTTATGGTTTTGATAGGCTGGAAACTTTGCCGCTGTCTTTGAGATTTGTTAGGGAAATACATGGCGTACTTATGGAAGGTGTCAGAGGTGAAAATAAAACACCGGGAGAATTCAGAAGGTCACAGAACTGGATTGGTGGATATTCAATAAACACGGCAAGCTACATTCCACCTTCAATAGACTATTTAAATGGCTGTTTAGACAGCTTTGAAAAATTTATGCATGAAAATGACAGAATGTCACCACTTGTTAAAGCGGCTCTGATTCATAGTCAGTTTGAAATGATTCATCCGTTTTTAGATGGCAATGGCAGAGTAGGCAGGCTTTTGATTGCTTTTTATTTAGCGGCAAATGATATTCTGCACAAGCCAACACTTTATATTTCTAAATTCATCAAGCGTAATCAGCAAGCTTATTATGACTGTCTTTACAATATTTATGCAAAGGGTGACTATGAGACTTGGATTAAATTCTTTTTGACTGGAGTTATTGAAACAGCTCAGGGAGCTGTTGATCTTGCAAGAAGCATCACTGCTCTTCGGGAAGAGGACTTGAAAAAGATAAACGCAATGGGACGTATCAGTGAGAATGCTTTGGTAATTTATGAAGGTCTGTTTGATAAGCCAACTATTAGCATTGAAGAAACAACTACAAAGCTGGATAAAAGTGTTGCCACAAGTTGGCGCTTACTGGAAAGGCTATGTGAAGAGGAAATACTAAGCAATCTTGATAACCGCAAACGTAAGAAGATATTTGTCTATAAGCGGTATATTGATATTTTCAATAAGGATTAATATTTATGAAACGAGGTAATGTGAAATCAAAGAGTATTATTATCAATCTAACAGTTTTTCCACCAGGCAATTCTATCAAACTAAAGGAGGGTAAAGAGTAATGAGAGGTGAAGCATTATGGTGCAAGGTTATTTCAGGACTTTCAATAAAGGGAGAAAAACAACAAACCACGACGGGTCTGTGGTTTAGACCATCATCCCAGGGTGGGAAACTTTACATCGATCGTGCTACAGAGAATATGCCATTCAGCAAGTTGTCGTTGCAAAGACAGGAGATAAAATGAATCAGAAAGAATTTGTTCAGAAATCAGATGAAATGCTGAAATATATGAGTATTGAGGAATTAAGAAAATGTCTGCATAATATTGCTAGAAAAACGCCTGAAAAAAAGAGAGCGTCATTTTTGCAACTGCTTGAAGATTGTTGTAATCAGAATGATCGAGAAGATAATGAGCGCGAGGGGACATCTCGGTATAAGAGATTAGTGCCTGATGAGAAGGTAAAAGAAAAGCTAAATGATATAAAGATAAGTTTTGCTCAATTACAAGACGGCGAATTGTTTTTGTTGGCCCAAGGATATGAAGATTATTCCAATGGATATTGGTCGAGTGAATGGATATGGGAGTTTGAGGACAATAAAGGTATCGGCAGGATAATTGAGGATGCAGTTTTGTTTGCGCATGACTGTATGAATGATTGCAGATATGAAGAAGCGGTAGAAATTTTTAAATTAGTTATGGATACCGAAATATTAGTTGAAGATGAAGATGCTGGAGATTCTTTCGAATTAGGCCTTGAAGAAATGGTCGATGAAAAACTGGTTGGAGTAAACTTAAAGGTACTTGCACTGGACGTACTGTATTCAAACTATCAACTACAAACGCCTGCTCAACGTGTAAGTGTTTTGTATTCTTATTTTACATACCCTTATTTCGAGGAAATTCACATTGAAGACATTTTCTCGATTGGTAGAGAAGAGTTGAAGGATACTGACACATTTATGCAATTATGGATTGATTTTCTTATGCAACAGAGTTGTGAGGTTTCGTCGCGTTTATTAAAGGAAGGTTCATTGTATTATAAAGGAACGGAAGGTTTGCTGGAAGTGGCGAGAAAAGGTTACAAAAAGCATCCGTCTGTTTACTTGGCCACGATCTTGGAATATGAAAAAACTCATGATTATGAGAAAATGAAACAAATTGGGAAAGAGGCACTTGATAGAATAGAAAGAAATTTGATATTACGCTGTGAAATTGCTTTGAAAACAGCTCAGGCATCCAGTTGTTTGAATGATAAGGAACTCATGAAAAAATGTTGGTATGAGGCCTTTTACTCCAATTCAACCATAACTAATTATTTAAGACTTTTTACTGACGCTGAAATGATAAGTGAATATAAGGATTTGGCAGAAAAAAGAATTGAAAGATTGATTGTAACAGATAATCATTGTGATCAGCATATGACTGAAACAGCTATAAACAGTGTAACAGATATACAATACAAATATCTGTGCTTTTTCTCCGGACATTTTGATCTGACTAAAAGCTGGTGTATGGAACAGAAAAAGCCACTGGGCTGGAGCGGTAGTTTTATAGGTTATGGTGTTGATTTATTGCTTTTGTATTTATATAAGGATCAAAATCTGAGAAAAGCCAGCAAAAAGATAGCAGCGCGGGTTGCAAACAGGATGGGGTTTGATGAGAGTAAAAACCTTGTATTCATGAAAGAAAACTCTGTATTTGAAACTGAAGTGAGCAGGCAAAAAAGTGAGGAAATATTTTGGAACATCTTCTGTTTATGGAAAGTTAATTATACAATAACTATTGATGATATGAGCTCACTCATTAAGTGGCTTGAATCAGTAATTGACAAAAGAATAGATGGAATTATAGGCGGAAAACACAGAGGCAAGTATAATGATATTGCTTTGTTGGCAGCTGCATTGGGTGAAGTAAAAGAGTCATCAGGTGTGCAAATGGCAAAAAAGATTGTTATAGATAACTATTTAAAAAAATACCCGCGGCATTCAGCTTTTCGAGGAGCATTAAAGGAATACAATGATTAAAATGAAAATTGTGACAAAGAGGTGGAGTAATTATGAAATGGACGGTTTATAATGATTTGGCATGGACTGAACATATTCTTGCGCCGCCTGAAAGTTATGAAGACGAGGCTTCGATATACATAAATTTTCTAAAAGACTATGTTTCCGGCGATAATCCTTCAGTGCTGCATTTAGGTTGCGGAGCAGGCGGACATGATTTTCATTTCAAGAATCATTTTTCAATGACTGGTATCGACCTGAGCGAAGGGATGCTGGAAGTTGCCAAGATGACAAATCCGGAAATCACTTATATAAAAGGCGATATGAGGACTGTAGGCCTAAATAAAAAGTTCGATGCAGTGATCATCCCGGATGCCATTATGTATATGACTACACTTGATGACTTAAAAGCAACCGTAAGGAACGCTTGCGCACACATGAAATCGGGTGGGGTGCTCCTCATTGTTGCTCATACCAGGGAAGAGTTCAGAAATAATAACTTCGCTTACACCGGTGAAAAAGACAATATTCATATTACGGTTTTAGAAAACAACCATATTGTTTCAGAAAGTACGTATGAGGCTATTTTTGTCAATTTGATCCGGCAGGACAATGATTTGAGCATCTCTTATGAGGTTCATACTCTCGGTTTGTTTTCTTATGAAGAATGGATGAATATTTTCGAGGAATGCCGGTTAAAAATTGAGGAAACGAATTTAGATCATCTGTATGATTCATATTTGCTTGAAGGTAGTGAATATCGGCTGAAAGTGTTTATTGGCACTTCAAGGGCGGGTGTTAGATGAGTAAAAGGGGCTGATCAATGATCAGCCCCTAAAAATTGTTCGGGACAATAGAATGGGACAAATCACCTGTCCCAATGTCGGTGCTGGGCAATGGCTTCAATGAATTTTTGATTGAAATTGTTGAAGTCCGTAGCGTTACGGATAGTGACAACGCCTGCGGCAAATGGGGCGTCGCCAATTTCTGAGGCGGCCAGCAAGTCGATTCCTTCATTTGTGGCACCTATTGCCTTAGCGTGCTTGAATGCTTCATTGACGAAATGCTTGGATTCTTTCTGTGAGAGCAATGTATCTACGCACTGCCGCCCGCCGGTGACATAAACCGCGTCGTATATGACGGAGGAGCCGGTATGGTAGTTCCTCATCACGTCTAGCTGCTGTCCGTCAGCACTAGTGATCTTGCCTAGGTTTCTGCTCACAATTTCGCATTTGACGCCCGCTTTTTTCAGCGCCTGCATGATCTGGTCAATTTCAGTAAAGTTGAACCCGTTCTCCGCGAGAATGCCTACTTTGCGTGTTTGTGTCCGAATGTCAACGAATATTTGAGCCACGTGATCATGAATATCTGAGCCACTTTGATCACCAATAAGTGAACCACTTAGCAATCGGTAAATTTCCTAATAGGTTTTTTATTGTAAGATGTGGTCACC
>Ga0208491_10041_pt1 | contig 51691 bp, 48 predicted proteins | sample SubbioCSW11_NovA_FD_184819 | JGI IMG/M metagenome (GOLD analysis project Ga0208491, IMG submission 184819) | Serpentinite rock and fluid subsurface biosphere microbial communities from McLaughlin Reserve, California, USA - CR11_CSW11_NovA (SPAdes) | ecosystem: Environmental > Terrestrial > Deep...
CGTGCGCGTGATCACGCCCAACCCCAAAAGCTCGGGCGGCGCGCGCTGGAACTACCTTGCGGCTTGGGAGTTTGCCCGGCGCCAGAGCGGCAGCGCCGCCGGCGCGCGCGAGTTTGTGGCGCGCCTGTACCGCAACGTGCCGGTGCTCGACGTGGGCGCGCGCGGCTCGGGCACCAGCTTTGCCCAGCGCAACCAGGGCGACGTGCTGCTGGCCTGGGAGAACGAAGCGCACCTGCTGAAAAAAGAGTTTGGCCAGCGCGTGGATTTCGTCTATCCCAGCATCAGCATTCTGGCCGAGCCGCCGGTGACGCTGGTCGACCGCAACGTGGACCGCAAAGGCAGCCGCGCCGTGGCCCAAGCCTACCTAGAGCACCTGTACAGCGAAGAAGCGCAAGACCTGATCGGGCGCCACTTCTATCGCCCACGCTCAGCCGCCGCGCAGGCCAAGCATGCGCACCAGTTCCCGGCGTTGACGCTCTTTACCATCGACGAAGCCTTTGGCGGCTGGGCAGCGGCCACGCGCGAGCACTTTGCCGACGGTGGCGTGTTCGACCAGATTTTCACCCTGCGCTAAAGCCGCCGCCCGCCTGTTTAATACGTAAAAAGCATAACAAAACAAAAACAAAGTCGTTTGCAATCTGAAGGACGGCTGGCACACTGCGCCCTCTGCCCACCCTCGATGGAGATTTTCCCCATGACCACCCGCCGCCACCTGTTGCACCTGTTCGGTGCCGCCGCCCTCGGGCCCGCTGCGCTCGTCAGCGCCCACGCCAATCCGGTGGACACCCTGCTCAACGTCTCGTTCGACGTCTCGCGCGAGTATTTCCGCGAGATCAACGCCGCCTTCATCGCCCAGCAGCAGCAGCGCACGGGCCAGACGCTGCGCGTGAATATGTCGCACGCCGGCTCCAGCGCCCAAGCGCGCGCCGTGGCCGACGGGCTCGATGCCGACGTGGTGACCATGAACACCGTGACCGACATCGACTTTTTGGCCGAGCGCGGCGTGGTGGCGCGCGACTGGCGCCAGCGCCTGCCGCACAACGCCTCGCCCACCACCTCGACCATGCTGTTTTTGGTGCGCCGCGGCAACCCCAAGCAGATCCGCGACTGGCGCGACCTGATCCGCCCTGGGGTGCAGGTGGTGGTGGTGAACCCCAAAACCGGCGGCAACGGCCGCATGGCTTATCTGGCCGCCTGGGGCTTCGTGCGCAGCCAAGGCGGAAGCGATGCCGACGCCGCCGCCTTTGTGCGCCAGCTGTACCAAAACGTGCCGGTGCTGGCGCGCGGCGGGCGCGACGCCACGGGGGTGTTTTTGCAGCGCAACATCGGCGACGTGCTGGTGACTTTCGAATCCGAGGTGATCTCGGTCGAGAGGGAGTTCGGCGTCGGCCGGGTCGATGTGGTGCACCCGAGCACCAGTTTGCTGACCGAAAATCCGGTGGCGCTGGTCGATCGCACCGTGAACCGGCGCGGCAGCCGGGCGCTGGCGCAAGCCTATCTGGACTTTTTGTACAGCGACGCCGGTCAAGAGATCGCCGCCAGCAACCACTTCAGGCCGCGCAACCCCGAGGTGCTGCGGCGCCACAGCCAGCACCTGCGCCCGATCCGGTTGTTCGAGGTCGGGCAGTACTTTGGCTCGTGGGGCGAGGCGCAGCGGCAGCACTTTGCCGACGGCGGCCAGTTTGACCAGATTTTTGCTCAAAGGCGCTAAATGACGACCGCTTCCATCGACTTGCCCGCGCCCGAGGCGGCGCCACCACGCCGCGCCCAGCGCCGGGTGTTGCCAGGTTTTCATCTGGCGCTGGGCTACACCGTGTTTTATATGAGCCTGATCGTGCTCATCCCGCTGGCGGCCCTGATCCTCAAGACCTTGAGCATGAGCTGGGCCGATTTCTGGGACGCAGTCACCACGCCGCGCGTGCTGGCATCGTTTCGGCTCTCGTTTGGCGCGGCTTTTTTGGCGGCGGTGGTCAACGCCTTCATGGGCTTGCTGGTGGCCTGGGTGCTGGTGCGCTACAGCTTTCCGGGCAAAAAGGTGGTCGATGCGCTGGTCGATCTGCCCTTTGCCCTGCCGACGGCGGTGGCCGGCATTGCGCTCACGGCGATTTTGGCCGGCAACGGCTGGATCGGCCAATTCTTTGAGCCCTTTGGCATCCAACTCGCCTTCAACCCCACCGGGGTGGTGATCGCGCTCATCTTCGTCGGCCTGCCCTTTGTGGTGCGCACGGTGCAGCCGGTGCTGCAAGAGGCCGAAAAAGAGCTCGAAGAGGCCGCGCAGTGCCTGGGGGCGACGCGCTGGCAGATTTTTTGGCGCGTGATTTTCCCCACCATCTTGCCGGCGCTGCTCACCGGCTTTGCCATGGCTTTTGCGCGCGGCGTGGGCGAGTTTGGCTCGGTGATTTTCATCGCCGGCAACATCCCGATGGTGTCCGAGATTGCGCCGCTGGTGATTATCGGCCGCCTCGAGGCCTTTGATTACTTGGGTGCAACCGCGGTGGCCAGCGTGATGCTGCTGTTCTCGTTCATCATGCTGCTGGCCATCAACAGCTTGCAAGCGTGGCAGCGTCGCCGCGCCGGAGACGGCGCATGAACGGCCGGCGCGCTTTGCAACGCGGCGAATCGCCGTGGCTGCGCTGGTGCCTGATCGGCCTGGCGCTGGGCTTTATGCTGCTGTTTCTGGTGCTGCCGCTGCTGGCGGTGTTCACCGAGGCGCTGCGCATGGGCGTGGGCGCCTACTTCGAGGCGCTGCAAGACCCCTACGCCTGGGCCGCGATCCGGCTCACGCTGCTGGTGGCGGCGATCACCGTGCCTTTGAGCCTGGTGTTTGGCGTCGCCGCCGCGTGGGCGGTGGCCAAGTTCGAGTTCTGGGGCAAATCGTTCCTGACCACGCTCATCGACCTGCCGTTCTCGGTCTCGCCCGTGGTGGCGGGGCTGATCTATGTGCTGGTGTTTGGCGCCCAGGGCTGGTTTGGGCCGTGGCTGGATGAACGCGGCATCCAGATCATCTTTGCCGTGCCCGGCATCGTGCTGGCCACGTTGTTCATCACCTTCCCGTTCATCGCGCGCGAGCTGATTCCGCTCATGCAGGCCCAGGGCACCGAGGAAGAACAGGCGGCGCTGGTGCTGGGCGCGAGCGGCTGGCAGACCTTTTGGCGCGTGACCCTGCCCAACATCAAGTGGGGCCTGATCTACGGCGTGATTCTGTGCAACGCGCGCGCCATGGGCGAGTTTGGCGCGGTCTCGGTGGTCTCGGGCCACATCCGCGGCCTGACCAACACCATGCCCTTGCACGTGGAGGTGCTGTACAACGAATACCAGTCGGTGGCCGCCTTTGCCGTGGCCTCGCTGCTGGCCCTGCTGGCGCTGGTGACGCTGGTGATCAAGACCGTGGCCGAATGGCGCATGGAACGCGAAATGCAAACCCTGGCCGAGCTGGCGCCTGAGCGCCCATCCAGCCCCCCTGTCTACACCCCAAGGACCCACGCATCATGAGCATAGCCATCCGCCAGATCAGCAAGCAGTTTGGCAGCTTTACGGCGCTGCGCGACGTCAACCTCGACATTGACTCGGGCGAATTGCTGGCGCTGCTGGGCCCCTCGGGCTGCGGCAAAACCACGCTGCTGCGCATCATCGCCGGGCTGGAGTCGCCCGACCAGGGCAGCGTGCTGTTTGCCGGCGCCGACGCCACCGACACCCATGCGCGCGAGCGCAACGTGGGCTTCGTGTTCCAGCATTACGCGCTGTTTCGCCACATGACGGTGTTCGAGAACGTGGCCTTTGGGCTGCGCGTCAAGCCGCGTGCGCTGCGCCCGAGCGAGGCCCAGATCAAAGAGCGCGTGCACGAGCTGCTCAGTCTGGTGCAGCTCGACTGGCTGGCCGAGCGTTACCCCTCGCAGCTCTCGGGCGGGCAGCGCCAGCGCATCGCCTTGGCGCGCGCGCTGGCGGTGCAGCCCAAGGTGTTGCTTCTCGACGAGCCCTTTGGCGCGCTCGATGCCAAGGTGCGCAAAGAGCTGCGGCGCTGGCTGCGGCGGCTGCACGACGAGCTGCACGTGACCAGCGTCTTCGTCACCCACGACCAAGAAGAGGCGCTGGAGGTGGCCGACCGCGTGGTGCTCATGAACCAGGGCCGCGTCGAGCAGGTGGGCACGCCGCAGCAGGTGTGGGAGCACCCAGCCAGCCCCTTCGTCTATGGCTTTTTGGGCGACGTGAACCTGTTTCACGGCCGCGCCCACGAGGGCCAGCTGCACCTCGAAGGCGTGGCCATCGACACGCCCGAGCACGCGCAGGCGCGCGACGCCAAAGCCTTTGCCTACGTGCGCCCACACGACCTCGAAGTCGAGCGCTGGCGCCCGGGCGCGGTGGGCATCGCGGCCGAGTTGCAGCGCGCGCTGGTGGTCGGGCCCATCGCCCGGCTCGAGCTTTGGCCGCTGGACGCCGAATCCCCCGACGGCCACGACCCGCTGATCGAGGCGCAAATACCGGCCGAGCGCCTGCAGGCGCTGGGGCTCAAAGAGGGCGACCGGGTGCTGCTCTCGCCCAAGAAGGCGCGCGTGTTTTTGCAGCCGCAACCGGCCTGACTGGCCTGATGTGGGCCGGCGCGGTGCGTGAGCGGGCATGCATGCGCCGCATTCAAGCCGCAAGGCGCCGCGCTCAAGCCCCGGGTTCGAGCAAGCGGCGCAGCAGCGGGTGCGCCACCCGGCGCTCGAGGCTGAGGGCGTAGCACGGGGCTGCCACGCCTTCGCACACCCCTAGCAGCAGCGCGCCGTGGCGCTGTTGCAGCGTTTCGGCCAGCGCCAGCGCAGCCGGGAACACCCCCATGCCTTGGCCGCCAAAGGTTTCGAGCAGCGCGCTGTCTTCGAACTCGCCGGCGATGCGCGGCGTCAGGCCGTGGCGCGCCAGCCACTGGTCGAGCTGCGCGCGCACGCTGGCGTGGCGCGTGGGCAGCAGCAGCGGCAGCCCCTGCAGGGAAGCCGGGAACGGGCGCTGGGCCGCCTGCAGCCACGGCGGCGCGGCAAACCAGCCGTAGGCGCTGCTGGCCAGGCGGTGGTGGTGCACCTTGAGGTGCGCGCGGCTGCTCACCGGGTGGTCGGTCAAGACCACGTCGAGCCGGTGCGTGGCCAGTTCGGCCAGCAAATCGTCGATCTCGCCGTCGTGGCAGATCAGGTGCAGGTCGGGCACATCGAGCACCGGGCGCAGCAGGCGCAGTACCTCGAGCTTGGGCAGGCCGTCGGCCATGCCCACCGCCAGCCGCACCCTGGGCGCCAGCGCGGATTGGCGCAGCAGCGTCGGCAGGGCTTCGCCGAGCTCGAAAATCTGCTGCGCTTGGCGCGCCGCCAGCACCCCGGCCTCGGTCAGGGCCACGCCGCGCCCGACCGGTTTGAGCAACTGGCAACCCAACGCCTTTTCCAGCTCGCGCACCTGGGCGCTCACGGTCTGCACCGCCATATCGAGCCGCGCGGCGGCCTTGGACATGCCGCCCTCCTGGGCCACGATCCAGAAGTAATACAGGTGGCGGTAGTTGTAGGTGAGGCTCATGTTCAGCTTGGTTCGATGCAAGATTGCCCGATATTCTGCTTTATTGCGCGCCCCAAAGGCCCTAGACTGCAGGCTTCCTTCAACTGGCCCCAAGGAGCCTTGCATGAAATGCCCCAACTGTGTGGATGTGGAACTGCTGCTGAGCGATCGCCAGGGTGTGGAGATCGACTACTGCCCGCAATGCCGCGGTGTCTGGCTCGACCGTGGCGAGCTCGACAAGCTGATCGAGCGCAGCCTGAGTCCGTCGCCCGGGCGCGCGCGCCATCAAGACGCCCCGCTGCGCCAGCCCGATTTCCAAGACTCCGACTTTCGCAAGCGCAGCGGCGGCGCTGCGCCGGGGGGACTGGGCGCCAAACTCGGCGGCTTGGCCGGGCTGGGTGGCCTCGGTGGTGGCCTGCCGGGCGGCTTTGCGGCTGGAAGCAAGCAGAAAAAGAAAAAATCGTGGCTCAGCGATATTTTTGACTGAAGCCCGGCCCCCCGCCTTGCCTGCGCAGACGAAAAAAAACCTGGCTCTAAAGGAGCCAGGTTTGAAAGCCTTTTTGCTGTCACACACAAAGGCACCCGCTCAGGGAGGAAAAGCGGGGGGCCGGGATTAACCAGCCCAGCGCAAGTGTAAACCAAGTTCAGCACAAGCATCAACTCGGGCTGCCAAAAATCCCCTATTGCGGAAATATGTATGCGCTATTGAGGGGGCTGGCTTTCGGGGCGGGTGCCGGCGCCGGCGCGGGGCGTGCGTGCGCTGCCCGCCACGAGGTCGAAACGAAACAGGCGGCACTCGATCGGGCCGTTCCACAGCGGCACCCGGCGCGAGGGTTTGAGCCGCATCTGTCCCGGCAGCTGCGGGTCGGGGGTCAGCAGCCAGGCGGTCCAGCCGGCGTAGTGTTTTTTCCAGTGGCTGGCAAGTTGCGCGAAAAAATCGGCGTTCTCCTGCCCATCGGCGTGGTGCGCGCTTTCGCGGCCTGCACCCTGGGCGGGGCCCGGGGGCGAACCCGGTTGCGCTCGCGCCCGCTCCTGTGCCGGCTGGCCGGCCACCCCGGCGGCAGCGATGCGCTCGCCATAGGGCGGGTTGAGCAGCATCACCCCGGGCGTGGGGCATGGCGGCAGGCGCTCGAGGGCGTCGCCGCCGCGCCACTCGATGGCATGCGCCACGCCAGCGCGTTCGGCGTTGCGGCGCGCAAAATCGACCATGCGAAAAGACACGTCGGAGCCAAACACCAAGGGCTGGCCACCGGGCAGGGGGCGCTCGGCGGCCTCGGCTTGCTGGCGCAGCGCCTGCCAGCGTTCGGGCCGGTGTGGCAGCAGGCGCTCGAAACCAAAGCGGCGCAGTTTGCCCGGCGCGATCTGCAAGGCGCGCTGCGCGGCTTCGATGGCCACCGTGCCGCTGCCGCAGCAGGGGTCGTAGAGCGGCTGCGGCTGACCTTGGGCGTCCAGGCCAGTCCAGCCGCTGGCGGCGATCATCGCGGCGGCCAGCGTTTCTTTGAGCGGCGCATCGCCCGTGTCGCTGCGCCAGCCGCGCTTGAACAGCGGCTCGCCCGAGGTATCGATGTAGAGCCAGACCTGATCCGGCCCCAGGTGGGCGTGCAGGCGCACCTGGGGTTGCACGGTATCGACGCTGGGGCGCTGGCCAAAGCGCTCGCGCATGCGGTCGCAGACCGCGTCTTTGATGCGCAGGGCGGCAAAGTTCAGGCTCTGGAACGGGCACTGGTGGGCCGTGAGCTCGACCTTGAAGGTCTGCGTGGGCGTGAACCACAGCTCCCACAGCACCTGGTGGGCGGCTTGGTAGAGCGCGTCTTCGTGCGGGCAAGGTTGCAGCGCCAGCCGCACCAGCACGCGCTGGGCCAGCCGGCTGTGCAGGTTGAGCCGCAGCACATCGTCCCAGGTGCCGGTGAGCTCGACGCCGCCGCGCTGGCGCTGCGCGCTGGCGGCCGCCGCTGGGCAGATGGCTTGCACTTCGGCCAGCAGGAAGTCTTCCACCCCGGCGGGGCAGGGCAGGAACAGGGTCAGGTTGTGCATGGTGGGCTGGGGCCGTTCAGAGCGCGCGGCGCAGATGGGTGGGGGCGATGCGCAGCGCCTCGCGGTATTTGGCCACGGTGCGGCGCGCGCAGGCGATGCCTTGGGCCTTGAGCAGGTCGGCGATCTGGTTGTCGCTCAGGGGTTGCTGGGGGTTTTCGGCGGCGATGAGCTGCTGAATCAGGGCGCGCACGGCGGTGCTGGAGGTGTGGGCGCCGGCCTCGGTGGCCAGCGCGGAGCCAAAAAAGTATTTGAATTCGAAGGTGCCTTGCGGCGTGGCCATGAACTTGGCGCTGGTCACGCGGCTGATGGTGGATTCGTGCAGCCCGACCTCGTCAGCGATTTCGCGCAGCACCAGCGGCCGCATGGCCAAGTCGCCGTGGCGGAAAAACTGGTGCTGGCGTTCGACGATGGCCGTGGCCACGCGCAAGATGGTGTCGAAGCGCTGCTGCACGTTTTTGATGAACCAGCGCGCCTCTTGCAGCCGCTGCTGCAGGCCGGCGTGGGCCTCGCCGCCCCGGCCTTGGCGCAGGGCCAGCGCGTAGGCGTCTTGCAGGCGCAGCCGCGGCAGCACCTCGGGGTTGAGCGCGACCTTGAAGCCGCTGCCTTGCACCGTCACGATCACGTCGGGGCGCAGCTGGTGCGGCTCGAGCACGGCAAAGCGCCGCCCGGGTTTGGGTTCGAGGCGGGCGATGAGGCCAAAGGCGGCGCGCACCAGCGCTTCGCTGCAGCGGCACAGCTGCGCCAGGCGGCGGCTGTCGCGCCGCGCCAGCAGATCGAGCGGCTGCTGGCAGATGGCCAGCGCGGTGCGGCTCTCGGGGCTGTTGCGCAGCTCCAGTATCTGCAGCTGCAAGCACTCGGCCAAGTGGCGCGCACCCACACCGGTGGGCTCCATTTGCTGCAGATGCTCGAGGGCCAGCTGCAGCGCGTGCAGCCAGTGTGTGAGCCGCGGGTCTGGCGCTGGTGGGTCGGGCGGCCCAGCGCGGTTGCTGGTGGCGGGTGCGCTTGCAATGAGGGATTCGCTGGCCTTGATCGCCTCAAAGGCGCGCTCCTGGGCGCACAGCGCCGCAGCCAATTCGTCGAGCGCATCGGCCAGGTAGCCGTTGTCGTCGAGCGATTCGATCAGCGCGTGCAGCGCCAGCGCCACGCTGGGCTCGAGCCGCAGCGCCCCGGCTTGTTGGTGCAGGTGCTGCGCCAGCGACTCGGGCGCGCGCGCCCAATCGGGGCCCGAACCGTCGTCGGCGTCGGGCGCGGCGCCGTTGCGCAGCGCGCCCGGTTCGCCCCAATCGAGGCCTTCGCCCTGCGCTCCCAGCTCGCCCGGTTCGCCGGCCTCGGCTTGCGCGCCCATTCCCAGCGCCGCTGCCTCGCCATCCCAGGCGGCTTCGAAGGCGGTGTCGAGCGCCGGCACTTCGTTGGCCGAAACCTCGTGGGTCGATACCTCGTAGGCCAAAGCCGAATCCATGCCGGATTGCGCATCCGCGTCGGAGCTGGCCGCGGCCCAAGGCGGCTCGGGCGGAGCGAGCGCGCTGGCTTCGGGCGCGCCGCCTAGGCCGTCATCGGAGGTGGAAGCTAGGCCACGGTCGGGGCTGCCATCGAGGCTGCCATCGAGGGAGTCGCTTGGCGTGTCGTCCGAGGTATCGCGCTCCAAAAAGGGGTTGTCGTCGAGCATCTGCCCCAGCTCTTGCTCCAGCTCCAGCGTGCTCAGCTGCAGCAGGCGGATCGATTGCTGCAGCTGCGGCGTGAGCGCCAGGCTCTGGCTCAAGCGCAGCGACAGTCCTTGCTTCATGGCGGCAGCGTGCTCAAAGGCGGAAGTGCTCGCCCAGATAGACCCGGCGCACCTCGGGGTTGGCCACGATCTCGGCCGGGGTGCCTTGGGCCAACACGCGGCCGTCGCTGATGATGCAGGCGTGGTCGCAGATGCCCAGCGTTTCGCGCACGTTGTGGTCGGTGATCAGCACGCCGATGCCGCGCTCTTTCAAGTAGCCGATGATGCGCTGGATCTCGATCACGGCGATCGGGTCGATGCCGGCAAAGGGCTCGTCGAGTAGGATGAAGCGCGGGTCGGTGGCCAGGGCGCGGGCGATCTCGACCCGGCGCCGCTCGCCACCCGACAGCGCCGGCGCGGGGGCATCGCGCAAATGGCCCACGTGCAACTCGTCGAGCAAGGCCTCGAGGCGCTGCTCGATGCGCTGCGGCGACAGCGGCCGGCCGTCGGGGTCGCGCTGCAATTCCAGCACCGCACGCACGTTCTCGGCCACCGTGAGCTTGCGAAAAATCGAGGCCTCTTGGGGCAGGTAGCCCAAGCCCATTTGGGCGCGGCGGTGGATGGGCAAGCCGTGGATCGCCTGTCCGTCCAGAAAGATGGTGCCGGCGTCGGGCCGAATCAGCCCCACGATGAGGTAGAACGAGGTCGTCTTGCCGGCGCCGTTGGGGCCCAGCAGGCCCACCACCTCGCCGCTGGCCACGCGCAGCGACACGTCTTTGACGACTTGGCGGCGGCCGTAGCTTTTTTGCAGCCCGCGCACGTCCAGGCTGCTGCGCGCTGCATCCGCCTTCACCGGCGCGGCTCCAGTTGCGGGCTGGGTTGCAGCGGCGGGGCGGGAGCGCGAGGTGCGGTGGCTGGCGTGGTGCCAGGTGCTGTGGCGGGCGTAGCGCCCGGTGGTGCCTCCGGTCGGGGCGTGATCACGGCGCGCACGCGCCCCAAGGGGTTTTCGGGGGTGCGCGCTGCCGTGCCGCCCTCGACCGAGAAACGCTCGGTTTGGCGGTTGATGACGATCAGGCTGCCGCTGGCTTGGTCGCTTAGCGCGCCAGCGCGCAGTCGGCGCAGCACCGCCTGGTCGATCAGGCGCAGCACACCGGTGGCGCTGTCGTACTCGATGCGCAGCGCCTCGCCTTCGAGCAGTTCGTTCAGGCCCGGGCGCTGCTGGCGAAAAAACGCGCGTTGGCCTGCGGCGCCTTGCAGCACCCCGGACTGGTTGCCTTGGGCATCCTGGCGCAACTCGGCGCGTTGCCCGCGCAGCAGCAGCGTGCCTTGGGTGATGACCACGTTGCCGGTGAACACACTGACCATCCCGGCTTGATCGTGGTTGAGGGCATCGGCCTCGATCAGCATGGGTTGCGCCGGTTGTGCGCCCTGTGCCGGCTGCGCGTGCAAGCCGGGGGCCAGACCCAGCGCCAAGGCGGCGCTCAAGGTCAAGCGCGCCAGCACTTGGCGCAGTGGCATGAGGCGATTGGAAGCGCAAAAGGGGCGCGGCACGGAAATTGCATAAGCCATAGCCAGCATTGTAGCCACGCCTGCGCTACTTGGCTTAGTCGGCAGATTTGCACTGCCGCAGCGCGCAGGGCCAAGGCTGGCCGTGGCTGAAGGCGGCGGTACTCAGATCACAGGCGGTAGCCAGAGCCAAAGCCCGACTTATTAAGCCCGACTCCTTGAGCCCAACCCGTTGTGCCCGCCGCCAAACTTAAGACCGCCCTTGGCCCGCCCGCACCCGAGCGATCAGGGCGTCGGCAATCTGCACCGTGCGCTGGGCTTGGCCCGGGATGTAAAAGCGCCCGGCTATGCCCAGCGCCGGGGTGCCCTCGACCTGGTAGGCGTCTTGTAACTGGGTGGCGCGGCGCACCCGCCCGACCACGGCGAAGGAGTTGTAGGTTTGGGTGAACTGGGCCCGATCGAGCCCGGCGCTGACCGCCCACTGGGCGATGGCTTCGGCGTTGTGCAGGCGCAGGCGCTGCGGGCCGTGGATGGCTTGAAACACGCGCTCGTGGTGGCTCTCGAGGCGGCCCATGGCCTCGAGGGTGTAGTAGAGGCGCTGCAGCGGCTCGAACTCGGGCGTAAAGCCCACCGGCACATGGCGCACCACCACGTCGGCGGGCACGGCGCGCTTCCAAGGCAAAAAGATGGGCACAAAATTGTGGCAGTGGATGCAGGTGTAGGCAAAAAACTCCAGCACCTCGATGCGGCCAGCCGGGGCATCGACCGGCGCCGGCTGGCGCAGGCGGCGGTAGTGCGTGCCTTCGCGAAAAGCCCCGGCATTGGGTGCAGACACGGTTTGGGCGGCAAGGGGCAAAGCGCTGCCGGCGGTGGCAAGGCCACCCAAGCCCATCAGGGCTTGCGAAAAGAGTCGTCTGTGCATGGTGCGTCCTGGGTCTGGTTTGGGCACAAAAGAGGGTTGCGCGGTCACGCCCTGATTGGGGGTTGGACTGCGCCCTTGAAGTTCCGCGTTTTTACCGGCTGTTGCAAACCCCGCCGGCTGGCTCTAGCGCGCCACGCGCACCAGCGCGGTTTCCACGTTTTGCGCTTGTAGGCGCTGGCCGATGGCGTCGGCTTCGGCTTGGGTGGCAAAGGGGCCCAGCCGCACCCGGAACATGGTGCGGCCATTTTGTTGGCGCTCGCTCACGCTGGCCTCAAGGCCCAGCATGGCGAGCCGGGCGCGTTGGGCCTGCGCCTCTTCAGCGCTGCCAAAAGCGCCGGCTTGGACGAAGTAGCTGATGCCGGCAGCGACGGGTGCAGCGGCGGCGGCAGCGGTGCGTTGCTCGATTAACTGAGCCAGGGGGTCGGCAGCGGGCGCGGGTGTGGCGGCAGCAGGAGCGGGTGCAGGTGCCACGGGAGGGGCTGCGGCCGCCTCTGGGGTTTGCAGCCCAGCCGGTGTGGCTGGCCGGGTCGAGAGCCCGGCGTTGGGGTTCCAGTTGCGGTTTTGCTCGGCCTCTTGGGCGGGGGAACCCATGGGCCGCTGCGTGTTACGGTCTTCGAGCGGGGTTTCCGAGCGCGTGACGTAGAGCGCCACCGCCAGCGCAAGCGCCAGCCCCAGCAACAGGCCGGCAGCGAAACCCAACAGAGTGCCGCCACGGAAGCGGGAACGGGGCGTGGTGTACATCGGTCGTTTTGCGGTGCGAGAGGGGTGGGTGGAGGCGGGTTTCACATCTTGGTGGGCGCGCTCACACCGAGCAGCGCCAAGCCATTGTGCAACACTTGCGCGGTGGCCGCTACCAGCGCCAGTCGGGCGTGTTTGAGCAGTGGGTCATCGACCAAAATCCGCTCGGCGTCGTAGTAGCTGTGGTACATGGCGGCCAGTTCGCGCAGGTAAAAGCTCAGGTCATGGGGGGCAAAGTCGGCGGCGGCGTTGCTCAGCATGTCGGGGTAGCGTGCCAGCAGGCGCAGCAGCGCTTGCGCTTGCGGGCTTTGCAGCGGGCTCAGGTCGGCCGCTTGCAGCTGCTCGGGCGCACCGCCCCAAGCCGCCAGCACCGAGCAGATGCGCGCGTGAGCGTACTGCACGTAGTAGACCGGGTTGTCGTTGTTTTGTTGCAGCGCCAGATCGACGTCGAAGGTGTATTCGGTGTCGGGCTTGCGCGAGAGCAGGAAAAAACGCACGGCGTCGCGGCTGGTCCACTCGATCAGGTCGCGCAGCGTCACGTAGCTGCCGGCGCGCTTCGATATTTTGACCTCTTGCCCGCCGCGCAGCACGCGCACCATGGTGTGCAGCACGTAGTCGGGGTAGCCGCTCGGGATGCCGACCCCGGCCGCCTGCAACCCGGCGCGCACGCGCGCGATGGTGCCGTGGTGGTCGCTGCCTTGGATGTTGATGGCGCGCGCAAAACCGCGTTCCCACTTGCTGATGTGGTAGGCCACGTCGGGCACAAAGTAGGTGTAGCCGCCCTCGGTGCGGCTGCCGTCGGCGCCAACGGTGGCGGACTTGCGCATGACCCGGTCTTTGTCGTCGCCAAAAGTGGTGCTGCGCAACCACAGCGCGCCGTCTTGCTCGTAGGTGTGGCCCGATTCGACCAGGCGCTGCACGGTTTGCGCCACGCGGCCGCTGCTGTAAAGGCTGGACTCGAGGTAGTAGTGGTCAAAGCGCACCGCCAGCGCCTGCAAGTCCAGGTCTTGCTCATGGCGCAGCCAAGCCACGGCAAATTCGCGCATGCCGTCGAGGTCAGCCGGGTCGCCGCTGGCGCTGTAGCTGCGGTCGTCGGCGCGCACGCTCTGGCGCGCCAGAAAACCGGCGGCGATGTCGGCGATGTAGTCGCCGTTGTAGGCGGCCTCGGGCCAGTCGGGGTCGCCCGGCTTCAGCCCCTGGGCGCGCAACTGCACGCTGCGCGCCAGCGTCTCGATCTGCACCCCAGCGTCGTTGTAATAAAACTCGCGCTGCACCTGCCAGCCTTGGGTTTGCAGCAGGTTGCAGATGGCGTCGCCCAGCGCCGCTTGGCGCGCGTGGCCGACATGCAGCGGCCCGGTCGGGTTGGCCGAGACGAACTCGACCAGCACGCGCTGGCCGTGCTCGGGCTGGTAACCAAAGCGCGCCCCGGCTTGCAGCACCTCGCGCACCACCTGCTGCTGCGCCGCCGGCTGCAAGCGCAGGTTGATGAAGCCCGGGCCGGCGATTTCGAGCGCCTGCACCCAGCGCGCAAAAGCCGCCGTGCCTTGCAAGGCCGCAACCAACTGCTGCGCCAGCTGGCGCGGCTGGGTTTTGAGCTGCTTGGCCAGCGGCATGGCGGCGGTGCAGGCCCAGTCGCCGTGCGCGGCGAGCTTGGGCGATTCGAAGCGCGCCAAGCTGGCGGCACCGGGGGCGAGGCGTTCCAGCTCGAGCGCCAAGGCGGCGAGCAGTTCGGATTTGACACTGAGCATAACCCTTGATTTTAGGCCTTCGGCGCCGTTGTACCTAAAAATGTGCCTCAAAATGCACCGAAGCCAGCGGCTGGCCGCAGCCCCTTTGCTTCATGGCTGAAATCGGCGTTCACTACGCGTTCATCAAACACCTGCATGTGCTCAGCGTGGCCTGCAGTCTGGCGCTTTTTGCGGCCCGATGGCTGGGGGGGTGTTGCGGCAGGCGCCTTGGCCCATGCGCCCAAGGGTGCGCGGCCTGAGCGTGGCCATCGACACGCTGCTGCTCGTGGCCGGGCTGGCGTTGTTGCTGGGCCATGTCAGCCCTTGAGCATCCGCCCCCTCAGCCGCTCAGCCCCTCAGCGCTCGAACATCGGAAAGAGCACGTTGTTTTCCAGATGGATGTGGTGCATCAGATCGTCCACCAAACGCTCGGTGCCGGCGTACAGCGCGCGCCAGGTGGTGCAGGCGCCGGGCGGCGGGGTGTGGTTGCAGGTCAGCTCGGCGAGGCGCTCGAGCCTGGCACCGTGTTCGAGGTGCTCGTGGCGCATGACCGCAATCGGGCCCCGAATCGGCGCCTGGCCACTGCGGCGCAGCAGCGGAAACAAAATCTGCTCCTCTTTGGCCATGTGGTTTTCGAGCTCGGCTTGCATCTGCTCCAGAAAATCGGCCAGCCCGACGGGCACCGCAGGATGCGTCTGGTGCACGGCCTCGACCCGGCGCGCCATCCGCGCCAGTTCGGGCAATTGTTGCCGGTGGGTGTCGTGGTAGCGCTCCAGAATGCGGTCGATCAACTGCGCCGGGTCGCTGCAGGGGGCCAGCGGCGCGCTCTGGCGCTGCAGCGCTTCGAGCTGCTCGAGCAGGGCCGGCAACTCGTGGGTGCGCTCGGCGCAGGCCAAGGCCAAGGTGCGTTCGCCTTGGCAACAGAAATCCAGCTTGTGCTGGCGCAACAAGGCCGTGGCCCCGGGTATGGCCAGCGCGATCTGGCCCAAGGTTTGCTGCAGCAGCGGGTGCGCGATCGATGGGGTGTGCATGATGTTCCTTGCTTGAATAACCAAGCTTTATTGTCGGGAAAAAACCTGCATCCAGGGGGCGTAGGCCCCATCCTCCCAAAGTCGTATCGGCCCCTTCCGGAGCTCAGCCTCTCAGCCCGCGCGCCAAGGCGGCGAGCAGTTCGGATTTGACACTGTGCATGGGGGGATTTTAGGGCTTGTCGGGTGCGGCCGCGCCGGTGGCCGCCTCGGTGGCTGTACCGGGCTTTGGCAGCGCCGCCGCCGCTGCGGCCTTGACGGCCTCGGTCAGGCGCTGCGCGCTGAGCGGCTCGTGCGCCCAGTGGTGCCAGTACAAGGCCACCGCCACGCTGGCCCCGGGCAGCAGGTCCACCAGCGGCACCGCCGTGGCCGCCCGGCGCAGCAGGTGCAGCTCGGGCACCATGCCCCAGCCCAGCCCGAGGTCGATCGCTGCCTCGAAGGCGTCGATGGCCGGGGCGAAGTGGCGCGGGTAGTGCGCCTGGTGCAGGCCGAAGTGTTGCGCCAGAAAGCGGTCTTGCAGCGCGTCTTTGCGGTTGAAGATCACCGCTGGCCACTCCAGCAGGCGGTGCACCGACACCGCCCCTGCGGGGCTGCGGCTGCGCTGCGCCACCTCGGGCGTGGCCACGCAGCGGTAGCGCATGGTGCCCAGCGGCTCGGCCATGCAGCCGCGCATGGCCTGCGCCAGCGTGCTGACGCAGCCGATCACCTCGCCGCTGTGCAGCGCGTCGTGGGTGTGGTCCTGGTCGTCGATCCAGACATCGAGCAGCAGGCGCTGCTGCAGCAACAGGGGCGCGACCCCGGGCAGGAACCAGCTCGCCACCGAGTCGGCGTTGACGGCTACCGACAGGCTGTGCCAGTGCGTGCGCCGCTGCAGCTCGGGGGCCGCACCGGCGATCGCGTTCAGCAAGTCGGCCTCCATCAGCTGCACCCGTTTGGCGTGCGCCAGCAGGGTCTGGCCGGCGGCGGTGGCGCGCACCTGCTTGCCGCGCACCAGTAGGCGCTGGCCGAGCGCATCTTCGAGCGCCTTGAGGCGCAACGACACCGCTGCCACCGACAGCGACAGGCTGCGCGCCGCAGCGGCAAAGCTGCGCTGCTCCACCACGGCGCTCAGGGCTTGCAGTTGGCGTGGGTCGAGCATGGGCGGTTGGGCTGGGAGTAGCAAAGGAGGTAGGCGCGTGGCGCAGCGCGGAGCCGGTGCACCGCGTTAAGTGTAATTTAAGCGAATCAATTTAATTTAAAACCCTTAAATTGCGCTGCGGCTTGCGGCACACTGCAAGGCAACCCAGCCGGCGTTGCGCGCGCCAGCCGCCCCCGATTTGTAGGAGTGCCGTCTTGACCCTGACCCTGTCCACCCCGGCTTTTTTTGCCGGCCTGCTGCTGAGCCTGTCGCTGATCATGGCGATCGGGCCGCAGAACGCCCACGTGCTGCGCATGGGGCTGCAGCGCCAGCACGTGGGCCTGACGGTGGCGGTGTGCGTGCTGGCCGACTTGGTGCTGATCGCGCTCGGGGTGCTGGGGCTGGCGCAGTTGGGTGGCTTGTCGGACAGGCTGCACGGGGCGCTGGTGGGCGCCGGCGTGGTGTTTTTGCTCATTTACGGCTGGTTGGCCTTCCAGCGCTGCCGGCAACCGCTCGGCGCGGCGGCGCCTGTGGCCGCATCAGGGGCCACGGTTGCGACCGATGCGGGCACGGGCTTGGCTGCGGGTCAGGCCGGCGCAGTGGCCCCGATCACACGCCGCCAGGCGGTGCTGGCGGCCCTGGCTTTTTCTTGGCTCAACCCGCACGCCTGGCTGGACACGGCGGTGCTGATCGGCACCGCCTCGCTGGCCTGGGGGGCTGCCGGCACCGACTTCGGCTTGGGTGCGGCCACCGGCTCGGTGCTGTGGTTTTTGGTGCTGGGCGGGGCGGCATTTTGGCTGGGGCAGCGCCTGCAGTCGCTGCGCCTGTGGCGCGCCCTCGATGGGCTGGTGGCGCTGATGATGTGGGGCATGGCGGGGCTGCTGCTCTACAGCCTGTTTTGAGCGATTATACTTAAATGTTGCGGCCGCCGCCAGACGGGGCGCGCCCATTCGTTCATATTGGAGCCCTAACCCCATGTCCACCGCCCGCACCGCCGTCGGCCGCCTGCACGTAGCCAGCGCCTTGTACGAATTTGTCAACCAGCAGGTGCTGCCCGGCACCGGGGTCGATCCGGCTGCCTTTTGGGCCGGGTTCGATGCCATCGTCGCCGATCTGGCGCCCAAAAACGCCGCCCTGCTGGCCGAGCGCGAGCGCCTGCAGGCCGAGCTGGACCGCTGGCACCGCGCGCACCCCGGCCCCATCGCCGACCTGCCCGCCTACCGCCAGTTCCTCGAGGGCATCGGCTACCTGGTGGCGCCGCCGGTGGGCGTGCGCGCCAGCACCGCCAATGTGGACGCCGAACTGGCCCTGCAAGCCGGGCCGCAGCTGGTGGTGCCGATTTTGAACGCGCGCTACGCGCTCAACGCCGCCAACGCGCGCTGGGGTTCGCTCTACGACGCGCTCTACGGCACCGACGCCATTTCTGAGGCCGGCGGCTGCGAGCGCGGGCGCAGCTACAACCCGCTGCGCGGCGCGCGCGTGATCGAATTTGCGCGCGACTTCCTCGACCAAGCGGCGCCGCTGGCGATCGAATCGCACAAAGACGCGCGCAGCTACCGCGTGCAAGGCGGCCAGTTGCAAGTGGCGCTCGACGACGGCGCGCACACCGGCCTGCGCCACCCCGGCCAGCTGCTGGGCTACCGCGGCCAGCCCGAGGCCCCCAGCGCCCTGCTGTTGCAGCACCACGGGCTGCACTTTGAGATCGTGCTCGATCGCAGCACCGCCATCGGCGCCACCGACCCGGCTGGCATCGCCGACGTGGTGCTCGAAGCCGCGCTGTCCACCATCCTCGACCTCGAGGACTCGGTGGCCGCCGTCGATGCCGAAGACAAAATCTTGGGCTACCGCAACTGGCTCGGCATCCTCCAAGGCACGCTCACCGAAAGCTTCGACAAAGGCGGGCGCACGCACACGCGCGGCCTCAACCCCGACCGCCGCTACACCCGGCCAGACGGCAGCGGCGAGCTGCGCCTGCACGGGCGCTCGCTGCTGTTCGTGCGCAACGTCGGGCACCTGATGACCAATCCGGCCGTGCTCTACACCGACGCCCAAGGCGTGCAGCGCGAAATCCCCGAGGGCATCCTCGACGCCGTGCTCACCACCACCATCGCCTTGCACGACCTGCAAGGCCACGGCCGCCTGCCCAGCGGCGAGGCGGTGCGCAACAGCCGCAGCGGCAGCGTCTATATCGTCAAACCCAAGATGCACGGCCCGCACGAAGTGGCTTTTGCCGCCGAGCTCTTTGGCCGCGTCGAGCGCCTGCTGGGCCTGCCCGACAGCACCGTCAAGCTCGGCATCATGGACGAGGAGCGGCGCACCTCGGTCAACCTCAAGGCCTGCATCGCCGCCGCCGCCAGCCGCGTGGCCTTCATCAACACCGGCTTTCTGGACCGCACCGGCGACGAGATGCACAGCGCCATGCAGGCCGGCCCCATGGTGCGCAAGGGCGAGATGAAAGCCAGCGCCTGGATCGCCGCCTACGAGCGCAACAACGTGCTCGTGGGGCTGGGCATGGGCCTGCGCGGGCGGGCGCAGATCGGCAAGGGCATGTGGGCCATGCCGGACCTGATGGCGGCGATGCTGGAACAAAAAATCGCCCACCCCAAGGCCGGCGCCAACACCGCTTGGGTGCCCAGCCCGACTGCAGCCACCCTGCACGCGCTGCACTACCACCAGGTCGATGTGGCCCAGGTGCAGCAGCAGCTCGAGCGCACCGACGCCGACGCCGAGCGCGACACCCTGCTCACCGGTTTGCTCACCGTGCCCGTGGCCACCAGCCCGAACTGGAGCGCCGCCGAACGCCAGCAGGAGCTGGACAACAACATCCAAGGCATACTGGGCTACGTGGTGCGCTGGGTGGACCAAGGCGTGGGCTGCTCCAAGGTGCCCGACATCAACGACATCGGCCTGATGGAAGACCGCGCCACGCTGCGCATCAGCAGCCAGCACGTGGCCAACTGGCTGTTGCACGGCATCGTGACCGAAGCCGAGGTGCGCGCCAGCTTTGCGCGCATGGCCGCCAAGGTGGACGCCCAAAACGCCGCCGACCCTGCCTACCGCAGCCTGCTGGCCCACCCCGACGGCGCCGCCTACCAAGCCGCGCTCGACCTGGTGTTCAAAGGCTGCGCCCAGCCCAGCGGCTACACCGAGCCGCTGCTGCACGCTTGGCGCTTGAAAGTGAAGGCGGGTTGAGCTTGTAGGCTCCGGTTCGCGCCGGGTGGATCTGGGCGCTTCTGAGCGAATAGTTGGCCACCGCTTGGGACCTGTCGAGCTGAACCAGCCTCAGTCCACCCAAGCCCCCCACACCGACAGCGCCAGCAGCGCGCCCATGCTGCGGTTGAACCACAACCGCCGCTGCCCTTCGGTGAGCCAGCGGCTGAGTCGGTCTCCCGCCAGTGCCCAGGCGCCCACGCAGGGCAGGTTCACGGCGCTGAACAGCAGGCACAGCAGCACCACACCGGCCACGCCTGCGCCCGTCGGCACGTAGGCGCTGAAGAATCCCAGCACCATCACCCAGACCTTGGGGTTGACCCACTGGAACGCGGCCGCACCCCAGAAGCCGAGCGGTCGCGGGGTCTTGCCGGATTCGCTTGCAGCCGCCACCGCCCCGCTGTGGCTGGTGGCCACCCGCCACGCCAGATAAAGCAGGTAGGCCGAGCCCAGCCATTTCATGGCTTCGTGCCACTGCGGGTGCGCCACCATCCATTGCTTCAGGCCCGCGCTGGCCAGCAGCAGAATGACCAGAAGCCCCACGGACACGCCCAGCAGGTGCGGCAGCGTGCGCCGGAAGCCAAAGTTCACCCCAGAGGCCAGCAGCATGGTGTTATTGGGTCCCGGCGTGATGGAGGTGGCCAAGGCAAACAGCGCGGTGGCGGTGAGGGCGGACAGGGTGAGGTCGAACATGGTGTGGCTTCTGTGTGGAAGGTGCCAGTGGAAGGAGTGCCAGTATCCGGCAGCACATTAGTACAATCAAAAAATTGTCCTATATACAAGCCGCCCCCCACCTTAAAGGCACACCATGCCCGCCGCCCCCCACCGCCACACGCTCCTGCTGGATGAATTGGTGCAGGCCATACGCGCGGGCCGTTACGCCGCCGGGGCCCGCCTGCCCACGCACCGGGCCTTTGCGCGCCAGCATGGCGTGGCGCTGGCCACCGCCAGCAAGGTGTACCGCGAGTTGGAACGCCGCGGCTTGGTGGTGGGCGAAACCGGACGCGGCACCTTCGTGCGCGAATGGCAGGCCGATGCCGAGCGCCACGCCCTGACCGAGCGCCGGCTTGAAGCTGCCATGCCGAGCCCAGCTCCTATCGACCTGGCCTTCAACTACCCCGACACGCCCAACGCAGGTGCCTTGCTAGATGCCGCGCTGCAGGCCCTGCGCCAACTGGGCCAGATGCCCCGCCTCATGGAGCCGCAAGCCGTCGGCGGTGGCCTGCCCGAGCGGGTCGCCGTGGCGCGTCACCTGGCCGAGGTCGGCGTGGCCGTGCCAGCCGAACAGGTGCTGCTGGTGGGTGGCGCCCAGCAGGGCTTGGCATGCGCCGTCATGGCGCTCCTGCAGCCCGGCGATGTGGTGGTGGTGGACGAGCTCACCTACCCCGGCTTCACCAGCCTGGCGCAGACCCAGGCGCTGGAACTGCAGCCGCTGCGCTGGACCGATGCTGGCCCCGACCTCGACCACTTGGCGCGCGTGTTGCAGCAGCGCCCAGTGAAGCTGGTGTTCACCATGCCCACGTTGCACAACCCCACCGGCTGGGTCATGGACTTGGCCAGCCGCGAGCGTCTCGTGACACTGGCGCGTGCCCACAAGGTGTGGTTGCTGGAAGATGCCTCCTACGCTTTTCTGGCCAGCGCCGCGCCGCCGCCGCTGGCCGCACTGGCGCCCGAGCGCACCGTGTATGTGTCCAGCCTGAGCAAGAGCGTGGGCGGTGGCGTGCGGCTGGGCTATGTGGCCTTGCCGGCGCAGTTGGTGGCACGCTGTGAACGCACGCTGCGCGCCATTGCCTGGAGCCAGCCTACGCTCATGTCGGCCCTTGGGGCGCACTGGCTCGATACCGGCTGCGTGCGCCGACTGGAACAGGACAAGCGCAGCGCCGCCCGCGCCAAGCAGCAATTGGCGTTGCGCTGTCTGGCGGGGCTTAAACTGCAGTCGCATCCCGATTCGTTTTTCGTGTGGGTGCGCCTGCCCGAAGCGGTGCGCGCCGAGCCGCTCACCATGCGGTTGGCTGAGCTGGGCATTGCGGTCACGCCGTCGTCAGCATTTGCGGTGGCGGTCAGCTATCCGCACGCCATTCGGCTGAACCTAGGTGCTGCCAGCTTGGAGGTGTTGGCGTGTGCCCTGCCGGTGGTGCGCGATACCATAGAAGCCATGGAGCTGGCCTGAAAACAGGCCCTGTGGCTGCACGTACTAGAGGGCCAGCACGGTGCGGCGGAACAGCGCGCTCAGCTCAACGCCCTCGTCAGTGGCGCGGCGCTGCAGCTCGATGCCGCCGTCGGTAGCCGCGAGTTGGCGCAGCAGCAGCCATTCGATCGCGTCGTGCAGCAGGCGCTCGGCGTCCACGGCCTGGCCGCTGTCGCGCGTGCGCACCCGCAGCAGCGCGCAAGCCTGAACCGGGTCGCGCTCTAGGCACAGCTCGAGGTGCTCGCCAAAGCGTTGCGCCCAGTCCACCATCGCGTGGCACAGGCTGTAGCCCAGCGTCGGGTCGATCAACAGCTCCACCGGCTGCAGCTGCCGCTGCAGCGTCAGCCCTTGGGCCACCCATTCGTCGCGCCGGTCGTCCAGCGCGGCCTTGATCACTTGCGCCAGATCGATTTTTTCGTGGGTTTGCCGCGCCTGCCCGCTTTGCAGGCGCAGAATCTGTTGCGCCTGCTTGGCGCATTGCTGCAGCCGCAGGGCCGGGGTGGCCAGCACGCGCATTTCGGCGGCGCTCAGGCGCTCGCGCTGGCGCAGCAGCTCGAGCCCGCGCAGCACCCGGTCCGCCGCTTCGGCGGCTTGGGTGCTCAATGCTGCGCTCAGCTCGGGCCAGTGCTCGGCCATGCGCCACGCCGGGTCGGGGGTGGCGGGCGCAGCGGGCGGCAGCTCGCTGGCGCCTAGGCTTCGGTTGGTGGGTGCTGCGTCAGAATCGGTTGAGGTCATGGGGACGCACTTCGGGAGCTGGTGGGCTGGGGCAATCTTGGGGCGAGGCGCGCAGGGCCCAGCGCACCCTTGCAGCAGAGTTTGCCACAATACGCCCATGAGCCTGCCCCCCGCCCCCTACCCCCTGTCGCGGCCGCGCCGCCTGCGCCGCGACGCCTTCAGCCGCAACCTGGTGCGCGAACACCACCTGACGGCGCACGACCTGATCTACCCCGTGTTCCTGCTCGACGGTGCCAACCGCTGCGAGCCGGTGGCTTCCATGCCTGGTGTGGAGCGGCTGAGCCTCGACCGGCTGCTGCCGGTGGCCGAAGAATGCGTCGCGCTGGGCATCCCGGCGCTGGCGCTGTTTCCGGTGATCGACTCGGCGCTCAAAACCCCCGACGGGCGCGAAGCCCTCAACCCCGACGGGCTGGTGCCGCGCGCGGTAGCGGCGCTAAAAAGCCGCTTTCCGGCGCTGGGCCTGCTCACCGATGTGGCGCTGGACCCCTACACCAGCCACGGCCAAGACGGCCTGCTCGACGACAGCGGCTACATCGTCAACGACGCCACGGTGCAGGTGCTGGTGCAGCAGGCGCTGTGCCAAGCGGCGGCTGGGGTCGATATCGTGGCCCCGAGCGACATGATGGACGGGCGCATCGGCGCCATCCGCCAGGCGCTGGAGGCGCAAGGGCACGTACACACGCGCATCATGGCCTACAGTGCCAAATACGCCAGTGCCTTTTATGGCCCCTTTCGCGACGCCGTGGGCAGTGCCGCCAACCTTGGGCGCGCCGACAAAAAGGTCTATCAGATGGACCCCGGCAACAGCGACGAGTCGCTGCGCGAAGTGGCGCTCGACTTGGCCGAAGGGGCCGATATGGTGATGGTCAAACCCGGCATGCCCTACCTCGACATCGTGCGCCGGGTGAAAGACGAATTCCGCGTCCCAACCTTTGCCTACCAGGTGAGCGGCGAATACGCCATGCTCAAGGCGGCGGCGCAAAACGGCTGGCTGGCGCACGACGCCGTGATGCTCGAGAGCCTGCTGGCCTTCAAGCGCGCCGGCGCCGACGGCGTTCTGAGCTACTTTGCGCGCGAGGCGGCGCGGCTGCTGCAGCGACAATAAGGCCATGCAACACCTCTTACCCCGCCAAGCTTGGGAATGGCTGCAAGCACGCCGCGCGGCAGATGCGGAGCCGCTGTTCGTCGATGTGCGCATGGAGGTCGAGTCGCTCTACGTCGGGCGCCCGCCCGGGGTGGTGCAGGTGCCGTGGTACGAGTACCCCGAGCTCAAGCCCGACGCGCAGCGCTTCGTGCAGCAGGTGGAGCGCGAAGCCGGCAGCAAAGAGCGCCCGCTGTTGCTGATCTGCCGCAGCGGCAAACGCACGCTCGAAGCCGGGGCGGCGCTGGAAGCGGCCGGCTTTAGCGAGGTGGCGCACGTGTTGCACGGCTTTGAGGGCGACCTCGACGCCCATTTTCACCGCTCCACGCGCAACGGCTGGCGCTTCGACGGCCTGCCGTGGGAGCAAATGTGAAGCCGGTTTTGACCGCGTTGACTGCGCTCCGTGGCTGAAGCGGCGCTGGCACCCTTGGGGGCGCTGCAGCCAGAGCCCGGCCTTGGCTTGGCGCCAGCGGCACCAGAGCCGGGCGCGCTGGCGGCGCCTGCCGCTCCTGCCGCCCAATCTGCCACGGCAAACCGCTGCCTGCAGGTGCTGCAAGAAGTGTTTGGCTACCCCGCCTTCCGGGGCGCGCAAGCCGAGATCGTGGCGCATTTGAGCGACGGCGGCGACGCGCTGGTGCTCATGCCCACCGGCGGCGGCAAATCGCTGTGTTACCAGGTGCCGGCAATCGTGCGCCAGCGCGCCGGGCTGGGGCTGACGGTGGTGGTCTCGCCGCTGATCGCGCTCATGCACGACCAAGTGGGCGCGCTGCTCGAGGCCGGTGTGGAAGCGGCTTACCTCAACTCCAGCCTGAGCCCGCAGCAAGCCAGCGAAGTCGAGCGGCGCATGCTCAGCGGGGAGCTCACGCTGCTCTACGCCGCCCCCGAGCGCTTGGCCACGGCGCGCTGCATGGCGCAGCTGCAAGCGCTGTACGAGCGCGGCGCATTGAGCCTGTTCGCCATCGACGAGGCGCACTGCGTGAGCCAGTGGGGGCACGATTTCCGGCCCGACTACCGCGGGCTGGTGGCGCTGCACGAGCGCTTTCCCGGCGTGCCGCGCATCGCCCTCACCGCCACCGCCGACGCGCTCACGCGCGCCGACATCGTCGAGCAGCTGCGCTTGCAACAGGCGCGCGCCTTCGTGAGCAGCTTCGACCGGCCCAACATCCGCTACCGCATTGTCGAGAAAAAGGACAGCCTGCAGCAGCTGCTGCGCTTCATCGAGCGCGAGCACAGCAGCGTGGTCAACGGCCAGCGCCAGCACGACGCGGGCGTGGTCTATTGCCAGTCGCGGCGCAAGGTCGAAGACGTGGCGGCGCAGCTGGCGGCGCACGGCCTGCAGGCGCTGCCCTACCACGCCGGGCTCGATGCGGCCATGCGCCAGCGGCACCAAGACCGCTTTTTGCGCGAAGACGGGCTGATCATGGTCGCCACCATCGCCTTTGGCATGGGCATCGACAAGCCCGACGTGCGCTTCGTCGCCCACCTCGATTTGCCCAAAAACATCGAGGGCTACTACCAAGAGACCGGCCGCGCCGGCCGCGACGGTGTGGCCGCCAACGCCTGGATGGCCTACGGCCTGCAAGACGTGATCCAGCAGCGCAGCCTGATCGACGCCAGCCCGGCCGCCGACGAGTTCAAGCAGGTCATGCGCGGCAAGCTCGACGCCCTGCTGGCCTTGGCCGAGGCCAGCGACTGCCGCCGCGTGCGCCTGCTGGGCTATTTTGGCCAAGGCGCGCAGCCCTGCCACAACTGCGACAACTGCCTCGCGCCGCCCCAGACCTGGGACGCCAGCGAGGCGGCGCGCAAGCTGCTTTCGTGCATCTTCAGGGTGCAGCAGGCCAGCGGCGGTGCCTTCGGGGCCGGGCACCTGATCGACATCCTGCGCGGCAAGCTCACCGAGAAGGTGCAGCAGCACGGGCACCAGCGCCTGAGCACCTTTGGCATCGGGGCCGAGTTGGGCGAGAGCGAATGGCGCAGCCTGCTGCGCCAGTTGATCGCGCGCACGGCGGTGTGGGTCGATGGCGCGCACTTCAACACCTTGCGCTTGGGCGAGGGCGCGCGCGCCGTGCTCAAAGGCGAGCAAAGCGTGAGCCTCAAGCTGCAAACCCACACCCGCACCGCCCCGGCCAGCACGGCGCGCGCGCGCAGCGCCGCCCACACGCTGCCGCTGGCGGCGCGCGAAACGCTGGCCGCGCTCAAAGCCTGGCGCGCCGAAGTGGCGCGCGAGCACAACCTGCCCGCCTACGTGATCTTCCACGACGCCACGCTCGAGGCGCTGGCGCAGCGCCTGCCGCGCACCTTGGCCGACCTGCAAGGCATCCCCGGCCTAGGGCAGAAAAAACTGCAAGCCTACGGCGAGGAAGTGCTGCGCGTGCTCGAGCGCCGGCTTTGAAGGCGGTCACGCTGGGTGCTTCGCGCGGCACCACTGGCGGCAACCCCAAGCCCGCCCAAGGTGCGCGGACTTTTGCGGTTCATAATAAAATTCCGAGAATTTCACACGCTTTTCATAAAATTCAGGTTCCGCTTATAGGCCGCCCGTAAGGCCCACTCCCACACAGCCCAAAAAACAGATTTGGAAAGGCCCTGAAGCGGGGTTTTTCCACATTTGTTTTTTAGCTTTAGGAGTTGATTGCATGAACGCACCTGCGCAACCGGGCTTGGCCCTGAACGCACCCGATTGGGTCCAGCACCCCCGCTTGCTGGCTTGGGTGGCCGAGATCGCCGCCCTGTGCCAGCCCGAGCGCATCGAGTGGTGCGATGGCTCCGAGGCCGAATACGACCGCTTGTGCCAGCAGATGGTCGCGGCCGGCACCCTCGAGCGCCTCAATCCTGCCAAGCGCCCCAACTCCTACCTCGCCCGCACCGACCCCTCCGACGTGGCGCGGGTCGAAGACCGCACCTACATCTGCTCCGAACGGCCCGAAGACGCCGGCCCGACCAACAACTGGATGGCCCCGGCGCAGATGCGCGCCACCTTGCAACCGCTCTTTACCGGCTGCATGCGCGGGCGCACGCTGTACGTGATCGCTTTTTCCATGGGGCCGCTGGGCTCGCCGATCTCGCACATCGGCGTCGAGCTTTCCGACAGCCCCTACGTGGTCGTCAACATGCGCCACATGACGCGCATGGGCCGCGCCGTGTACCAGGTGCTGGGCCGCGACGGCGAGTTCGTGCCCTGTGTACACACCGTCGGCGCGCCGCTGCAGCCGGGGCAGGCCGATGCGGTCTGGCCCTGCAACCCGGCCACCAAGTACATCGTGCACTACCCCGAGACGCGCGAAATCTGGTCCTATGGCTCCGGCTACGGCGGCAACGCGCTGCTGGGCAAAAAGTGCTTAGCGCTGCGCATCGCCTCGACCATGGGGCGCGCCGCCGCGCAAGGCAGCGGCAGCAACCCCGGCTGGCTGGCCGAGCACATGCTGATTTTGGGCGTGACCAACCCGCAAGGCAAAAAGTACCACGTCGCCGCCGCCTTCCCCAGTGCCTGCGGCAAAACCAACTTCGCCATGCTGATCCCGCCCAAGGCCTTCGAGGGCTGGCAGGTGAGCACCGTGGGTGACGACATCGCTTGGATTAAGCCCGGCGCCGACGGGCGGCTGTACGCCATCAACCCCGAGGCCGGCTACTTTGGCGTCGCCCCTGGCACCAACACGCTCACCAACCCCAACTGCATGCGCAGCCTCGAGCGCGACGTGATTTTTACCAACGTTGCGCGCACCGACGACGGCGACGTCTGGTGGGAGGGCATGGGCCCAGCCCCGGCGCATGCCATCGACTGGCAGGGGCGCGACTGGACGCCGCAAGGGGCCCAAGCCAGCGGCACCAAGGCGGCGCACCCGAATGCGCGCTTCACCGTGTCGGCCACCAACAACCCGGCGCTCGACGCCGCTTGGGACGACCCGGCCGGGGTGCCGATCGACGCCTTTATCTTTGGCGGCCGGCGCAGCGACACGGTGCCGCTGGTGACGCAGGCGCGCGACTGGAACGAGGGCGTGTACATGGCCGCCACCATGGGCTCCGAAACCACTGCCGCCGCCTTTGGCGCCCAAGGCGTGGTGCGGCGCGACCCCTTTGCCATGCTGCCCTTTTGCGGCTACCACATGGGCGACTACTTCCAGCACTGGATCGACCTCGGGGCCAAGCTGAGCGCCAGCGGCGCCAAGCTGCCGGCGATTTTCTGTGTCAACTGGTTCCGCAAAGGCGCCGACGGAAAGTTCGTCTGGCCCGGCTTTGGCGACAACATGCGCGTGCTGCACTGGATGCTGCAGCGCCTCGAAGGCCAGGCGCAAGGGCAGGAACACGCCTTTGGCACCAGCCCGCGCTACACCGATTTGAACTGGGACGGGCTGGCTTTCAGCGCGCAGCAGTACGAGGCCGTGAGCGCCGTCGATGCACAGCAGTGGCGGCAAGAGCTGGCCAACCACGCCGAGCACTTCGACAAGCTGGCGCAGCGCCTGCCGCCCGAGCTGTGGGCAGTCAAGGAGCGGCTGGAGCAGCGCCTAGAGGCCGAGGCGGTGGCTTAATTTCTTGGGCCCACGAAACCCGCTCAGCCCGCTGCGGCCGATTGCCGATCCTGTTGCATGCGCAATTCAGCCTGCAAGCGGGCGTCGTGTTGTGCCAGCGCCAGGAAGCGGGCGTCGGCGCGGGCCAGAGCGCGACGACGCGCCCACTGGTTCAAGGCCCAGGCAACGCGCTGGCTCATGCGGCCTGTGGTGCCGGACAGCACCAAGCAGCCGACAAACAGCAGCGCCCACAAAGCCATCCACGCCCACAGCAGGAACCCGTCTGCTTCGGTGTTCAGCCACCTTGAGCTGGCCAGCGCCAGCAAGGCCACGCCCGCCGCGAGCCCCAGCACCGCCAGCGGGCGCAACCAAAGGCGCTGTGACACGGTGTGCTGTACAGCAGGGTTTGGTGTTGCTGTGGCGGGCGCCGTTGCCGACAGGCGCGCCGAATCGTTGGTCGATGAAGACATCGTCACACTCCTTTTGCTGCAATGCAGCATAAACAGGCCCCGATATTAGGGTAAACCCTAGATGTCTGCCAAGCCTTTTTGCAAATCCTTACAGCTTGATTCCGATTGGCGGCTCTGGCACGGGAGCGGGCCGTATCCGGGTGGCCCCCGATGGGGGCAGAGGCCTACCTTATGCAAATCCAGCTGTTGAGCGATTTGCACCTCGAGGTCCAGCCCGCCTGGCAAGCCCGCCCGGCCCGTGGTGCCGATGTGTTGGTGCTGGCCGGTGACATCGGTTCTTACCAGCGCGCTCCAGTGTCCCCAGCCGTGCCTGCGGGCGCAGCCGCGGAAACCGTTGCCCATGCGCCGCCCCTGCCGTGTGCGCTGGCGGCTCCGCCCCGGATGCGCGAACCCGATTGGGGGTTGCGCCGCTTCTCACCCTTGCCGCAATACGCCGGCTGGCCCACGCCGGTGCTGTTTTGCCCTGGCAACCACGAATACGATGGGCTCGATTTCGACGCCACCCACGAGGCGCTGCGCGCCTGCTGCGAGCGCCTCGGCATCGTCTGGCTGGAGCGCGAGCAGTGGTTTTACCAGGGCGTGCGCTTTGTCGGCACCACCTTGTGGAGCGACTTTGACGCGCTGGCCGAACTGCCCCCCAGCGGCCGCGGCCTGCCCGCCGACCCGTTGGCGCGGCGCCTCAAACTGCGCGAACGCGCCTACCGCGCCGCCAACCACTACCTGCGCAAAATGCACACGCTGCGCCACGGCCAGGGTTTTGACGCCGCCGCCATGCGCGAGCAGGCGCTGCGCTGTCAAGACTGGCTGCGCGCCGCCTTGGCGCAGCCGCACGCGGGGCCGACGGTGGTGGTGACACACTTTGCCCCCAGCCTGCGCAGCCACGACCCGCGCTATGGCATCAACCCAGGCACCGCTGGTTTTTGCAACACGCTCGACGAACTGCTGCCGCTGGCCGACCTGTGGCTGCACGGGCACCTGCACTGCGCCCAGGACTACCGGGTGGGGCGCTGCCGGGTGGTGGCCAACCCGCTGGGGTATGCGGAAAAAAACGAACAGGCTGGGTTTTTGCCTGAGCATCTGATCGAGTGCCCCATGCCGCACCCCGTTGCCGACAGAGCTTAGCGCCTGCCGGCGCCCAGTTTGCGCGCCTCGCTTGGCCGGGAGCGGGAATGGGGCAAAATCGGCCGATCAACGGGTCTGGAACGGCCCACGAAAGGAGCCTGAATGCGTGTCGTGGTCCTTGGGGCGGGCATCATCGGTACCTGCAGCGCTTGGCATTTGCTGCAAGCCGGGCACGAGGTCACGCTGGTGGACCGGCAAAGCGATGCCGCGCTGGAAACCAGCTTTGCCAACGCGGCCCAAATCTCGGTCGGCTACAGCGTGCCCTGGGCCCACCCCGATACCCCCTTGAAGGCGCTGGGCTGGATGCTGCAGAACCAAGCGCCGTTGTTGTTGCGGCCGCAGTGGGATCGGGCCCAGTGGTCGTGGCTGTTGCGTTTTTTGCGCCAGTGCACGCACGGCGCCTTTGCCCACAATCTGCGGCAACTGGTGGCGCTGGCGCGCTACAGCCAGCAAGCGCTGCAAGACATTTGCGCGCAAACCGGCATCGAGTACGCGCGCAGCCAGCGCGGCATTGCGCTCTATTGCACCGATGCCGCCAGCCTGCAGGGCGCCGAGCGGGTGAGCGCCATGGTGCGTGCGCTCGGGGTGCCACGGCGCGCGCTCAACCGCGACGAGCTGCTGCAACTCGAGCCGGCGCTGCAGCCCTTTGCCGAGCGCTTGGTGGGTGGCTGCTACACGCCCACCGACGAACACGGCGATGCCCGGGTTTTCACCCAGGCGCTGGCGGCGCGTTGTCAGGGCGCAGGCGCGCAGCTGCTGTACGAGCAGCACATCAAACACCTGGCGCTCGAAGGCGGCGTGCTCAAGCGCGCGGTGCTCAAGCACCAGCACACCGGCGTGACCCGGGTGCTGCAGGCCGACGCCTTTGTGCTGGCTTGTGGCAGCGATTCGGTGGCGCTGGCGCAGCCGCTGGGTTTGAAGTTGCCGGTCTATCCGTGCAAAGGCTACAGCGCCACGCTGGCGCTGCTGCAACCCGAGCGCGCGCCCAACATTAGCCTGATCGACGATGAATGCAAAATCGCCGTCTCGCGCCTCGGGGACCAGTTGCGGGTGGCGGGCACGCTCGAGCTGGCGGGCATGGACCGCGCGCTCGATACGCCGTTGGCGCGGGCCCGCTGCGCCCGTCTGTTGCAGCGCATCGAAACGGTGTTTCCTGGGGTGGCCGACACGCGCTTGCCCGAGGCCGGTGGCCAGCCGCAGTTTTGGTGCGGTCTGCGCCCCACCACCCCCAGCAATGTGCCGCTGATCGGCCCCAGCCGCATCCCGGGGCTGTGGCTCAACGTCGGGCACGGCACCCTGGGCTGGACGCTCGGCCCCGGCTCGGGCCGCGCGCTGGCGCTGCGCATGAGCGGCCAAAATCCAAACATAAATTTTTCGTTTTTAGGGCTTGATTGACGCCTTGGGGTGGCGCACAATGAAAAGATTTGCCGGATAGCTTAAAATAAACGTTCAAGGAGTGACAGGGTGGCCAAACGGTTGTTAATCGTGGATGACAGTCGCGTCTCGCGCATGATCATCAAAAGCAAAGTGGCCTCACTTGGTGTGGACTGGGAGCTGCAGGAGGCCGTTTCGGGTGACGCCGCACTGGAGCAGGCGCTACACTGGCAGCCCGATTTCGTCACCATGGATGTAAACATGCCTGGCCTGAGTGGTTTTGACGCTGCACAGCGACTGCGCGAGCTCTATCCCCAAGTGGCCGTGGTCTTGCTCACAGCCAATGTCCAAGAAAGCAGCCGCGAACGCGCCAATCTGCTGGGGGTGCATTTTGTCTCCAAGCCGGTGACCGAAGCCGCTATAGAGCAGGTGGTGCGGCATTTTCAGGCGGCGGCATGAAGCTGAGCGAACTTGAACACGATGCCTTGGTCGAGGTCTTCAACCTCGGTGTCGGGCAAGCGGCCAGTGCCCTGAGCCAACTGGCCGGTGAGCCGGTGCTGTTGACGGTGCCCAAAGTCGAGCTGTTAAGCAAGCAGGCCGTGCTGGACCAGTTCAGCTCCGACCCGGGTGCACGCATCAGCGCTGTGCGCCAAACCTTCGAAGGCGAGCTGTGCACCGAGGCCCTGCTCATGTTCCCGGCTGCGCAGAGCTTGCGCCTGGTGCAGATCATGGTCGGCGAAAACCTGCCGCTCGAAGACTTGGGCGAAATGGAGCAGGAGGCGTTGGCCGAAATCGGCAACATCTTGCTCAACTCGGTGCTGGCCAGTGTGTCGGACCAGCTTGAGCTGGCGCTCGAGGGCTCCTTGCCCGAGGTGGAGCTGGGGGTGGTTTCTGACGTCTTGCTGACCGAGCACGACCACAGCCGGCCGTTTCTGAGCCTGCAGGTACGCTTCGAGATCGCTTCCAGGCGCATCGAGGGTTACCTGGTGTTTGTGCTCGACGTCTGCTCTGCTGCGTTGCTCGAGCGGAAATTGGCTGCGCTGATCAAGCGCTTGCAGTGCGAATGATGAGCAAGATTGCCGCGCCTTCCACATTGGGCTTCGAGTGGGTTTTGGGCAACGTTCAGCTCGGCGTGCTGGTGCTGGACACTGCGCTCCAGGTGCGTTTTGCCAATCCTTGGCTCCTGCGACGGGCACGCTTGCCAGCGAACCAGGTTGTAGGGCGCGAGCTGTACGAAGTCTTTCCGGGCTTGCGTGGCAGCCACTTCGCGTCGCGCCTGCAGCACTGCCTTAACACAGGTTTTCCGGTCTTGCTCTCGGAATCCTTGAATCCAGCCGAGCTGCCTCTGTATGCCACCACAGGCCCAGCGACGCCCGAAAAGCGGCTCAAGCAATCCATCCAGATCATGCCCATGCCCGCCGAAGTGGCGCAGGCGGCGGGCGAGCGCCTGGTTTTAATCCAGGTCAGCGACGTGACGCCGGCGGTGGCGCGCGAACGCCTGCTCAAGCAGCAGGCTGAGCGCATGCACGCCATGGCGCACCTCGATGCGCTCACCGACATCGGCAATCGGCGCCATTTCGACCTCATGTACGCCCGTGAGTGGCGCCAAGCGCTGCGTGCGCGCAGGCCGCTGTCATTGGTGTTGTTCGATGTCGATCACTTCAAAAGCTACAACGACCATTACGGCCATGTGCAGGGCGATGCTTGTCTCAAGGCTGTGGCGGGCGTGATCGAGTCCTTGGCCATCCGACCGCTCGACGTGGTGTGCCGCTACGGTGGCGAAGAAATCGCCATGCTGCTGCCGGAAACCGATTTGTACGGAGCGCTGCAGCAGGCGCAACTGGCCCTAGACAGGGTGCGCGAGCGCGCCTTGGAGCATGCAGGCTGCGAGCGCGGTGTGCTCACTTTGAGCGCAGGCGTGGCGTGCGAATTGCCTGAGCCCGGCCAAGCTGCAGACACCTTGTTGCTCATGGCCGACCGGGCGCTGTACCAAGCCAAAAGGCAGGGGCGCGACCGGGTATGTACTTTGCAACTGGCTGACATCCTCCAAGCCTGATGCGGTGCAGCCAAGCTCTGCGTTAAACAATGCATGTACCCACTCCTGACACCGTGCGCGCCGCGCTGGGGCGTTTTGCCACCGGCGTGACGATCGTTACCACCCGCTCCAGCACCGGCCAACCGCTGGGGCTGACGGTGAACTCCTTCAACTCGGTGTCGCTGCAGCCGCCGCTGGTGCTCTGGAGCTTGGGGCTGCGCTCTGGTGCCCTGCCGGTGTTTATGCAGGCCCAGCACTACGCCATCCATGTGCTGAGCGCGCAGCAGCGCGATTTGGCGTTGCGTTTCGCGGCGCAGGGGGTGGATCGTTGGCAGGGGGTGGAGTTTGCGGAAGGCTTGGGTGGCGTGCCCTTGCTGCCCGGGGTGGTGGCCAGCTTTGAATGCCGCAGCCGCAGCCGCTACGAAGAGGGCGACCACGTGATTTTTGTGGGCGAAGTCGAGCGCTGTCAGCACCGCCTCGAGGTGCGCCCCCTGCTCTACCACGGCGGGCGGTTTTACACCGAGCACCCGCTGTAGCGCGCCACCCGGGCGGCGGCCATGGCCACGGCGGCGCTGGCGAGCAAAAAAAAGCCAGCTCGAGGCTGGCTGGGTGCTTGCGCTGCAGGGTGCTCTTGGTGGCGCCTTGGTGCGAACCGGCTGATGCGCCGGAATGGAAGTCCAAGCTTCGAATTGTGATGGGTACGACGCGTCTCTTCTGCCCTTTGTTGCCCGCAGATTTGGTTGCTGCGGGCAACGAACCAATTGATTTTATGCGTGCGCACCACGATTGTGCATAGGGACTTACCCGGGGCGGGCGTCCACATCAGGGTCGTCGTCGCGCAGCGCAAACTCGCCACGCAACCAGGCTTGACGAATCGCCTCGGCCTCGGCCCAGCGCCGCTGCGGCACCATGACGCGCGCCGGAATCGCCTGCGCCAGCAGGGAGTAAGTCTGCGCCATCTGGTCGTCGGCCACTAGGGTGGGCACGCCGCAGGCTTGCAGCCGGCCTTGCAGCAGCCACGCCTCGGTGGCCACGGCAAAGGTGGTGAGCGTTTGCCAGTCGCCTTGTTCGGGGTCGTAGGGGCTGTTGTCGGGCATGGGGCGCTGCTGGGGTTAGAGTGGATTGTGCGCTAGCATGGAGGCCATGATATCCGCCCCCCCAAGCGATGCCTTCGACTACCTGATCGTGGGCGGCGGCTCGGCCGGCTGCGTGCTGGCCGCGCGCCTGAGCGAAGACCCGGGAGTGACGGTGGCGCTGCTGGAGGCCGGCGGCGAGGGCCGCGACCTGGCCATCCGCCTGCCCGCCGGGGTGGTGGCGCTGCTGCCTGCACGCCCCTGCAAATACAACAACTGGGCTTTCGAGACCGTGCCCCAGCCGGGCTTGCTTGGGCGCTGCGGCTACCAGCCGCGCGGCAAGGCGCTCGGCGGTTCGTCGGCCATCAACGCCATGCTGTATGCACGCGGCCACCGCAGCGACTACGACGACTGGGCCGCCGCCGGGGCAGCGGGCTGGTCGCACGCCGAGGTGCTGCCCTTTTTCATGCGCAGCGAGCACAACCAGCGCGGCCCCAACGGCTGGCGCGGCGTCGGCGGACCGCTGCATGTGGCCGATCAGGTCAGCCCACGGCCGATCACGCACGCATTTGTCGAGGCCTGCGCGCAGCACGGCATCTCGCCCAACCCAGACTACAACGGCGAAAAGCAGGATGGGGCTTTTTTGTTTCAGGTCACGCAGTTCCACGACGCGGCCCGGCGCGGCCAGCGCTGCTCGGCGGCGGCGGCCTTTGTGCACCCGGTGCTGCAGCGCCCCAACCTGACGCTGCTCACCCGCACCCACGCCACCCGCGTGCTGTTCGAGGGCCGGCGCGCCGTAGGGGTGCAGGCGCGCCAGCGCGGCCGCAGTGTGAGCTTGCGCGCGCGGCGCGAGGTGGTTTTGTGTGCCGGCGCCTTGCAAACGCCGCAGTTGCTGCTGCTCTCGGGCGTCGGGCCGGAGGAGGAATTGCAGCGGCATGGCATCCCGCTGCTGCACCGCCTGCCCGGGGTCGGGCAGAACCTGCAAGACCACTTGGACTTGACGCTCTCGTACCGCAGCGACCGCACCGACCTGTTTGGCATCGGCCTAGGGGCCGCTTGGCAGCACTGGCAGGCTTGGCGGCAGTGGCGCCGCGACGGCAGCGGGCCGCTGAGTTCGCCCAGCGCCGAGGGCGGTGCCTTCTGGCGCTCACAGCCCGAGCTGGACCGCCCCGATCTGCAGCTGCACTTTTGCGTCGGCATCGTGGACGATCACGCGCGCAAGCTGCACTGGGGCTACGGCTTTAGCTGCCACGTCTGCGTGCTGCGGCCCCATTCGCGCGGCCGGGTGGGCCTGCACAGCGCCGACCCGCTGGCCGCGCCGCTGATCGACCCGGCCTACCTGTCCGATGCGCGCGATCTGCAACTGCTGGTGCAAGGCGCGCAACAGATGCGCGAGATTTTGCTGCGCAGCCCCTTGCAGCCGTGGCGCGGTACGCCGCTGTTCGACGAGCAGTTGCAGGGCCAAGCGGCGTGGGAGCAGCTGGTGCGCAGCCGCGCCGACACCATCTACCACCCGGTGGGCACCTGCCGCATGGGGGCCGACGAGGGCGCGGTGGTGGATGTGCAGCTGCGCGTGCACGGCCTGGCGGGGCTGCGCGTGGCCGATGCCTCGATCATGCCCACGCTCATCGGCGGCAACACCAACGCGCCCTCGATCATGATCGGCGAGCGCGCGGCGGCGTGGCTGCGGGCAGCAAGCTAAGCCGCGCTCAACCGCGCCAGAAAAACAGCGCGCTCATCACCAGCCCGGTGCACACCACCACTGCGCGCACGGTGCGCATAGACAAGCGCCGGGCGTGGCGCGCCCCCACATAGCCGCCCAAGGTGGCGGTGGCCATCATCAGCAGCGCCGGGCCCCAAGCGATCACGCCGGCCAGCACGAAGGTGAGCACCGACAGCAGCGACAGCACCAGCGAGTTGAGGTTTTTGAGCGCGTTGGCGGTGTGCAGGTTTTTTTCGCCGCTGGCGCTGTAGAGCGCCATGAGCAAGATGCCCAGCCCGCCGTTGAAATAGCCGCCGTAGGTGGCCACCGCCAGCAGCCCGGGGTTGCGCCAGCGCGGCTCTGCACTGGCCGACGCCGCAACTAGGTGGCGCGCCAACCAGGGGCCAAGCAGAAACAGCGCGGTGGCAAAGAGCAGCAACCACGGGATCAGGCCGCGAAACACCTCGGCCGGGGTGACCAGCAGCAGCAGCGCCCCCAACACGCCGCCGGCGGCCGAGAGCAGGGTTTCGCGCAGCAGCCGCCGGCGCGGCAGTTGCGCCAGCTCGGCCCTGAAGCCCAGCGTGCTGCCCAAATAGCCCGGGCTCACGGCCAGGGCGCTGGTGGCGTTGGCCACGATCGGCGGCAGCCCGGCCACCAGCAGCGCCGGCAGGGTCAAAAAACTGCCGCCGCCGGCGATGGCGTTGAGCGCGCCAGCGGCAAAACCGGCGCCGGCGAGCAACAGGGCGATGCTGAGGGTGTCCATAGGGAGTTGATTGTGCCCAGCGCTGCCTGCAAGCTCAGCCAAAGTGGCCTAGGCGAGGGCCGCTGGCTGGTGATGCGGATTGTGGCAGGGGCGTTGCTGGGGAAGAGAGGGGGCGATGACGGGGCTTTAAGGCAGCGGCTCGACCGCGACCGGTACCCGCGCGGCCAGCGCGCACATCAGCTCGTAGCCCAAGGTGCCGGCGGCGTGCGCCACCTCGTCGATCGGCAGCAGCGCGCCGCAGCGGCTGCGGCCCCAGAGCGTGACTTCATCGCCCGCGTGGCACGGTCCCAGCTGCGCCTCGACCGGGCCCAGATCGACCGCCAGCATGTCCATGCTCACGCGCCCGACCAAGCGCGTGCGCACGCCGCGCACCAGCACCGGGCCGCCGTGGGCGTTGTGGCCGGGCGCATGGCGCGGGTAGCCGTCGGCGTAGCCGCAGGCCACGATGCCGATGCGCATGGCGCCGGGGGCGGTGTAGGTGGAGCCGTAGCCGACGGTTTCGCCGGCGGCCAGCTCTTGCACCGCGATCAGCTGGCTGGCCAGCGTCATGGCGGGTTCAAGCGCCCAGTGCGCGGCGCTGTGGGTGGGGAAGTCGGGCGAGCTGCCATAGAGCGCGATGCCGGGCCGGGTCCAGTCGGCGGCCAGCGGCTGTGCCTCGGGGCCGCTGCCCAGCCGCAGTGCCAGCCCGTGGCGCAGCAGGGCGGCGCTGTTGCACAGGCTGCGCTCGCCGGGCAGGTCGTGGCTGGCGCGCACAAAGGCCTCGAGCTGGTGCTGCACGCCCATCTGGCCGGCGCGCTGGCCGTCGGCGTCGCTGAAGTGCGTCATCAGACTGATTTCTTCGACCTGGGGCAGGTGGCTCAGGCGCGTGTAGGCGGCGCGAAAGGCCTCGGGGCGCAGGCCGAGCCGGTTCATGCCCGAGTTCATTTTTAGGAACACGCGCTGCGGTGTTTCGCACTTGTGCGCCGCCAGCCAGTCGATCTGCTCGCTGCGGTGCACCACGTGCCACAGCTGCAGCCGCGAGCAGGTTTCGAGGTCGCGGGGCTCAAAGGCGCCCTCGAGCAACAAAATGGGGCCGCGCCAGCCCAAGGCGCGCAGCCGCTCGGCCTCGCCCAGGTCCAGCAGCGCCAAGCCGTCGGCGGCGCGCAGCGCGTCAAACACGCGCTCGATGCCGTGGCCGTAGGCGTTGGCCTTGAGCACCGCCCACACCCGGGCCGAGCCACCGGCGCGGCGGCAGCGTTGTAGGTTGTGCTGCAGCGCAGGCAGGTGGATGGTGGCGAGGATGGGGCGCGGCATGGTGGGGCTGCAATCAGGCCATAGAGGCTTCGGAGGCCTCGGCGGTCTCGGCGGCGGCGCTGAGGGCCTCGTCGAGCGCCTCGACCCAATGCCGCACCGGCGTCTGGGTGCCGCTTTGCAGGTGCGTGATGCAGCCGATGTTGGCCGACACGATCTGGTCGGCCCCCAGCTCGCCCAAGTGCCCGAGCTTGCGCTCGCGCAACTGGCCCGACAAAGCGGCTTGCAGCACCGAATAGGTGCCGGCTGAGCCGCAGCACAGGTGCGCCTCGGTGCGCGCCGTGTGCACCTCAAAGCCGAGTGCGCGCAAGCCCTGCTCGACGCCGCCGCGCAGTTGCTGCCCGTGCTGCAGGGTGCAGGGCGGGTGGTAGGCCAGCTTGGGGCGTGGCCGGGCCGCGGCGTGGGCCAGTTTGCGTTGCAGCGCCGGCACCAGATCGGGCAGCAGTTCGCTCAGGTCGCGCGCCAGGGCGCTCACCCGCTGCGCCTTGGCGGCGTAGGCCGGGTCGTGGCGCAGTTGGTGGCCGTAGTCTTTAAGCAGCACGCCGCAGCCCGAGGCGTTGCTGACGATGGCCTCCACCGGTTGCGTGCTGTCGGGGCGCACGTAGGGCCACCAGGCGTCGATGTTGGCGCGCATGTGGACCAAGGCACCGCTGTGGTCATCTAGGTGCAGCCGCAGCGCGCCGCAGCAGCCGCCTGCGGGCAGGCGCAGCACCTGCACCCCGGCGGCGTCGAGGACGCGCGCGCTGGCGTGGTTGATGCTGGGCAGCATGGCCGGCTGCACGCAGCCTTCGGGCAGCAGCACGCGGCGCGGATGCGCCCGCTGTGGCCACGCACCTGCGGGCAGGCGCTGCGGCACCTTGGCGCGCAGCGCCGCCGGCAACAGGGGGCGCATGGCTTGGCCTAGGCGCATGGCCGGGGCAAACCAGCGCGACGTCAGCCCCTCTTTGAGCAGCCAGCGCAGAGCGCGCTGGGGGCTGCTGCGCGGCACCTGCGCGGCCACCACCTTGCGCCCGACGTCGAGCAGCTTACCGTATTCGACCCCGCTCGGGCAGGTGCTTTCGCAGTTGCGGCAGGTCAGGCAGCGGTCTAGGTGCTGCTGCGTGCGCTCGGTTGGGGTTTCGCCTTCGAGCACCTGCTTGATGAGGTAGATGCGGCCGCGTGGGCCATCGAGCTCGTCGCCCAGCAGCTGGTAGGTGGGGCAGGTGGCGGTGCAAAAGCCGCAGTGCACGCACTTGCGCAAGATCTCCTGCGCCGTCAGACCGTCGGGGGTGCCCTGGTAGGGCGGGGCGAGTTGGGTTTGCATCGCGGGCGGGGCGGGCTAAAAAGGGGGTGGAAAAGGCGCGAGGGCGCTCAAGGGTTTAAGCACGCGGGGGTTACAAACCCCAGCCCCACCGGCCGGGGTTGAGCAGGCCGTCCGGGTCGAATTCGGCCTTGAGGCGCTGGTGGATGGCTTGCAAGGCCGGGGCCGGGGGGGTGAGGCGCATGGCCGCCTGTGTGGCAGCGGCATTGTGGTCGGCGTCAGCCACCGCTGCGCTTTGTGGGCTGCGCCACAGGGTGGCGTGGCCACCTTGGGCCTGTGCCCAGGCGCGCAAGGGGGCGGCCTGGTTCAGCGGGGCCCAGACCCAGCGCAGCCCGCCGTGCCACTCGATCAGGGTCGGCCAAGGGGCATCCAGTGTGGCGCTGGTGGGGGCCACGCTCAGGCGCCACAGGGCGGCGTCGGGCGCGGGGGGTTGGGTGAAAAAAGGCAAAGTCTGCTCGCGGCAGGCCTGCCAGTCGGCGGCGCAGGCGGTGGCGTCGAGCCGCTCACCGCGGGCCGCGGTCAGCATCTGTGGACAGGCCGCGGCCACCGCGGCTGCGGCGCCGCGCAGGCGCACGTAGAGGTGTTCGGGGGCGTGTGCGGCGCTGAGGTCGCGCACCCAGCAGCTGGCGTTGAGCGGCAGCGGCAGGGCGCGCCAGCGCGCCAGTTGCTCGAGCGCGGCCGCCTGGGGCAGATCGAAGCGCAAGGTGGCCTCGGCCGGTGGCAGCGGCAGCACCTTAAGCGAGGCCTGGGCCAGCACCCCCAAGCTGCCCCAGCTGCCCGCGAGCACGCGGCTGAGGTCGTAGCCGGCCACGTTTTTCATGACCTGACCGCCAAACTCGAGGTATTGGCCGCGCCCGTTGAGCACATGCACCCCGAGCACGAAGTCGCGCAGAGCCCCGGCGCTGGCGCGCGCCGGGCCGCTCAAACCAGCCGCCACGGCACCGCCGAGCGTGGCCCCAGGGCCGAAATGCGGCGGCTCGAAAGCCAGATGCTGGCCCTGCGTGGCCAACAGCGCTTCGATCTCGGCCAGCGGCGTGCCGGCGCGCGCCGTAACCACCAGCTCCGAGGGTTCGTAGGCCACGATGCCACGGTGCGCGCCGGTGTGCAGCGCGAGCGCATCGGGCGCCGGGGGCGGGCACAAAAAAGCCTTGCTGCCGCCGCCGACGGGATGCACAGGTCGGCCATCTAGGCGCGCCGCCTGCAGGATTTCAATCCAACTTTGGAGCGCGGGGGCCAAGGCGCTGGCAGCGGTCTCTGGAGGGGCTTGCATGAGCGCAATGGTAACGAGCTGAAAGGCTGGTGGCGTGATTTTTTTTAACGCCCGGCATCAGTCCCAGTACAGCGGTGCGGGCTGGCCGGGGGTGTCGACGCGGCGCGCAAACACCGCCCCCGATTGGGGATAGCGCTCAAGCTCGGCGGCACCGCGGCCCGAACGCATGGAGGTTACAAACAGGGTGCAACCGTCTTCTCCACCCAGGCACACGCCGGTGGGATACAGGGCCGGCACGTGCAGGTCGAGCACGGTGCGCCCGTTGCCGTCTAGGCGCCGCACCCGGCCGGAAGCGATTAGGGTCACCCAATGGTGGCCGGTTTGATCGAGGGTGCCGCTGCGGGGCAGGCCCTCGAAGGGCGCGGCATTGGGGCTGGGCGGGGCGCTTGATGCGTCCGGTGGCATCGCAAAGCGCGTCAGCGGCATCGGGGCGCTGAGTTCGGGCGGCCAGCGGCCGGGCTGCGACAACGCCGCTTGCACCACTTCACCGCGGCGGGGGTTGCACCAGGTCACGCTGCGGCCATCTGGGGCCCAGCACAAGCCGAGGCCGTCGCCCACTTGGTGCCGAATCGGCTCCAACGGCGGCGGATTGGAGCTGCGCGCGCGCAGGCAGTACAGGGTGCTGGAGTGCGCCGCGCGATGGGTGGCGTCGCGGGTTTGCGCCACCAGCCACAGGCGGCCCCAGGGGTCGCAGGTGCCAGCGCGCCACAAGGCCTCGGCACCGACCGAAGGCAGCACAGCCAGCAAAGTGGGGATGTCGAGCCAAGAGTGGGCGTGGTAGACGCCATCGGCCAGCAGCAGCAGAAAGCCGCCACTGCGGCAAGGCGTCAGCCCAGTGATCGGGCTCGCAAACCCCCAGTGCTCTGTACGGCCGCTAGGCACGTGCAGCCGCCAGGCGCGCTTGAGCGGCGGGTCGATCCAGTACAGGCGCTCCTCGCGGGCGCTCCAGAAAGGCGCTTCGCCCGCGGCGCACAGCACATCGCTCACCACTTGCCAGTCGGTGCCGCTGGTGCCGGCCATGCTTTGCATCCTTTCCCTTGTTTGAGCTACGGGCTACACTAGCCCCATGTTGTGGGTCAAAGCCTTTCATATTATCTTCGTAGCCAGTTGGTTTGCGGGCCTTTTTTATTTGCCGCGCATTTTTGTCAACTTGGCGCTCGTTGAGCCCGACAGCGTGGCCGAGCGCGATCGCCTGCTGCTGATGGCGCGCAAGCTGCTGCGCTTCATGACACTGCTGGCGCTGCCGGCCTTGGGGTTGGGGCTGTGGTTGTGGGTCGGGTATGGCATAGGTTGGGGTCCGGGCAACGGTTGGATGCACGCCAAATTGCTGGTGGTGGTCGTGCTGTTGGCCTACCATGGCTATTGTGCCCAGCTGCTGCGCGATTTCGAGGCGGGCCGCAACCGCCGCAGCCACGTCTGGTACCGCTGGTTCAACGAAGCGCCGGTGCTGTTGCTGGTGGCGGGCGTGTTGCTGGTGGTGCTCAAGCCTTTTTGAAGCCGGTGGCACAAGCGCCTGCTGCTTTGGTTTGCCCAACGGCCTGACCCAACGCGCCCGATGAACACCCTCGGCTCCCTGTCGTCGGCCTCTAGGCCCTACCCGTTGGCGCTGGTGTTGGTGCTGCTGTACGCGGCGCTGGTGGTTTACGCCAGCCTCTACCCATTCAGTGGCTGGCGCTACCAGGGGGTGGCGCTGTGGGCGTTTTTGTTTGCCCCTTGGCCGGCCCACTGGACGGGTTTTGATGTGGCTGCCAACCTGCTGGCCTACGTGCCGCTGGGGCTTTTGCTGACCCTGGCCGTTGCGCGCAGCGGCAGCGCGCGCCTGGCGGCCAGCGTGGGCTTGCTGCTGCCGTGCCTGTTGTCGCTGGCACTCGAGAGTGCCCAAGGGCTGCTGGTGCAGCACCGGGTGCCTTCGCAAGTGGATTGGATCCTGAACACGGTGGGTGCGGCCTTGGGGGTGGGGCTGGCGCTGTGGCTGTTGCGTTCGCGCTGGCCGGCGCGCTGGAACGCCTTTCGCCAGACCGGACTGATGCCGCAGACCCACGGTGCGCCGGCGCTGTTGGCGCTGTGGCCGCTGGCCTTGGTCTACCCGACTTCGGTGCCCTTTGGTCTGGGTCAGGTCTGGTACCGGCTCGAGGGCACGCTTTACGCGTGGGCCGAGGGCAGTTTTTTGCAACCTTGGCTGCCTGTGCCTTTGCCCGAGCCGCCCCTGAGCCCGCTCACCGAGGCGATTGTGGTGGCCTTGTGCGTCTGGGCGCCGCTGCTGCTGGGCTATGCGGTGCTGCGCCGGGTTGGGCAGCGTTTGCTGTTTATGCTGCTGGCGCTGGCGCTGGTGCTGGGGGCGTTGTTGCTGTCTGCCAGCCTGACGTGGGGGCCAGCGCACGCCTGGGCCTGGCTCACGCCGTCGGCGTCTTTGGGGTTGAGTTTTGCTGTGGCGCTGGCGTTTTTGAGCCTGGCTTTGGGACACCGGGCTGCGGCCGTTTTGTCGCTGCTGGCCTGGGTGTTGGCGCTGACCTTGCTCAACCGCGCGCCCGCTGAGCCGTATTTCGCCCAGTCGCTGCAGCTGTGGGAGTGGGGCCGCTTCATCCAGTTGCACGGCCTGACGCAGTGGCTGGGGGCGCTGTGGCCCTTTGCGGCGCTGTGGGTGGGCTTGCGGCTGGCCTTGCGGGCCGCGCCAAGGCAGGTCTACAATCGCCGCGCATGAACCCCGCCACACCCGCGCCAAGCTATTATGAGCGCCATATTTTCTTTTGCCTCAACCAGCGCGACAACGGCCAAGCCTGCTGCGCCGCGCTCGGCGCCCAGCAAGCCTTTGACCACTGCAAGGCGCGCGTCAAGGCCTTGGGCCTAGACGGCCCGGGCCGGGTGCGGGTCAACAAGGCCGGTTGCCTAGACCGCTGCGCCGGCGGGCCGGTGGCGGTGGTCTATCCGCAAGGCACGTGGTACACCTACCTAGACCGCGCCGATCTGGATGAGATCATCGACTCGCATCTGTGCGACGGCGTGCCGGTGCAGCGCCTGTTGCTCGATCCCGAGGTCGGGCGCTGAGAAGCCCAGCGCTGCAGCCCGCATGAACGCGCACACCCAGACCCGTCTGCTCCCGGGCCCGCAAGGGGCGCTGGAGGTGGCGATCGACGAGCCGGCGCAGCCCCGTTCCGGTGGCGGACTCGCGCTGATCGCGCACCCACACCCGCTGTTTGGCGGCACGCTGCACAACAAAGTGGTGCAGACGCTGGCGCGGGCGCACGTGCAGCAGGGCTGGCGGGTGTTGCGCTTCAATTTTCGCGGTGTTGGGGCCAGCGCCGGTGTCCACGACCACGGCGTGGGCGAGACCGACGACCTGCTGGCGCTGCTGCAACTCGAGGCCGCGCACGGGCCGCTGGCGTTGGCCGGCTTTTCTTTTGGCGCCTACGTGGTGCTGCGCGCGCTCGAGCGCTTGCCGGCGCAGCGCTTGCCGCAATCGGTGCTGCTGGTGGGGGCGGCGGCCAGCCGCTTCGAGCTGCCCGTGCTGGCGGCTGAACTTCACGAGCGCACGGCGCTCATACACGGCGAGACCGATGACACGGTGCCCTTGGCCGCCGTGCTCGACTGGGCGCGGCCGCAAAGCCTGCCGGTCACCGTGGTGCCCGGGGTCGAGCATTTTTTTCACGGCCGCCTCGGCTTGCTCAAAGCGCTGACGCTGCGGCATTTGCGCGCCTGCGAGCCAGCTTTCTGATAAGCCATGTGGCCGATAGCGGCCACGACGGCGCTCCTCGCGCCTCTAGGCCGATCACAACCGAACCGACTATTTGCCCACCGCCTCACCATGACGCTGCCCTTACTGAATCGCGTGTTCCTTTACGTTCTGCTGTGCGTGGGCTGGCTGCTGGGCGCGGCCAGCCCGGCTTGGGCCAGCAGCCCGCAGCCGCCCGAAATCGCGGCGCGCGCGTTTGTGTTGCTCGACGCCACCAGCGGCCAGGTATTGGCCGAGCGGGAAGCCGACCGCGAGGTCGAGCCGGCCTCGCTGACCAAGCTGATGAGCGCCTATCTGGTGTTCGAGGCGCTGCGCGCCGGCCGCATCGAGCGCACGCAAACGCTCACCGTGAGCGAGCGCGCCTGGCGCATGCCGGGCTCGCGCCTGTTTGCGCCCCAAGGCGCGCAAGTGCCCGTCGAAGCCTTGCTCAAGGGCATGATCGTGCTCTCGGCCAACGACGCCACCGTCGCCTTGGCCGAGGGCGTGGCGGGTTCGGTGGAGCGCTTTGTCGAGCGCATGAACCAGCAGGCGCAGGCGCTGGGCCTGACGCGCACGCGCTTTGTCAACCCCGAGGGCATGAGCGCCCCCGGCCACCGCAGCACGGCGCGCGACCTGGCGCAGCTGGCGGCGCGCCTGAGCCGCGACTTCCCCGAGTTCATGCCCTACTTTGCCATCCAGCGCTACCACTACCCCGGCGCGCCGGCGGTCAACGTCAACAACCGCAACCTGCTGCTGCTGCGCGACCCCACCGTCGATGGCATGAAAACTGGCCACACCGAGGCCGCGGGTTACGGCATCGTGGCCAGCGCGCAGCGCCCCTTTGCCGCGCTCGGCCCCGGGGATGCCGGGCAGCGCCGGCTGATCGCCGTGGTGCTGGGGGCCAACAGCGAAAACGCCCGCGCCGCGCAGAGCCAGACCCTGCTCAACTGGGGCTACGCGGCCTTTGAGGCGGTGCGCCTGTTTGCGCCCGGCCAAGTGGTGTCGCAGCCGCCGGTGTGGCAGGGCCGCGCTTCCACGGTGCCGCTCGGTCGCCCTGAGGGCGTGGTGGTCACGGTGCCGGCCGGGCAAGCGGCGGGTTTGCGCACCGAGCTGCTGCGGCCCGAGCCGCTGCTGGCGCCGCTGCTCAAAGACCAGCCGCTGGGCACGCTGCGGGTGCGCAACGCCCGTGGCGACGTGGTGGCCGAAGTGCCGCTGTTCGTGCTCGAGGCGGTGCCGCAAGCCGGCCTGCTGGGGCGCTTCTGGGGCGCGCTGCGGCTCTGGATCCAGTAGCCGAGCGTGTCAGTAGCCGAGCAACGCGCTCGGGTACGCGCTGGTCAAGCGCCGCGTTTCGTGGCAGACTGGGGCCGTACACGTGGCAGCGCTGAAGGCGGGGTCGAGCCTTGGCGGCTGGGCGCGTGTGGTGCCCACAACCCCAAGGAGCAAGCATGACTGCCATGATGAAAGCCGCCATCTTCGTCGAACCCGGCCGCATCGAGCTGGCCGACAAACCCATCCCCGCGGTGGGGCCCAACGATGCCTTGGTGCGCATCACCACCACCACCATCTGCGGCACCGACGTGCACATCCTCAAAGGCGAGTACCCGGTCGCCAAGGGGCTCACGGTGGGTCACGAGCCGGTGGGCGTGATCGAAAAACTCGGTTCGGCCGTGATCGGCTACCAAGAGGGCCAGCGCGTGATCGCCGGCGCCATCTGCCCCAACTTCAACTCCTACGCCGCCCAGGACGGGGCGCCGTCGCAAGACGGCAGCTACTTGGTGCCGTCGGGGCGCTGCGGCTGTCACGGCTACAAGGCCACCGCCGGCTGGCGCTTTGGCAACATGATCGACGGCACCCAAGCCGAGTACGTGCTGGTGCCCGACGCCCAAGCCAACCTGGCCCCGGTGCCCGAGGGCCTGAGCGACGAGCAGGTGCTGATGTGCCCCGACATCATGTCCACCGGCTTCAAGGGGGCCGAGAACGCCAACATCAAAATCGGCGACACCGTGGTCGTGTTCGCCCAAGGCCCCATCGGCCTGTGCGCCACCGCCGGGGCGCGTTTATTAGGGGCGAGTACCATCATCGGCGTCGATGGCAACGACCACCGGCTGGCGATCGCGCGCCAGCTGGGGGCCGACATCACGCTCAACTTCAAGCAGTGCGACGTGGTGGCCGAGGTCATGCGCCTCACTGGCGGCAAGGGTGCCGACTCATCCATCGAGGCGCTGGGCCTGCAATCGACCTTCGAGGCCGCGCTGCGCGTGCTCAAACCCGGCGGCACGCTGTCGAGCTTGGGGGTGTACTCCGAAGACCTGAAGATTCCGCTCTCGGCCTTTGCCGCTGGGCTGGGGGACCACCGCATCGTCACCGCGCTGTGCCCGGGCGGCAAGGAGCGCATGCGCCGGCTGATGAACGTGGTCGCCAGCGGCCGCCTCGATCTGGGCCTGCTGGTGACGCACCACTACCGGCTCGACGACATCGTCGCCGCCTACGACTTGTTTGCCAACCAGCGCGACGGCGTGCTCAAGGTGGCGATCAAACCCTGAGAGGCTGCGCAGAGCGGGCCGCTTTTGATGCGCTGCAACAACGGTCGCGGATTTTCGTTATAGTGCGGCACGGAACTTGGGGCGGCTGCGCGGCCTCCTAGGTTGTGCTCATTATTTTGAAAGCTCTGCGTGAAACTACTGCTTTGGGTCGTGACCCTTCTCGTTCTGGCTCTCTGGACCGGCACCATCTGGGTCTTAACCGGCTTGGCCGACTGGCTGGCGGCGCAAGTCGCCACCGGCGAGGCCGCCAACTTGGCCGACATCATCGCGCAGTGGCCGGTGCCGCCCGAGTTGGCGCCGTGGATCGGCGAAGCGTTTTTGCTGCCGCTGCGAGACCTGTTCGCTTGGACCGTGGGGGTGCTGGAGTCGCTGCTGCCCTTCCTGCCGGGCTTGGTGGGGATTTTGTCGGTGATTTTGTGGATCGTCTGGTTCATCGTCACCGGCCTGATCGTGGTGCTGGCTTTGCTGGGCCATTGGGCGCTGAGCAAGGCACAGCGCTTGCGCACCAACCTGCGCACCACCTGAAGTTGCCCGCTCCGCCCGCATACCTGCCCGCGTTTGGCGCCAAACCCCGCTTTTCGCCTTTAGCCACGCTGCTGCCCGCATGAACCACGGCCCCGAAAACTGCCCGCGCACTTGGGCGCAGCGTTGTCGTGCTTGGGCCGAAGGCTTGGGGGCGGGGGGGCTGGGCGCTGCGGCATCGGGCCCGGCAGAGGCGCCGGGCGCACCAGCTGCAGTGGGTGCTGAAGCTTCTGCGCGGGGCGCGCCGGGCATCAGCATCGCTGAGTTGGTCGATCTGCACGGCCATGGCGGCTCGCGGCCCTTGTTGCTCATGCTGCTGGCGTGCCTATGCCTGCCTCCCATCATGGGCTTGGGCACCGCCATGAGTGTGGCCATCATCGCCATTGCTTGGCAGTGGGGGCAGCCCACGGCAGCGGCGTTGCCACAGCGGCTGGCGCGCGCGCGCCTGAGCCCCGCCTGGAGCCGGCGCACGCTGCACGCGCTGGCCTGGTTGCACGACTGCGCTGCGGCTTGGATACGCCCGCGCCTGACGTGGTTGGCGCACCACAGCTTGAGCGGCCTGTGGGCGCTGTGGATCGTCTGGATGGCGCTGCTGATCTTTATACCGTTGCCTTTGGGCAACATCTTGCCCGGCCTGAGCCTGATCGCGCTCTGCTTGGGCTGGATACACCGCGACGGCCTGCTGCTGCTGCTGTCGCTGCTAGTCGGCGCCATCGGCAGCGCCTATGCCTCGGGCATCGTGGCGGTGGCCGTGCTGGCGGCTTGGCGTGCTTGGGGCGCCGTCTATCCACCTTTGGCTTGACCGTTTCAAGCCTTTCGTGCTACATTCACGGGCTTTTCGGCATTTGGCCGAGAGGGTCAGCCGTTTTTCAAACGTTTAGGGACGTTTTTTTCAATGCCAACCATTAATCAACTCGTGCGCCAGGGCCGGGAGGTCGAACAGACCAAATCCAAAAGCCCGGCCATGGAAAACTGCCCGCAGCGCCGTGGCGTCTGCACCCGCGTCTACACCACGACGCCCAAAAAGCCGAACTCGGCCTTGCGCAAAGTCGCCAAAGTGCGCCTGACCAATGGCTTCGAGGTGATTTCGTACATCGGCGGCGAAGGCCACAACCTGCAAGAGCACAGCGTGGTGCTGGTGCGCGGCGGCCGGGTCAAAGACTTGCCCGGCGTGCGCTACCACATCGTGCGCGGCTCGCTCGACTTGCAAGGCGTGAAAGACCGCAAGCAGTCGCGCTCCAAATACGGCGCCAAACGGCCCAAAGCCAAATAAGCCGCAGCCCAGAGGCTGTAGCTTGTGTTTCGTTGCCCAAGGCCAGCGCGCAGCGCGTGTGTCTTGAGCGTGTAGGCCCCAAACGCACGCTGTGTGCGCGGGTCAAGTAAGTGGGGGCCGCGCATGGCTCTCGCGGCAGCACCCAAGGGTGCGGCCAACTGAAGTTTTTGAGGTGTAAAAATGCCACGTCGTCGCGAAGTCCCTAAACGTGAAATCCTGCCGGACCCCAAGTACGGCAATGTCGAGCTGTCCAAGTTCATGAACGTGATCATGGAAGGCGGCAAAAAAGCGGTCGCCGAGCGCATCATTTACGGCGCGCTCGAGACCATGGAGAAAAAATCCGGCAAAGACCCGCTGGAGCTGTTCACCACCGCCATCAACAACGTCAAGCCGATGGTCGAGGTCAAGTCGCGCCGCGTCGGCGGTGCCAACTACCAGGTGCCGGTCGAAGTGCGCCCGGTGCGCCGGCTGGCGCTGTCGATGCGCTGGATCAAGCAGGCCGCACGCAAGCGCGGCGAAAAATCGATGGCCTTGCGTCTGGCCAACGAGCTGCTCGAGGCCAACGAAGGCCGTGGCGGCGCCATGAAGCGCCGCGACGAGGTGCACCGCATGGCCGAGGCCAACAAGGCCTTCAGCCACTTCCGCTTCTAAGCCACGCCGGCCTGCTGCCGTCCGTCTCGCAAGCGGCGCACCTTTCAGGCCCCCTGCTTATCGCCCACCCCCAAAGCCCGCCGCACTCGAGCACCCGAGTGGGCGGGCTTGGCCCGTATCTTTCGGAGATTTTTTCATGCCCCGCACCACGCCCATCGAGCGTTACCGCAACATCGGTATCTCGGCCCACATCGACGCCGGCAAGACCACCACCACCGAGCGCATCCTGTTTTACACCGGGGTCAACCACAAAATCGGCGAGGTCCACGACGGTGCGGCCACCATGGACTGGATGGAGCAAGAGCAAGAGCGCGGCATCACCATCACCTCGGCAGCCACCACCTGCTACTGGAAGGGCATGGACCTGTCCTACCCCGAGCACCGCTTCAACATCATCGACACCCCGGGTCACGTGGACTTCACGATCGAAGTCGAGCGCAGCATGCGCGTGCTCGACGGTGCCTGCATGGTCTATTGCGCCGTGGGCGGCGTGCAGCCGCAGTCCGAAACCGTTTGGCGCCAGGCCACCAAGTACAAAGTGCCGCGCTTGGCCTTTGTGAACAAAATGGACCGCACCGGCGCCAACTTCTTCAAGGTCTACGACCAAATGCGCCTGCGCCTGAAGGCCAACCCGGTGCCGGTGGTGATCCCGATCGGGGCCGAAGAGCACTTCAAGGGCGTGGTCGATCTGCTCAAGATGAAGGCCATCATCTGGGACGAAGCCTCGCAAGGCATGAAGTTCGAGTACCAAGATATCCCCGCCGAGCTCGCCGCCAGCGCCACCGAATGGCGCGAAAAAATGGTCGAAGCCGCCGCCGAGGCCAGCGAAGAGCTGATGAACAAGTACCTCGAAGAAGGCGACTTGAGCGAGGACGAAATCAAGCTCGGCATCCGCACCCGCGCCATCGCCTGCGAAATCCAGCCCATGCTGTGCGGCACCGCGTTCAAGAACAAAGGCGTGCAGCGCATGCTCGACGCCGTGATCGACTTCCTGCCCTCGCCAGTCGATATTCCACCGGTGGTGGGCAGCGACGAAAAAGACCAGCCCATCAGCCGCAAGGCCGACGACGGCGAGAAGCTCTCGGCGCTGGCCTTCAAGCTCATGACCGACCCCTTCGTCGGCCAACTGACCTTTGTGCGCGTCTATTCGGGCGTGATCAAAAAAGGCGACACGGTCTATAACCCGGTCAAGGGCAAAAAAGAGCGCATCGGGCGCATCGTGCAGATGCACGCCAACAACCGCAACGAGGTCGAAGAAATCCGCGCCGGCGACATCGCCGCCTGCGTCGGCCTCAAAGAAGTGACCACCGGCGAGACCCTGTGCGACCCGGCGGCCGTGATCACGCTGGTGAAAATGGTGTTCCCCGAGCCCGTGATCGCCCAAGCAGTCGAGCCCAAAACCAAGGCCGACCAAGAGAAAATGGGCATCGCCCTGAGCCGCTTGGCGTCCGAAGACCCGTCGTTTCGCGTCAAGACCGACGAGGAATCGGGCCAGACCATCATCGCCGGCATGGGCGAGCTGCACCTCGAGATCATCGTCGATCGCATGAAGCGCGAGTTCGGCGTCGAGGCCAACGTCGGCAAGCCGCAGGTCGCTTACCGCGAAACCATCCGCGGCACGATCGAGGACAGCGAAGGCAAGTTCGTGCGCCAGTCGGGCGGCAAGGGCCAGTACGGCCACGTGGTGCTCAAGATCGAACCGCAAGAGCCGGGCAAGGGCTTCGAGTTCGTCGATGCCATCAAGGGCGGCGTGGTGCCGCGCGAGTTCATCCCGGCGGTGGAAAAGGGCGTGGTCGAAGCGCTCAACACCGGCGTGCTGGCCGGCTACCCGGTGGTCGATGTCAAGGTGACGCTGCATTTCGGCTCCTACCACGACGTGGACTCGTCGGAGCAGGCGTTCAAAATGGCGGCGATTTTCGGCTTCAAAGAAGGCTGCCGCAAGGCCCAGCCGGTGATCCTCGAGCCCATGATGGCGGTCGAGGTCGAGACGCCCGAAGACTACGCTGGCAACGTCATGGGCGACTTGTCCAGCCGGCGCGGCATGGTGCAGGGCATGGACGATATGGTCGGTGGCGGCAAGGTGATCAAGGCCGAAGTGCCGCTGTCCGAGATGTTTGGTTACTCGACCACGCTGCGCTCGATGTCGCAGGGCCGCGCCACCTACACCATGGAGTTCAAGCACTACTCCGAAGCGCCGCGCAACGTGCAAGAGGCCATCATTTCGGCGCGCGCCAAGTAAGTTTTGTCGCCAAGCGGCGCTGCCCCCTGGTTGGGCGGCGGTGCCCTTGGCCCCGGTCTGAGTTGCCCCTTTGGGTGAGGCGGCGTTGCCCGTGACGCCGCCGCCAGCGCAGACCTTAAACCCGCACGGGCTTTGTTCTTTTTTTGATTGAAGGATTTTTGCATCATGGCAAAGGAAAAATTCCAGCGGACCAAGCCGCACGTCAACGTGGGCACCATCGGTCACGTGGACCACGGCAAAACCACGCTCACGGCGGCCATCACCACCGTGCTGGCAGCCAAGTTTGGCGGA